>Ga0209782_1001926_pt1 | contig 11264 bp, 2 predicted proteins | sample WorMetmaBAHAMAS1_FD_187390 | JGI IMG/M metagenome (GOLD analysis project Ga0209782, IMG submission 187390) | Marine gutless worms symbiont microbial communities from Max Planck institute for Marine Microbiology, Germany - Inanidrilus... | ecosystem: Host-associated > Annelida > Digestive system >...
GCATATACCACTCTAGCATAACGTCGCGCGGTAAAAATGCAAGATCCTTTCTGAAACCCAATGTAGAAGTAAAAATAGTGTAGTAGTGATTTCAATGGCTTGTGTGATATGCTAGGGCAGCACCGATGCCTCGTTTTATCATACTGTCTGAACCACGAACCGGTTCCACGTATCTGCAGTCACTACTTAACGTTCACGTCGATGTCTGCTGCAAGCCGGACATCCTTCACAATGAGTCTGGGCCACGAGAAGACCCAATTGGCGACATTGAATGCCAATTATCTGTCCTCCATCAGCCTTTAGTAGGGTTCAAAACCATGTGGGAACAGCTTGTTTACCACCAGCTAAATCTATCTGAGCTCGTTCGGCGCATAGGCGTTAAGTGGGTGATTGTGGTATGGAGAGAAAACTGTCTGGAGATGTATGCTTCCCTTCAGATAGCACTGAGCACCAATGTCTGGTACAGTGCAAAGCCAGCGACAAAGACTGAGACGGTTGAAGTAGATGGTACAGAATATATGCAGTATCTTGCCAATACGAGACAGCAGTGGAAAGACATGGTTCAAGGTTGGCCGCCAGACGTCGTGCCGATCTTTGTCAAATATGAGGAGCTTGCCAGAAACACCACGTCAGAGATGCATCGCATTCTGCGCTGCATGTCTGTCGATCCGTCGGACTATGTATTCCAGGTGGATTGTTGCCGCCAGAATCCGGCTCCAGTATGGCAGAAAATTTCAACGTGGAATGAGCTGACTGAAGCCGAGCGCACTGCGTCGATTGACATTCCTTCAATTGTGAACGATGCCATAAGCCGTGAGCTAAACATTCCAAAGGAATGTGTTCACCTTCTGCCTGATAGAGAGCCTCCACCACCACCAGCAGGCTGGCTGTACCGCGTCTGTGAGCCTTACATCACCAGTGCTTCTAGAGAGAACGTTGTCGATGCAGTTGATTCCGGCAGCATATCGTCGGCTTCTCGTTGGCCACAGGAAATGAGTCGAAAACTGAAGCAGATCTTTGGCACACCGGTAGCACAGCCATGCTGCAACGGGTTTGCAGCCATCGTCCTGGCACTCAGAGCTGCCCGCATTGGACATGGAGATAGCGTTATACTGCCAAGCTTCACCATGATTGCTGTACCCAATGCCATACAGACGGTTGGTGCTCACCCAGTACCGGTTGACAATGCACCCGGAGAATACAATCCAAGCATTTGTGAAATTGAGGCTGCAGCCACTGCTCAGACAAAAGCGGTAATCGTCACCCACACATATGGAGTACCAACTGCAAATATGGAGTCAATCGTGGCCATGTGCCTCAGCAGACATTGGTTTCTGATTGAGGACGTCAGCGAGTGTGCTGGCATATTGACAACACTATCCAGTGGAAACAAGTGCCTATTGGGTACTTTTGGAGACTTTGCATGTGCAAGTATGTATGCTAACAAGCTACTGCAGGGAGGAGATGGTGGCTTTGTTTTGGCAAAGGACGCCATACACGGGTACCGCCTCAATAGCCTGGTAAACCATGGGTTCACCCACAGCTACCACTTTGTACACTTGGAGCAGGCACCAAATTTCAAGATCAGTGGACTGGCTGCAGCACTGGTGTGTGGCAACTTGGACTCAGTTGATGAAATAATAAAACATCGAAGCGTTCTTGCTCGCATGTACCGTCGCTGTCTGCTGTCAACTCCTCTGAAACAGATGCCTCCATGTGGGCCTTACGACACGCCATGGGTGTTTGGTGTCTGCTGTGTCGACAAAGCCCAACGACAGAACCTCCGAAACCTTCTGGCTGAGTATGGAGTAGAAACACGCAACTATTTCTTTCCCATTCATGCCCAGCCAGCATATAATCACCATGTTGCATTCAGTGCTGTGTCATTTCCAAATGCAGACCACTTGGCTGAGACTGGCTTTTATCTGCCAACATTCACAATGCTTACTGAGCACGACGTTGAGTGGATTTGCTCAATAGTAGTGTCGTTTTTTACCAAACAAGAGACAATCATGGAATGTCCAAAGTGTCCAAAGCTTAACCAACTCAGAAACTCGATCAGAGTAAACAACAATACTCTACAGTTGGAGATAAGGCAGTTGGACAACGATGGAGGACTCATTGACTGTATGGGTGGCTTAGGTCACTACACGACAGTTGCTGTCTTGCTGCAATCACAAGCAGATCGCTACTTGATGACCGAAAGATGGGACAGAGGTCAGTCACTGATGCAGAACATGCAGCAGTGCATTGCTAAGTGCCGAAAAAACGGCTTCGTTGTTGCTGACCAGGCTCTACAGCCGTTTGTAGATTATATCATCTCTCAGCAGAGATTTGAGTTGCCATTTGAGGAGCCGTGGACCAACGTTGACCTGACCAAGGGAGAACTGAGCCTTTGTTCCAGCATTCCAACCACAACGGAGCCAGAAGTTCTGCAGCTGTTGTACTGGCTCATACAAAAAGTGTGTGGAATTCCATACGTCTTGGAGCTGGGTTCATTGTTTGGAGCGAGCACGGCCGTGATGGCAGTTGCTGCTAAACAAAAGAGTCAAGATGCACGTGTGCTGGCAATGGACACTTTCACGTGGCAGAGCTGGATGAATCGGTTCCACTTTGGTATAAAACGGAAAGTTGACGAGTCTTTCCTTGATCAGTTCCAGCGCAATACTGCATTTGTGTCCGACATTATCCAAGTTGTCCAGTGCGATATTGGATCAGAAGAGTTTTATACCAACACTTTCAACAACTTTAAGTTTGACATTGTCTTTATAGACTTTTCCCACGACATTGAAGAAATGGAGATGGCCTGGCGGGGCATAAAACCGCATTTGAAGGAAGGCATTTCATTTGTGATATTGAATCCATTAACCATAAACAGCATTCCGTTTGTTGTGAATCACAAGGAAGAGCTAATGCCTATTGCTAAGCCTCAGAATACAAGAGCAAAAGTGTTCAGATATGTGAATCCAGTCCATGGAATACCTAATGTACACCATGGAGCAGTTGTTCGTCGTTGTCTGTGCTTCCTCCAGTCACCTAACTGGAATCACCATCAGGGACGAGCATTCAACATAGCAATTGATGCCCTCCGAGATCGACTTCACTCCACAGATGCCAAGGTCGACTTTATTCCGGCCATTGAAGAATTCCTTTGTGACTTTCATTATCAAATACAGAGACCATGGGTCGGCATCATTCACGGAGTTGCAGAAGACGACCAGTTCTATCCTCCAGATATGAAACGACTCTGCAGTAAACGATATCGTTCTGTCATGAAGCTGTGTCGTGGCCTCTTCACTCTCACTGATTTCCAGGCCACCTATCTCCGTGATCATCTCAACACCGACCAACCGATTCCAATCTGCCCACTTCACCTGCCACTGATATTGCCGGAAACAGTCCATCCCAGTAACGTCATCTCGTGGTGGAAAAAAAGCGGATCAGTTGATCTGGTTTTCATTGGAAGCTTTGCCCGTGATTTTCAGTTCTTTTTCGGGGCTCAGGTTCCCTTTGGAGTTCGCAAAGTATTGTTGTGTGGAGACAAATTGTCAGAAGAATGGGCAATAAAGGCACCCAAGGATGTTGTCATACTGTCTCGTCTGGATGCAGAAGCTTACGAAGAAATGCTGAGTCGTTCTATCGTCATGCTTGCATTGAAGTATGGTGGGGCAGCAAACACGATTATGCTGGAGTGCATCACAAGGAACGTTCCCATTGCACTTCCTTGTATCAACTCGTGCATTGAGTACCTTGGCACAAATTATCAATTGTTTTATGACCCAACCTCTTCTGATATAACAAATGTTTTGTCTGTGGAAAAAGTTCAGCAAGCAATTGGTTATCTGTCTCAAATGGACAAAAGCATTTTCTCAATAGATCAGTTTTGCAATACCATCCAATCGAGTAGCGTTTTGTTGAGCCTTGCCCCCGAAGTGGACGGACTGCAGCATCTTACAACCAAGTTTGATGTTACTGTGTGTATATGTTCGTACAAGCGAACCAACAACCTTAACAAAATACTCCACAGTGTTCTCTACAAGCAGATGTTTGCTGGTTCGATTCAGGTGATTGTCTGGAACAACAACGAAGCGAGAGAGAAAGTTGTCAGAGAGATCTGCGAGCCGTACTTGAAACGAAATTCATCATCTCGTTGTTTGGAACTGATCTCGTCCACTGTCAATCACTACTGCATCATCCGTGCTTGTATGCTGCATCTGATGCACAGCGATCTGCTGCTCATCTGCGACGACGACGTTATCCCCAGGCAGAGCTTTGTCCAGTTCTTCGTCAACGCACATGATCAGCATAAGAAGGATGTCCTGGCAGTTCGTGGGCACAAGTTTCTGCCACATCAGCTAAATCATGCCAATCCACGGGAAGAGTGGGAAAACTACCAGCACGTGCAATTTGTAGATGACGACCAACCTGAGCAGCTAGTCCACTTTCTCCATGCAGACACCTGCCTTATACCACGTGATGCACTCCAGGACTTCGTCACTATTTCTCTGCCAGACAGTGGGTTTATGCTTGTTGACGACTACTGGATGAGCTTCGTCCTGAGTCACTACTTCAACAGAAACCTGCGTAAGCTGCAGTGCTGCAAATGTGAACACTTTAAACGAACAGAAGACTCGGACGAGCCCGGGTTGGCATTATACACGCTTCCAGAGGTCGAGGATGCCAGGATCAGGATGTACATACATCACATGCTCAAAGGGTGGCCTTTCCACCACAGAAAAGATTGGAAATCGCAGCCAGCTGAATCACCAGCATATCTGAGAAAAGGAAAGAAGAAATGGTGGAACGACAGAGCTTTTATTGGCTATAATGTCGCCAGCGATGTTTCACGCAAAGATATCACTGACCTCTTGAAACTTGGAGCAAAAGTTGTGAGAATCGGGGCTGTTGGATGCCGGCAAGACAACGACTTTGAATTTTCAGAATTTCTGAAAAATCCGATGGCACAACTGGAGGAACTTCGGAACACAGTCTTGATGCTGGCTGAGTTCGATGTTGGTGTGATTCTCACTCTCCACCATCGTGTTGTATCAGTCAAGTTGTGGCGATTGATAGCAACTGAGTTCTGTCAAAATCCCAACGTCATCGGTTACGACCTCATCAACGAACCATATCTTGACTTGGACGACGACTGCCATTATAAGGATGTCGTTAACATCCCAGAAACTGCCCTGACAGAATACTTCGAAATGTTGACCCAGTACTGGCAACAAATACGATCGGTTGATAAAGTCACACCAATCATCATTGAGCCGACGTTTTGGGCAAAGCCATATTCACTGCCGCTGTTGTCTGGCTTCATCGACAGAATAAGAGTCCGCGATCCAGACATTATCGTCTCAGTTCACTTCTACGAGCCACAGCGACTGGTTTCACGGAAGCTGAACAGAGGACGTTTTCATTTTCCGGGAACTATTCCACTATACGCCTGCAATGACAGTGAGAAGGAGGAGTGGAATGAGGAAAGGATTTATCACGAGATGGAGAAGATACATCAGTGGCAGATTGAGCATGGAGTGACAGTGTTTATCGGAGAGTTCGGAGTTGCCCGTGAGACTCCTGGAGCAGCCGAGTACCTCAGAGCAGTAGCTGCAGCCAGCCTGTACCATAACATCAGCTGCATCGTCTGCAGTTTCCGAGAGACCACCTGGGACGCCATGAACTACGAGCTGGGACCACATCTTGGGGCGACTATCGTCAATACCAGACTTCCGTGGAACAACAACCCACTAATGAAGGCGCTGCTGGACATTTCACACGTTAATGATGTTGACAGCAACTGAACTGAAGCAACTGATGTTTTGAATTCCATAAATTTTAGACCACATTAAATTATGCCGAGTATGATTTTAAACATTATATGCTACTATTTCAAAACTACTCTGATATACATCTGTCAGCTGAGGTGCACGTATTCCAGTAAGTTCTTACTGCATGTTCATAGTATTAAGCTAACTAGAAAAAAAATATGCAGTTGTAACGACATGCACACCCACGCCGGCAGTGCACTTAATAACTACGTGATCTTGACCTCCGGACTTTTTAGAGTGAATACATGCTTACGACCTGTCATGGACTATAGGCTAATGTCTACCGGCATTGGTGTTGAACTGTTGAAGGCTCATGCTGTTTTCCTTTTAGAGCCTGCACAGAGACCTCAGATCTAGTCATAAATGCAACTAGGCTTATCAGTCTATCACCCTACTCACATCGGCGGTATCTGAGGCGTGGGTAACACACGCTCACCAGTTGTGCATTAGAAGTGTATGATTGCACAGAACTGATATCATTTACGGTTATTAAATGCATGTCATGGTTAAATTTTTACTTTTTTGAAGATTCAGTAAACCCTTTATCTCCTGACACCACTGAATTGACATGGCATACTGGACTTCTCGTAGACATAATAGTGCGGTATGCTCACTCACATCGAATGGTTTGTCAGCATGCTAGCCAGATTATACACTGTGAGTCAAAAAAAATCCAGGATACTAGACCTCAGATCTAGTCATAAATGCAACTAGGCCTATCAGTATCACCCTACTCACATCGGCGGTAGCTGAGGCGTGGGTAACACACGCTCACCAGTTGTGCATTAGAAGTGTATGAATGCACAGAATTGATATCGTTTACGGTTATTAAATGCATGTCTGGTTAAATTTTTACTTTTTTGAAGATTCCGTAAACCCTTTATCTCCTGACACGACTGAATTGACATGGCATACTGGGCGCCTGTAATTTCGTCAAGTATTCACCGATTTTATTTTTTCACTACCAAACTTAGTGAAAAAACCTAGTGAAGTGACTGTTGAATAGCCCACCACACCTTAAATGTGCAGCTACACTACCTTGTGATTTATAACTGATCCCAATGCATGTCTCAGACTATGGGTATTATCAGACCTTAATATAGCACAAGGTAGTGGTTTTTAGACTCACAGTGTAACTATTCTGTGCGAGCGTAATTGAGCTTTGGTTATTAACCAGAACAGTAGATACTTAGCAATGTAGTTTATACAGACGTGTTTGTCTTGCTTGGAAGTAAAAGTGACACTTGATATTGTTGCGATGCATGGTGAATTAGAAAGTTGCTAACACATTGCATGCTTATGTTTTTTTTAAATAAACCTTTTAGTAATAGATTTTATGTATACCATATACACTTTGTTCTCGAGACTTGAAGTAATTCTTTTTTGTAAAGTAATTCTTGTTTGTGAATTTCTTATAAAATGAATTTAATGGAAATTTTAGTGGTTAGGCCTACACCGTTATATGCGAATTGCTTGTTCCACATAGCCTTATCATATCTATACAGCTAATCAAAACCAAAATTATTTTGCAACAAATAGGCATTTGATGACCTGTGTTAAGGGATGCGTGGCAAGGACTTGTATGTGCTGGATAGATGCCCTCCTGTCACTCAACTATACAGCTGCTGAAATAAATTTGTAAATCCCATTTTATACACCAAATACCATCTTTTTACACAGATCGTCCAGATTTTAAGTATAACCTTAAGCCAAGGAATCACAATATTTTGCTAAAAAAAAGTTTATCAATAACAGACAGACTTCATTACCAAATGACATTCAAAAACATATATCGATGCTAACATATACTCTTATATTTACTGATTCTTTTCGTATGCAAATTTTCCAATATTATTTTATATTGTATATCTTATTTTAATTCCATTATAGCTTGCGTATTCTGTTGTTGCAGTTTGTCAATCTGAATTAGTCTCGATTAACACACCGGTCCAACCGGTGGCCTGGCCTCATCACTTCTTCACATGATACCAAGATTACCAAAGAAGTGGTATTATAACTATGCTGCCAACTCTCTCACCATAACACAACTTAAAACCATTGTTTTAATTTCTTGGTAAACAACATGTCAAAAAATGACAAACTAGAAATGAATGGCAAAGCCTAGCGTATAGCCCGCTCGGCGCCGTAGTGCCGCCCCCTAGTGAATACTTGTGAACAACACATACTTACTGATCACCTGAGTGCTAACAGCCCCACCCAATAGCGAACATAACCGTGGTAACAATTATCGACTCCGGCCGTACAACTTCTTTCACCTAAAACTCTGAGATCACTAATCCGAATCTCACCAATTTTTCATAAGTGCAGAAATGATTGCAGATTAACCTGCTAAAATTAAAATTGTGATATTCCAATCTATTTCAGAATGCCAGTATGCCAACTGATCAAAAATCGTGAAATTTCGGCCGAGTCGCAGCACAATTTTTATTTTCTACCCCACTTTAACTCAAAAACTACTGAACCGATTTTCACCATCTTTATACATGATATAGAGCAATTAGTGTGGAGCTATTAATGCACACATCCACAAGGCGATGGTTCATTTCGTTTTAGAACATGAGAGCAAACATTGAAGACAGTCAATTTTGATGTCTGCAAAAATCCCCCAAAATTAATTGTTTACCGTAGAAACGTTCCTTGGACTAGCGTAAAACTTATGTCAGTTTTGTAAACCCCATACATACAACTACCAAGCTGAAACATTGGTTAAGATCGGTTCAGTTGTTGTTGAGATATTCAGTGAGATAGGCAAGGCCGCTTTTTGCCATATCGTTTCAAAAGTACAAATTTATCACAACTCAATTTCTGGCATTACTGGACCAAAGTTCACCATATTTGTACATGAAGTAGAGTGATCATTTGCGCTATAAAGCCGCTTATCCATATTGCGATATTTAACTCTGTTTTCAAATGCCAGGGTGCTGAATGAAGGTCATTTCGACAATTTTGCCCAAAATTGGTTGCCATGGCAATGTCGCTTGAGGAATCGGAAAAACTAGCGCGGATTGTCAACATTCACACAAATACCTTCCATTTGGTGGAAAAATTGTGAAAATCGGAGTAGTAGATCCTGATATAGCTTAGCTCAATTAAAAAAAAAGAAATAAATTACGGAAGGTAAAATATATAGCCCGATTGGCAACTTAGCCGAGCAGGCTAAATAAGTAACAGTTTATTTTCACTCTACTGGTAAACAATCATCCAAACTATAATAGCACAAGAGCACATCGTTTTCCACAGATGTTTGATGCTTAGGCCGACTTTAGGCCATTACTGACAGTTCTTTGTTTTTGGACATGACTTTTTTATGATGCCAAATTTCCTGGACTGGGCCACACTGGGCTACAAAAGTTTGCCACCAAATTCTCTTAGAAGAACGAAGGGTGGCACAGGACAATACAGTGTGAGCAAAGTCAGTTGTGGTGCTCACATTTCTGATAGAAATTGGGCATCAGCAAAACAAGTATGGGATCCTGTCCCCTGTAAACTGGTGACTTATGTATAAGCCATAAGTCAAAATTTGCAAAATATCAAACATTCAGAAACCATTATAGCGAAATTTTTCAACATATTTCAGCAACTCACATAGTTTACAAACTGGAAATGCTGCTTGACAACACAATAAAAAAACACGGCAAGTTATACACCAGTTTGATCTAGTGGTGCAAATATCGCAATAATTACTAACAAACAGGGTACCTTGAAACAAACATAACGCACAACTGGATCGCATTCACAATACAAAGACAACTCACATCATAAATGGTTCATGCAAAATGCAACTTTTAATAAATGTTTAAATGCTGATCGGTTTAAAAAGTGTAATAAATACAGTAATTTTTAACTACAGAAATGTCTGTTCCTCACTTCAAATATTTACATGTGTGCATGACTGACTGTTAAGTGTAGTAATTGCCCACATTTATTTTTTGTAATGAACATGTATGACATTTAAAAAAGTACCTGTCTGACTGCTGTTTGAACATAGTATACATTTTATTTACCACCACCACCAACACCTCCACTGTTACAGCTGTTTGAAGGGGAACCTGGCCTCACTGGTTCACTCAGTTTTATTTCTCTACTTGTTCTAAAAGAGACCCATTGACTGAGTTAAGGTTTAACGTACCACTCGACACTAGATCAGTCATATCGTAGATCCTCTTCCCAGCCAATCTCTTAGCTAGTACAGAGAAAATCAAATTAAAGCCAGGAAAAAATATAACAATACAATAAACCTAGACTAACACGAAACTAAATATACAACCACTAAATCAATGATATACAAATCATCAAAAACTAAAAACTTCATCATAAAATAAACTGAGACAAATTATAATCCAGGTTTAGTCGCCTCTTACGACATCCGGCCTGGAAAAAGGAGCGGGACTATTCACAAAGGAAAAGAAGTAAATAAGAAAAGAAAATATGAACAATAGAGAAAGTTATAAGAAGCAACAGAAAGCATATGACAAGCTAAACAAAATCACACAATCTATATAGCGCCGAAATCCACGCTGTTTCTAGGGTGCATTAGGCCCAGTGCCCGCATTAGGTTTCTGGAAGAGACCTTTAAGTGGCACAGATATTTACAGGCCAGGGGCCCGATTTACAAACGTTCCTAAGATGTTCCTAAGACTGTCGTATCTTTATCGTAAAATTATCATAACTTAGGGACTTAGGAAATCCTAAGATTATCCTAAAATCGTCGTAAGCTAATTTTCAAAAATAACCTTAGCACATCGTAAGTTTCTCTTAACTTTCTCGTAATGCTATCGTAATTAAAAATAGCAGCCAATCACAAGAGGCGACTGTCTTGCTGTCAGGCTCAGTTGCTTACTTACTTCACGATGAGCGTTCATCATGACGTAATTGTCCATGGCATTTTGACCGTAAATAACAAATAAAACAAAGAAATTTACAAAGCGACGATTATTGTTGGTAACTGTAAGTTTTATCGTGACATTACTGTAACTTTGTGGTGATTTATTACAATTTTGTCCCATTGTTTGGTCCTACCATTGACTTACGATTGGAAGAATGTGATCGTAAAGTAATGACGTAATTTCTTCGCAGTTCAACGATACGATTTTTCGTAAATCAGCATGATCACAAGTTTCTCCTAGGATGTTCGTAACTTTGGTTGTTGTCGTAATTTTATCCTAAGATCATCTTAGGATGTTTTGTAAATACTGCTCCAGATGCCCTTCCAATCACCTAACCAATAGTGTCAATACACAGAATGAAACAAAAAGGACTGAACCTCCGACCAGTAGCATGAACTTATCCTCCATTTTACAGCAGAGCCAATGCTCTTTCAACACCAGCTCGTTGAAAAATATCATATCTTAGCATTATTTATGACACAATTGCACAATAAATTACTAAATGCTGCAGAAGTTCACTCCGCAAGCC
>Ga0209782_1001927_pt1 | contig 11263 bp, 7 predicted proteins | sample WorMetmaBAHAMAS1_FD_187390 | JGI IMG/M metagenome (GOLD analysis project Ga0209782, IMG submission 187390) | Marine gutless worms symbiont microbial communities from Max Planck institute for Marine Microbiology, Germany - Inanidrilus... | ecosystem: Host-associated > Annelida > Digestive system >...
GGGTCGATTGGGCCTCCGACATATTTTTTTTGTTATGGACGGACAAAAACGTGACTACTTAAGTCGTGCCTCGCAGCGTGCGAGAGGCGTAACTAAAAAGTTGTGGATGCAGTTTTGTGAAATTTATGGAAGATATTTGCTAAGATGAAAAGAACAATTGTTGTTATGTTCTACATGTATAGGCTTTAGTTTGCAAAATAAAGAGATCATTTTCATCATAATCATTATAATTTATTTCTGAAGTAATTATGCTTGCCATGGTTTAAAGGTGTAGAATTACAACTGGGAAACAGGACATCAGAACAATATGCATTTGCAGCTGCACTTAAAATGTGAAATATAGATGCAGAGTTAAAACCAAAACTTCCGACATTTTAAAAACTTCGTAAAACTTATTTTAACTAAAGATTATTTAAAACATTAGGATGCTAAAATTAGTACCACAAGGCAACTAGTTTATTTACATTAGCTGCAGGCTTATAGATGAAATTAAATCTGGAATTGTTGATTACCTGACTATATATTTCAGTAAATACTTGCAAGTGTCCTATTTTTTCCTTTACTTTGTAATCTTTATCCATATTTTTGTTAATACAACCTTCTTTTGCTCTATTGTAATTTACTGTTTAAGATTGCTAATATTCTTGTGCTTGTAGAAAAGGTAACACATTGATAATATGTTTGATTGTTTTTTTTATTTCAGATATTTATTCTCATCTTCTGGATGCCACAAACTGTCTGCCATTTCAGATAGCTAAAGTATACCATTCTATTAATTTTTTTTATAAATCATTTATTTAATAGAGTTACTTTTTCTGATGATTAAATATTTGGTTGCCATCAGTTTTTTGCTCACTTAAGAATTTTCTTAGAACCAACTTGTTAAATTCACAGCATTGTCTTACAGAGTGTGACAAACATTTGCTATCATTAGAAATATATTTCATGTTACTAAGGTTTATGATGTTTTTGATGTCATTTTGATTACCTTCTGGCAGTAAAATGGCTTATCATCCAATTTGTTATTGGAGTATTGTTGTTTAATAAATCCAGATGGACAGCCAGTTATCTAGTCACTTTGTTCAGGCTGTACTTAGTGAGCAAAGTATATTTACATTAGGATATTACATAAATAATCAGTGTCTTTTCCTTTGTGTTAATGTTATCAAGCAGTTTACATATAAGCCGACTTGATAGGAGTATGTAAGAAAGTGTTGTGAATGTTTTGAGCAGCAGTCAGATCGTGCTGCGCTTCTTATCCGCCAGTATGTCAAAGATTCTTTGTATGATCGGATTAGCACACGACCATTCCTGAGTCCCATTGAGAAGAAATGGATTGCGTACCAGTTGTTGTGTGCAGTGAACCAGTGTCACAAACTCAATGTAAGCGGCATAAATCTGCGATAGAACTCACAAACAGTAGAATGAGTAGACATTGTAATTGCAACCTGAGATGGTAGAATGTTATTTTGAATTATAAATAAAAAAAGCATTTTGAGATATGTTTCTAACAGTCATGTTTCTAGTATTAGTTGTTATGTGATAGAATTAGTATTTGTTATTATATTAATATTGCCACTTTTACAAGCTACTGTTGAACATAGTTATTGGTTAGCATGCCATTTTGGTAATATTATCATGTTTAGGGACTTGACTACGAGTTTTTTTAGAATTTAATAGTTTATTTATATATCTGAAAAAAATTAGGTAATTACAGTGATTTTCTGGTGGCATATGTCATTTGAATGCCAGTAAGTTTTGGTAAGTTTTAGATAAAGCACTTTAATGGCAGTTGTAGGAGTTCTATGTTAATTTTTTGTTTTCGAATTTCACAAGGTAGGTAGCAATGCAGTTGATGAAATTTGTATGTTCTTGGATATGCAGATATTTTCCTTGGAAATCTGACAATAAAAGAATTGTGAATAACAGTGTACAGCTGTTAGATGTCTTGCATTTTTCAGACTTAATTATACTTCGAACATTTTACAATATTAAGCTAACTGTAAGTTAATGTTTGACACTAGCTTTCAAAATGTCACATCACTGCAGTGTCAATTTTCATTTTCTAGACCTTTTAACATATTTTCTTACAATTATAATGATGATTTTAAAGCTGCTTCTGGTTAACTTGTTAGCAAATTATGTTGTTTAACTGTTGATGTTCAAAAATAAGTCAGCGCTGTTATGACATTTAGTGTATCCACTTTTTTGAGACACAGTATATAAGCAGTACATTGAAATTTTGCTAGTTTGAGCCGTTGATAATTCCAGTGAATGGTGCAGGTTTGCCATGGTGACATCAAGTCAGAAAACGTAATGGTGACGAGCTGGAACTGGCTGCTACTCACCGACTTTGCCAGTTTCAAACCGACTTACCTCCCAGAGGTTTCTGGCGTTCTTGGCACTCGTTGCATACTGTGTGTTACAAGGCTATTTTACACAACTGTTTTTCAGTTTTTTATATGGGGCTACCTGGGTGAGCCGGTACCAGAAGAAACTTTTACACACTTACACCTATCATGATCATCAACCATCCTGGGTCTGGAAGTGGAACCGTCCACTTTATACTCCATATATTTTTTTCTCCCAATCATTATCTTCTTTCGCAACATATGCCCAAACAATTGCAACCTGTTTTGCTATAGTACCGAGATTATGTTCTCTATTCATAGTCTGTCATTCATATATCTTCAGTTGGAACTCTATTATTACATTAATGTCACTCATTTACCTGATCATTCTCATCGCTGCCCACTGAAGTGCCACCTCATTATCTTTCCTTAAAGGCCAAGTCTCACTTCCATGCAACATACTTCTTCACACACAGTTGCTGTACAGTCGCTCTCTCGTAGTCAATGATATCTTTATTGGTAAGCAATGACACCAACTGCCTGAATTTATTCCATTTGATTTGAACCCTGGTCTCCACAGCTGAATCACCATCTTTATCCACATTCAACATGTTACCCGAATAGCAAAACTTATCAACTAACTCCAGATTTGCACGGGCACCAGTATCTATACTAATGCGTCCAGAACTGGTAACTTTAGACATACTGCCATTTATACAGGCAACAGCTGTTGCATGAAGCATGGAAAATTGCTGCAGCCGGCCACGTCAGACAAATGCTAATGTTGGTAGCATATCATAGAGACTGTGATACAAAGCCAGCACTACGACAGACTTCTGACCTGCTTCTCAGCTGTATAACGTCATTGCCTATTAGCTGTTGCTCAACTATACTGCTTGGTGATGTGGAGGGCAGAAAGATATGTCTGGAGTCATTATGCATCCACGCCTCGACTGGTAGTTGAGCCTGTAATGTCGTAATCGCAATTCCGATGCCGAAAATGTTGCAGTTCCACGCCAGAATCATACGCCTGGTTGTTTTCATCTCTTATTACTGTTGTCATCTGGAAATTGCTGTGTTGATTGTTGACTGCAGGACAACCCGGCCGACTTCTCATACTTCTTTGACACGTCACGTCGTCGTACGTGCTACATCGCGCCGGAGAGGTTCGTGGAGAGCTCTTGGAGGACGGTCGATCCAATGAAAGACATGAGTAATCTGGACCTGACAACAAGTGAAGTGAAGAAGGGAGATCTCACTACAGCAATGGATATCTTCTCTGCCGGGTCTGTCTCCCCGATGTTCTGCATATTGTGTCTGTCGTCATTTATTGTGTCAGTGTGTTTATGAATATACTGGCATTTTAACTCATAATGAGATAGAGACTATTATTCAAACAGTTTGTACTAAACAAGTTTTTTTATGTTCTGTTATTTTTTTACTTTTTATTTTATGTATTGTGTATTGTCTGTTATTTCAATGCTTTTGTACTTTTGTACGAATAAATGATAATAATAATTGGGAGTTCCATCAGGAATGAATGCTTGATGAGCAAAGAACGAGATTATTGCATTGTATCTTCCGCATTGCTGTGACACTATTAGTTGGACGACAGAAAGGGCATCCAGTGTGTAGAAATCTATGCCACATATCCCACAGACTGTTGTTCTCAAATATATTTATTAAATATCAGTCAATCAATCAATCAATCAACTGGAGGAAGAAAATCCAGGGAGATCTGGCTTATTCAGATTCAGTGGGAAGATGGCTGTTAAAATAGAGGTCGTCACTATTTGAGTGTATCACTCAGCTATCTGTTGATTTTAAGACCAGCTGCATTTTGTTATTGTTTTGCCACCATAATTATATGATAAACATTGACTTCTGGTCAGTTAAAGTGATAGAACATTTTTAAACATGGAAAACTAATATGCATAACAAATATGCTATAACAGTTTCAGTAGGGGTGCAGTTGTGTTTATTTTCTGTCTCAACAGCTTTCACTGCAAATTGTGGTAACACATTTTATATTTCACGTCAGCAGAATGTAAAGTAAGCTTTGCACCATTAGCAGATACATTGGAAATTACTGCGTAGAATCTTGGTTCTTCTACATTTGAACTTGATTATAAAACCTCTCTATTGATAGTGCATCTAAAGAACCTCAAAGAAAGTTTATTTTTGCAAACTTAAGGAAGCCAACAGATTATTGACAGAGAAATAATAAAAGGTAGAGAGACATGAACTGTTTACGAACCATAATAACTGCATTTAATACAAATTGTTAACACATAACTGTATTAAGTTTCTCTTAGTTGTAAAGACCACCATTTTAAAACACAAAACTTTAGTTATGAGCTAGTATAGAAGATCTTGCCTACTAGTAAACCAGATCAGGCAAGTCAGATGAGATTTGAGCCTAAATTTGGAATGATTTAAGATATCGTCAGTGATGCTGTAAGACTTCAGTTATATGCAGGTGTGTAATAGCGGAGTTGTTCACCGAGGGAACAAGTCCGTTTGATCTTAGTCAGCTGCTTGCATACCGGTCTGGCGAGTACAGCCCCAGCAAGCTATTTCAGAGCATTGACGACAACAACATTCGGGTTCGATGCTGCAGTTTTATTTTAGCTCGCTCGTCTGTTGCAGAGTTCCTTTTCATTTTTTATGCTTATAAATTTAGTTTACAGTGTATGCTACTGGGTCATTTTTTAAAACAACATGTACATAAAGGCCCGTTCGCATTGACAAAAAATAGTTGAACAGTTCCAATGTTGCAGTACTCTTTGACTCTTTGCAGTTCTGAACGACATGGCCATTCACATCATCACGACTTACCTGCACTGATCTAGCCAGTTCCAGTATTCAACAAAACTGTTGGTAGTTTCTGTCCCAGTTTTTAAAAATATCCAGTACTAGCAATACTCATACATTATTGCAGTATTAACAACCTTGGTTAGCAGTGGCTTTGCATAGCTTTAATGGTATTGGTCACAGAATGAAGTTAATCTGTCTAATCCCTTAGTATTGAGATGAATTACCATTTGCAGGTGTAGTGTCTTGGTATGCGACTAGGACTAGCCACTAAGGCCAACTTAGCCTCCTATCCTCAGTGGGATGGAGAATGAGCACCAGCTGAGGGCAGTAGTAGTAGTAGTAATAGAAATGAATACTATTAAGGTGGCATTATTGCATTGTTGCTGCAAGACCACCGTACAGTGTTAACAGAATCGGTTTGTAGCACCCAGTACGTGGTGACATAACACCTTGAGCGACGGGCGTGTAAATAAGCTGGCATTCCACGATGCCGACACGGACACCGACACCGACTCGCCAAACACGGCTTTTACGTCCGACGCACGCTATTTACTCGCGAGGCCTTGCGAGGAAATAGCGTGTGTCGGACGTAAGATTGTAGCCGTGTTTGGCGAGTCGGTGTCGGTGTTCGTGTCGGCGTCGTGGAATGCCAGCAATAGAGCACAGTTGGTGGTAGTACTGTGCAGCTTGGAAGGTAATCATAGGTCCAGTGTCGCATCGGCCATACATAACGGACTCTGTGATACATCCTGTTACGCACTCAAAGGCCTCTATTGGTTGTTACTATGAAGTTTGTTATTATTATCTGATTTGTGTTCCATTACTGCCATCTGTTACATTGTTAATGACTGACTAAGCCTAGTTGAATTTAGTATTTTTAAATGTGTGTGATATTGCTTATTAGGTACGATATCGCCAAGTTTGTGTGAAACCCTAACCATCCAAACGCCTAAGGAACGGGGATGACCTTTGACCTGTACTCCTGTAAGGTGATGACACCCTTTACCTTGCCTTAGCATCAAAGACAACATTTGGGTTGCAACCATTATTATGAATATCCTCCCCCGCTCCAAAAGATAGCATCTGAGGTATGATGTTTGGATTTTAAGATGGAAAATTATTAGGCCCCTTTCATGCTGGAAATTAATTTTGAAATTTATGTAAATTAGTTTCTTTCGCAAGAAAATTTCTAGTGTGAACAGACAACTTTCTAAAGAGATAAATTTCGAAATTCTATTTAGAGATTAGCTTGGAAGAATATCTCCAGTATGATTTATTTTGTGTCGTGGGACATTAAACCTTAACTCAGTCAACTGTGTATGTTCGGCACTCTTCCTCTAGTTCTGTGTGCTGCTGCTGCTGCTGCTGAGACGATGCCTGCTGATGATGATATGACAGGAACTGGTGACCCATATGACCCAGAAGGACCCATCACGTCGTCTGACTGCGGACCAGTATTTGTCGCTTCAGCGCGACAGAGCATTCCCGGCGTACTTCTACACGTTTCTCGGACTCTATTGCCAGCGGTTTGCGCAGGTGCCGATCATCCACAGTGATGACAGGGTTGTCAGGTAGTGCACCTCACCTTCATTCTTGCTTAATGTGATGCTGCTGATCGTATTATTCACGCGCTATACGTCTGTGTTATGTAGTGCAGAACAACGCTGTTACTTAGCTTGTGTAACAAGAAGCATTTGAAAAATGTTGGGCCCATTCGCCACTGCGAGCCACCGTTACATTGTCATTCACCAGGTGTCGCTACTGTCGCACACCAGCTATAGCTATAGCGCAGGCGGCGTGCGATGTCCACAACGACGACGACGACAACGCGTGACAGAGGGGACCGCTATGGCCCCATGGAATGGGCCCAGTAATTTAAATGAGCCTTTCCCTTTTTGGGTGGCTGCTGAATAAAAAGGCGGCCAGGGTTGAGGTTAATATATTGCTGGCCTTCCTATACTGGGTAAGGATAGCTCTCCACCCCTGAACTTTCATCCCTGATATAGTCATATATTTGTGCTGAAACGGGACGTTAAACACCAACTAACTGTTAGCTTGGTTTGATTTCTAGCTGTGACAACAACAACATCGACAAACCAATTAATGGCCCACTATCCAGCACCACCGAGATGAGCTGGTACAAGAAAAAAGTATTCATTTAGTTAAATCATGTCATAGTGGTTATTATATAATGTAGTTAATTTAATTTTTTGTTTGCTATAATGCATAATATCTTCCTAATGTTTGTTGAGCCTGGCAGTCTTTTTCTACTGACTTTGACTGTTCTTTGGCCTCTTTTGGGTCTTATACCTTCCACTTCATTCACTTTTTATCCAGTCATTTTCATCATTTCTTAAAACTTGCCCATACCATCTCAGCCTATTTTGCTGCACCACTGTAATTATGTCAGCTACTGCTAATTATTCCATAGCTAATTTCATCATCATCATCATCATCATTTATTTTGTTCCGTAGCAGTAGAACAGTAGTGCGATAACAAGAAGATCTGGAAGCTGAACAAGACATACCAGGCTCAGATGAGCTCTTACGGTAGCCTTAGAACATAAAATGCATACAAAATATGATATACAAAATACAAAATACAAAACACATAACACGAAAGTACCTTAAAAACCCTTGAGAAATCGGGAAAAATCTACCTTATTTATACAACGCTTGAATTGGGGAGAGAACTAAAATCGACACTGTCTGGGAGAGAGTTCCATGAATTTACGTCACGTTTACTGAATAAGTTAGCCCTTGTATGTGAAACATGGGGCTTCTTAAATAGTTATTAATTGCATACTTGTTTGTATATCATCAACGGCAGTGGAGATATGACTGTCGATGCACTCGACTGCATTGTGACAGGCTGAAGAGAGATCTTGACGTGATACTGCTCAGTGTTGGTAACAAGACACAAGACTCGGCTCTTGTTAATATTATTTCTCTCCTGACATCCAGCATTCGACAACTGCTGGTATGCCACTGCTGCAGTCATTTATTATTACATTGTGTCGTTTCTTTTATTTCTTACGTAATATGAATGCATGACACATTGCCTGCTCTAAAATGCAACATGTTTAGATTGGAGCAGGATATAGACGACCAAAATATTTTATTCGATCCCTCAAAATATTTTAGTGAGTTAATTTTTAACGGAGAAATTAGTTGTTCAGTTATCGAGTAATCAATTAATTGTCATCGTCACAGGCTGTGCAGTCGTGCCAGTTTTGTGTTAACAGCAGCTGGCTTTGTATATTGTGAATGCCAATTTTAATCCTTACAGAATCGACACCCCTTACCCGATTCTCCAAAAAATTGGCAAATTGATTATGTTAGGGGCCTTAACAGCTGTGCAAAATTTGGTGTTTATGGGGGCTTCTGAGCAAATAGGTGAAACATAATTTATAATCTTTGGGGAACTTACCTACAGGTAAGATCGATAGACAGATTTCTATACTTGATGGCTCAAACAATGCTGACTCACACAAGGATGTGCTTTATTAGGCTTTGTTAATAATGTACTCCATTTTGGCTGTCATATCCTTCAAAAAACAATTTTTTGGAGCATCAATAGGCGTTTCAAAGCCAAATGCGCCAAATATTGAAAACTGAGTATTGTTGGAACTAGTGCATCCACTGCAGCCAAATTTTGTACCGTGATAAGAGACCAGCGGATGCTCTTCGTAGATGGTCCACATCCTCTCCAAACAAATCAAAGATGGCGGACGGCTGCCATCTTGAAAAATCAAAAAATCACACACAATGTCTCCACAATATTTGGACCGGTTTTGATTTCATAAGTCATTTAGTTAATCTCAGTTTAATTGATTGTTTGTAGTATTGCAACAGCAAACTGACAGCCCTGGAGTTGATGTCCATTCTTTCTAAGTCTGTGTCGGCCGATATTGTTCTTGATCGTCTTCTGCCGTATATGGTAAGAGTTCACCGATGTAGCCACCGTACTGTCTTTCTGTAGAGATCAGTTGCTAGGCCAGGCCTCCGAAGGAAAGCTTTCAGTGTTGATGGCTGGTAGTTTCATAGGTTGCTTTGCTGCCCTTTTACCAACCAATGAACCACTGAAAGCAGACCTTTAGTCTGCATCACAGATTTGTGATACACCCACTCACAGGTTTAGAGGCCTACGAAACGGATATTTGACCATTTCACCTAGTTTTTACTGATGATGCTTGTCACCAAATTTACTTCTAAGCAGACCTATTAAAGGTCATTAACTCTAAACTTTAAAAAAAGAATTGAATACTTTGTGTACTCTAATATAGAACTTTTTATTCAGAACTGTTATTAATAGCATTATTATTATTATAGTAGTATTATTTTTTTTAGTTTATTTACTTAGCTTCAAAACATATTTTTTGGTTTTATTGTTTTTATATCAGTTTTACTGTCATGAACTACTAACCAGTCATTGTGGGTTTATAGTAACCGGCTGTTCTGGGTTTTATGAAGCAGATTTATACAAATATACATTCCTTTCAGTCTATACAGCCATGGGACTGTCTTTAAAATGTGTTGAATTATGTACTTTAAGGCTCATATAACATGCAATAAACTGTTTCTTAATCATGTAAATAGTCTGTATTTAAATAACGAAGGTACATTGGTTCATACATAGCTAACACAGTACTTATATCGATAGTGATAGTTGTGACATTGAGTGTTTCGTTTATTTTATTGTGAATTTGATACTTGTTCTTTTTGGGTGTTCTTGGAATAAAAACTATGAAAATCAGTTTATGATTGTTGTAGTTGCACATGACAATGGACACATTTCCCGCTGTGCGATGCGAAGCGATACGAACCATTGCCAGATGCCTCTCCAACATCAAAACCATTCCAGTCAGGTGACGGCTCTTTGTTTTCTAGCTTTTTAGTCGCGCCTCTCGCATGCTGCGAGGCACGACTCAACCATTCAGGATGCCGTGTGTGTGTCAGTCTGTGTGTGGAAATTTTTTTTCTGACCAACTTTTATCTCCACACTAGTTTGACCGATCTCGATGAAATTTGGCATGATGGGAGGTCTCAGGGGGTAGCATTTCGTTAAAAATTTTGATATCTCCGGCATTTTTCAACCGATCGCCACAAAATTTGGCATGGTTGGGGGTTACGTGGAGTAGCATCCACTAAAACCCTCCCACACCCCCTCAGAGGCGCGACAATATACTGCTAGGTTTTCTAGTTTCTACAAACAAATTACTGTTAGGTGACTGTTTTTACTTTAGCACCTTTGATTTATTTCATGTGACTAATGGTGCAAATGTTTTAACTTAACTTACTTAGGTCGGATTGCACCATCCATACTTAACTTAAGTAGTCCTTAAATCTCCAATTAACTCTGACGTAAGTGGAGATTAGTAAATAAACGCGTTGCACCATCGCCACTTAACTGCTAATCAAGTGGAGATATAATTGGCGATTTAATGACTACTTAAAGTTAAGTGGCCATTAGCTAAGTGACGATTTAAGTGAGGTTGGTGAAACCCGCCCGTAAGCTTATATCGCGCATGAGTAGGCCTAAATCATCGGTTAATTTAAGGCACCGTGTTTAAGAGATCTGGCTGTCTGGCACAGTCTGAGCCAGGTGGCGATGGACAAATTTTAGGCTTTTCCAATTTCCACTTGCGTAAGTTGTGATCGTCTTTCTGACAGCACAGCACTCGAACGATCGCGTAGACTAAGCTGTGTTCGCCACGTCGTCGTCGTCGGCGGATGGCGTCATGTCGCGCCCTGTCCAAGCCCGATATCGATGTCGGATGTGAGTGGGCGTTGGATGTGGCGGTCACAGCGTCTGCAGCTCGCCTCTTTCGACGGCGATCGACTGTCCGACCGGCGCTGTTTGGCGGGGATGGGCAGTCGGAGCAGGCTGGACGACGGCCCGGTGCCGGCGACCAGCACGTACCTCGCCAGCTTTCAGCGGTCCGACGTTGTTCGGTGCGGCGGCGTCGTCCGATGTGTCGTTCCGCGTAGTCCTCCTGAAGGACGGTGGGATGCGATCGGCGCCGGGTCGCGGACCACGGAGCCCGCGGGCACTTGGCCGCGATCTTCCGACGTCAACGCCGGCTCCGTCTCGA
>Ga0209782_1001928_pt1 | contig 11261 bp, 6 predicted proteins | sample WorMetmaBAHAMAS1_FD_187390 | JGI IMG/M metagenome (GOLD analysis project Ga0209782, IMG submission 187390) | Marine gutless worms symbiont microbial communities from Max Planck institute for Marine Microbiology, Germany - Inanidrilus... | ecosystem: Host-associated > Annelida > Digestive system >...
GAATTTAAACTATACCCCACATACAGCTGATTGTCACAGCTGCCAAATGACACAAATAACAAAAAATAAGATTGTGCAAAGTAATTTGAAAACAGGCAGCATCTCCGGGGGCGTATTTGTAGATGATATCTGACAGATGGCACCAATGTGCATGCCAACTAATACATCGTCTCCTGGCTCACACTCCTCCGCCTTCCAAATGAAATACGTTTATTTGATGAACATGTCAACCCTAATATTTACTTATATACTGCTGCCAGTATTCAAATGTCAATCACATGATGCACAAAAGGCATCTTGATTGCAGAGCTGATCCATATTCTTCATATACTTTACAATGGACTGCCATGTCCCCCCAAAACTGATCCTTCCCGTGGATGGAAAACCTGGACACCGATGTAACACGTGGTTCCCTGAGCCCAGTAATCACCATTCCAAATGGCATCTCGACCGAGTCAGCCATTTTTTCAGGATTCACGGTTGTGACGAACAGACAAACAAAACTGCCAGACTGATCCACACCACACACTTGTATTAATGCCGCGGTGTGGAGTAATTTAGTAAGCAAGTAATCAAAGTTATATAGCGCCAAAGTCAAAAAGAGAATCAAGGCGCATAACAATAGTAATAACACACCAGTGGCTGGTAGGCAAGTACAGGCACATGTAAATATATATATATAAAACTATTGAAAATGACTGCTGCCTGTACCTGTTTCGGTATGTACTTACTTCTCATTTACAAGAACCTGCTATCAGCACTATATGTATGCCAAAATTACTGCAAAATTGAACATGTAAAAGCATAAAGTATATATCTATTTGATTTTTAGCGCGGCATGCATGATGAATATGATGTCTCTGTGTAATGTTGGTTGATTGTAATAACATAGGGCGACAAAAAGTAGAAATACGCACAGCAGCATAGGTCGGCGTCTTGGCTACCAGCATGCCAAAGCTGACCAGATTGTGGTATCTGTGATCATTAATTATACTAAAACAGACCTGTAGCATGTGGAAAATGCGGAATTTTTCACTTGAGCAGCAATAAATCAGTAATAATAATCAGTGCGTCCAATGGCTCATATGTCATGCTATCTTAGCATCTGCTGAACTTTTTGTTGAAGGCTATTTGATGTTATTTTCTGCTATTTCATAAGTACTTGATAGTCTAACAAACTTCAACTGCACTCTGTCAAGTGTTGCATACATGTATGTGTCAAAATGCACTGCTAAACAGTACAAACAATACTGCTGAATTTCAGAACACAGAACATTATCAACTGTTGATGAACTTTCAAGTGCTGAAGAGATAAAACAACTAACATTACAGCATATTTCACAGCAACAATGCAAAATAATCATATTGTATGGACGTATTAATGCCAAAATGCATGTGTATTTTATAGAAAGTGATTCAACTTTGGACGACTGGACCCTATACAGGTGGGCCAATTGCAAAGCTAAGAACAATGTAATATGCACTTGTTATTTTCTGTTTCGAGGTTACTTTTATCATAGTTCCTGCACATCATAGAAATGCAGCTTTTAGATAATAATGGCAAAGGATTTGACAAATCTTCCTGCTATTGTGGACACAGACAATACAGTGCAATGCTTACACTGGTTAGCGAGCAAATACCGCATCAGACTTGACAAAAAGCTACAACAGAATGACAGTTCACAGGCATTAATCATGCAGCACCACTGGAGAACCAGAATATACAGTACACTCCAACCATCCAATGCACCGCCGATGTGTACAATAACAATGAACTCTGTCACCAAGAAAGACATAGTGCAATTCGGGCTTTACAGCTATATTAATGTGAGATCAACCACATCTCTCGTATGAACTCAACTTGGTCGGTACAATCACTGGTAGTGAAACTGCCAGTTGGTAAAAAAGGGGGACATCCAGCACATAAAAATCTGTGCCAAAGAATATCTTCCAAAACAAATGGAGGAAGAAAACCGACAGAATTTGGATAGCCTAGGCTTATCTGGAAAACAACAATTAAGCAACAATGTTCTCACCGTTCTTAACATTTTTCATGTTTGCTTTGTTCCCACTTAGTTGTACGGCGCTGCTGAGCCACTGTAAGGGGCGCCTTACAAGTTCTGATGGTGATGATGATGATTATAACTATCTGGCTAGTCCCTCACAGACTAATGACGATAGGTAGGCATTTAAATAGCATTTGAAAACATCCTTTGTACTGCTCAGCATAATGGTTCACTGGAAACAAAAACTACTGCAGCACATAATGCACTAACAGTCTGACTGTTTAGGCATAAGAGCAGTTACTTCTAGTGCGATCTTGTACCACATGTAATATACGAACTTCGTGAACACAAACACAAATTTTGCCGACTTCAGTAGACTATTCTACACTACTATAAAAAGCAAACTGCAACATGCAGTAGCAGTTATTTACCATATCACAGAGTATTTTATAACAGCATCAGTGATCTTAGCAACCTATAACGGCACATCTAGACAACAGAATGCAGCGGCTACACAATTTCACACTTCACTAAATGGAACAGCACTCCCTTACACAGGATTTAGAGAAATTAACTCTATAGAGAGTAGGCAATGGCAGTGACACAGCAATTAACGTAATGCTGGAAAAATACCATCTCTCTACACTGTGTCTCAAAAAATGACAGTGATGTTGCACACTATAACTTCAACCCACATCAACCAAGAAATGGCATTTTCAAGATGTAGTATTACTGAAGAGATGCAATTTCCATGGTTCATGTTTCCCCAGGTAATGCAGTAACATTAGTTAGTAGAGGTGGGATAACAAATCACTCTGTCAGCTACATCTCTGCCTAAAATTACCAAAATCGGTTGATGTGCGTTTAAGTTACAGCATGCAACATCAGTGTCGTTTTTTAGACACAGTGCATTTCACAGTGAAACAGAACTCATTCAGAACGACGACAGGTCCTAGCTCACAAATGCTGCATTACAGCTAGTATCCATTAATGCATCGGTGACAAAGCAGTATTATTAGTAATAACTAACACAATGACAGTGGTATACACGGAACTTGCATGCCAGTTCGTGCATACTGCTTGCAAAGAGATGTTTGAGATTTGGTCCGGAACCTGAGACGCATTGCTACGTTGCTCACCGTTCGACACGTGTGACAAATTATTCCGGAGGACAAACTGTTTCATCTTTGCAGCAGTAATAATGAACTATCACGCCATTTGGATAACGTGCGAAGGCACTGCAATCACACATCACACAGTGTACACTGCAAATGAACTCGCCAAAAAGCAATGAAAACTATAACTAAAACGTCAGTCAGCAAAGACATAGTGCAATTCGGGCTTTACAGCTATATTAATGATGTGAGATCAACCACATCTCTCATATGAACTCAACTTGGTCGGTACAATCACTGGTGGTGAAACTGCCAGTTGGTAAAAAAGGGGGATATCCAGCCCATAACAAGTAGCTCTGCTGTGGCAGAGGGACCACGCGACGTGCTTGTCAGTAGAAATTCTGCAACTACAAAATATCGCTATCGTGTGGCATTATTTGCGTGATCCTATGTTTAGCCGTTTTTACACAATACCGAAGTATTGTAAACACTTGGCGTTATGTGTGTTCCAGTTTTTACAGTACGAACGATGTAATACACCAGCGACAGTATTTTTTTGTAACTAGTGTAAACCAAATAACTAAAGTAAAGTGAAGTAAAGTACTATATTACCTATGCCATTTGGCAGGGTACTGTTTTCACCACACACTGCTTGTCATTTGTAAATGCATTAATTCAATAACTTACAGGTGAGTTTTCACAAAATTTGGGGAATATGGATTAGAAAAGAGTTAATTGAATTCCGGAAGGTTGGGGTTAAAATTAGCAGTTTATGCTGTGTGCTGACAGTCCAGTAGTTGACTAACGTAAAAGCTGGGAATAACGAGTTTCAGTGTAGACCAACATAGCTGTCATTTATCATGTTAGATGTGGCACAGTGCACATATGCACTCCACCGAGTGCTGACCAGTACTATAGCTGTCATCACTTTTAGCGCGAGATGTAATATATACATCTCGCGCTTATGCTACGATGTCAGTGTCTGTCTGTCTGTGACGGAAGTGCACTGTGGTCACGGTGCATGCCGGAAAGAGGGGAGGGGTCATCTCGCACTATGCTAGCCACTGCTAGGCCCTCTTGTTGGAGTTGGTCAGCAAACCAACTTCCAGGTCTTTTCAGGTTACGCAATTTCTAAAAGGACTTCATAATTTGCATGATTGGATGTTTTGTTTCAGCCGCCCAACCAACAATCGACTGGTACCAGCTAGTACGGAATGAAGAATTCACCTAAGTAACTGGACCAGTCTCAGAATTCATATCTCGGCATCATGATGATGCATTAGGACACAGCCAGGCTACGGCAGGACATTTATGCCAACCAGGCCATCTACCATCATGTCAACTGCACACATGTTGATCAGCTGACAGCTCCGGCATGCAACAACCCGCGCCCTGTCACCCTCGTAGGAAATGGATCGACCAAATGCACAGCATCTCAACTACAGACCTGCTATATCAGTCAACGTCACAAGGAGTTACACACATTGACAGCGATGACGACGACAACCAACAGTGCCAAAACAGTGACAGAAGCAATATACTACACCTTACAGTAGTATTTCTCACACTATCACGATGCATATGCATTAAACGTACTATAACCTGTTTCCAATTTTCTTCTTACAGACTCGACAGACTTTGACGTCGGTAACGACGCACTTGACGTGATGGTAGAACATTCTCTGCTCTTGGACCTACAACAAACACTCGTTTGCTGCAAGACTAATAACATCATCGGCAGCAAAGAATTCCAACTGCATCTACTACATACAGCAAAATCTCAACTGCAGTATGCGTAATTTTAATCCCTCAAAAATCAATTGATTGAGTTAAGATTTAACGTCCCACTCAACACAAAATCGGTTAGCTTCGGTGAAGCTCTTCACAGCTACTTGGCCAGTGCTGAAAAAAAAACTAAATCTAACATAGCAAAAGCGACCATTCAGCAGAAATGCAAAGAAACTACAACATAAGATAAACGTATAAAACTAAAGCCAAGTTTCGTTGCCTACTGCAACATTGGTTATGCGGGCATTACTGTATTTAAACTTCTTTATTGCAGAAAAATACACACAAGAATAAAGTTTAGCTAAGATTAAATGAAAGGACTTTCCCCCTATTACCTGAAGGTGTTCAGCATACAGCAGACTTTTCATAAGTTCACTATTCCACTTTCTCGACGACGTCATGCCCAGAACGCTTTCCAGATAACTGAGAATACTACTAAGACTCGTGCTGGGCGGCAACAGATTTAATACCTACAAAAAAGTAACATCTCCGTTTAAGACAATGCAGTAGAGTTAACAATCGGTTGGTTGTAAGTAAGTAAGAAAGTAAGTAGATTTATATAGCGCATAAAGTTATCAACCTCTAATGCGCTGAGGTTGGTTGGTTGGGGGTTTAACAGTGCTTTTAACACAATTTAGGTCATATCGCACCTTTAAGGTAAAGACTATGTTGCAAATATTAAAGATTTAATAGAGATTAATTCTTGGAGTAAGGTAAATGAAAAGAAAAGAAAAAAATATATATGTGTGTAATAGCACTAGAACTAGATGGAATGAAGAAGTCGTAATTAAATAAAGGGTTCGATTAAAAAAGTATAATTTATGTAAGATTTCAAAACTGAGAAGGCATTGAAAGCAAAGCATAAAAAGCACAATAATCATTTATGAGTATACTATCGAGACTAACAGTTGGTGGAAAAGTTTTATATACGTAAACAAATAAATTTCCAAAACTACTGTAGAGCACTTGGTAAAGCAGAATGCAAAACTGAAATCGGCAGAGTATCGCTAGTAGCAAGCCGCCAGCGCAGGCCAGTGAGTGAATAAAACTGATCACTGTATCAGTAGAGTGACTGATCCGTTCTCTGTGAAAACCACGGACATATTAAATATTCACTAGACTTATTATGTCCAATCAAATCAACAGAAGCGTTTGAAGCCGTCGATTGGCTAGCAGATCTTTCCCAACGAATATGGCTGCAAGCAGGCCGCCTGTAGAGTGACATCATTTTGACGTCATTTTGTTGAAGTCAACCGAGAATACTTAATATAAGTCTACGAAGTCAACAGCCGCAATTTTGGCAACGGCCATGTTTGTCGGGGATCGCACGACGGCTTCACCTTCGCTGGCTGGTGCGGCAGCTGTGGCGTAAACCCAGAACAAAATGTACTGGATTACTTCCAAACTTAATCAGCTCTACTCACATGCATAATTTACCTAGTCCACACATTTTGTGCAAATCCACCCATAACTTTTTGAGTTATTCTGCCCACAGACATTCAGACATCGGTCAAAACATTACCCCATGACAACACCTTATCTACCTGCTCTAACCAACGATCTTTTCCCGAATATCAAGTCTGCAAAGAAGCAACCACAATGCTGACACATGAATACTGAAAAAAATAAATTGTAAAAGTGAGCCCAACAACAAAACCACGATTTCTGACACGAGGAAATTCTAATACCAATAAGCATGTGCAGAGATAATTAGCTACACTATTGGTATCTTTACAGTTACGATGTAAAAAAGAAATACCTCAACAGTATCAATGCGGTTTGCTTGTTCACCAAGTAGGCGGAAAGCTGCTGATAAATTAGTCTCTAAGGCATTTTGGTCAGTTTCCTCGGCTAAAGACAGTAGCGGCTGGTCATCGGCAGTACTAAGGTAAAGCCGGAGCAAATGCAAATACACCTGTACAATGTACACGACATAACAACTGTATCAGTAAATCATAACGGTAATAATTTATCAGCACTACTGTTTTGTAGCCAGTACAAGTAATTTCTTTTTTAAACTGTAACTAATGAATTTTGCAAAGCTATGATTAGAATTAATATTAGTCGACTTGTTGAGTACATGCACAGTCTCTGTAAAACATAGGAAAAAAAGGTAAAGTTCTCCCGTACTCATTACTGAGCGTTGGGCCCAGAGCTGATCCTGGACTACATGCAGTCAGCCCGCAGGTAACTTTTAAGCCATCCACCAGGTGATACGAAGCCATTACTTTCCATCAGGCCTGCGGTTTCCTTCCCAACCAAAGAGCGTAACCGCCAGTACCAAATTATACTGCTTGGTGACAGAGGCACATGCGTGTAAGCAGCTTGCCCAAGGCTTGTTATCTGGAAGTGGACTGGCTAAGATTCAAACCCATGACCTTGTTGTGAGCAAACGCTCTACCATTATGCCACACAGGCCAGAGACATTAGAGTAGAGAGAAAACAATTTTTGCAGGCACAAGTAATTGAGAAAAATGGCTCTTATGTACAGATAAGGAACAGCAGTAACGATATGACTAATCAAGTTCTTCAAACATAAAACAGTTTAACTTGTGTGATTAATGTTAAAGTTCATGGCAATAATTATTTTGTTCCTTTGCATGCTGTCTGTTTCAAACATTGATACCAAAGGATGAAAAAGTTATTAAAAAATCCACAAAATAATAATTAAACAAAAATGACTAGCACATGGGTTGCCAGTCAGGGATAAATCCTACAAAGTGACAATTTTTAGATTTTGAAGAACTGGGGTCATAGACTAGCAGACACAAATTTTAGAATATTGTTCATTTAGGAGATTTAGCCAAAGTAATTCTAATTAATGTCTAGCTTGGCAGAAATATCAAGTGCTGTACTGACGTCTAATCTTGTACAGCACATAACAGCGGCAGTGAACTTAGAACACTTGAATCACAAATAATGTCATTCAGAATGCATCTTTCAAGTCAGACAATCTTGGAAACAGGAAATGATATTCACAACACATGATAAAAATAGTGCATTAAACAAAAAAAGTTGGAAACCACTGGACTAGCATAACTTTCAAAATCTGTCTCTACAACCTTAATAACTAGCAAATAAAGATGATTACTAGTTAACTACTCACATCTTGATTTCCAGGTTTGTCCGGTTCATAGACCATATTACAGTAACTAGACAACCACAAAAAAACAGTCATCCTACACAAACCATCTCAGCAGAAATTCACAGCAAACTAAAAGAAATCATCACGGTTCTGATTAGTAACTAAAACTTACAATACTACTTTCAACTGCTGTTCAATGGCTTTCACTGATAGAGCTCGTGTCCCCGAAAGCATCTATAGGGGGACAACCAGAGTAGTTTTACATGCCAGACGCCCTTCATCTCTAAAAGTCAACAATGTCAATAAAAATTCCAACCAGACACTTTCTTGATGAAACAAATCGACAAAAGATGAAAGAAACAATGCACCACTCTATGATGCACAGGACCCAGTAAATTAATAAGCAAAATATAACAACAATAAAAATAACAGCAGCCTTTTTTTCAGCCATTATACAGTTAAACTTCAGCACTTTGATGCTGTTGGCTGGGCAGCAGGAATGGCCCCAGCCTGTAACAATCTGAGCGGTAGGGTGCTGGAATGGTTATGTGTCTGCAGCGAGGTGCAGACTTGCATATGGCCAAGCTGATGTCACTGCCACTCACTGTCCATTGCTTCACTAACATTTCAGACTGGTTTTACCTTTCCGGTACTGACTGGCCATAACCACAGCGAAAAGACAGTGACACTACAGCGGCCCTGAAGTTCTTCTGGACTTGCGTCGCTCTGAAACTCGTGGATGATGATGATGATGATGACGACTTACCCAAGCAATCACGGACAAAGGGCTGTTAAACGGGTATTGTTGTATGCAGGCAACCTTCCGTTATCCAGCACTCCAATTTATTCGATTTTTATTGGATTTTGTTGGAGCACAGTTCTACTGCATGCAGCCCTTGTCGCTGGCAACCAGTGCACCCAGATACAGGAAAAATTGCCAGAGTTCTGATCAGTGTTGTTCCCTTAGTGTTCATAATGGAAGTAAATACAAATATCACTTGAAATACTGCCTGCTGTATACTTCATGTTCAAGGACACAGCCCAAATATAATCAGTTTGACGATAACCGTCAGTAGAAATTAACAGCAGAAGTTCAGTACTGCGGTGTCTTTATACATGTATTGTAAAAAAATAAACTAGCTGAATTATGATGAATACAATATTACGCCAGAACATGGAACAACTGCAATCAAGACGTACTCTTCAGCCATCCTGTTGTCATGAAGCACACGCACATAAATGGTCAGAGCCTCCTCGTGCCGGCCCTGCTTCCCAAGCAGAATCGCTCGCTCCTCATAGAAACCTGAAGGGATTTAAATCAAATCAAATTTAACTTTAATACGGGTTGTCAAACCGCAACCTTGCATAAAATTAAATAGGTTAATATGATAAAAAATGAGGGACACATTAACAACAATGATACAACTAAGGGGCCAAATTTTCAAAACATCGTAAAATGATCTTAGTATAAAATTACGACAATAACCAAAGTTATGACATTGTAGGAAAAAGTTGTGATTATGCTGATTTTTGAAAAATCTCAACAGAAAATTGCAAGGAAATTGATTCATCACTATAACAACCTTGCAGTCCTCGGACCAAATGACAGATAAGTTAGGCCTATCACATTGTTTTAGTTTCAATAAAACTAAACAGTTACGAATGACAAACGTCACTGAGTGAACTTTAGTTTTTTTATTCTATACATTGTGTTATTTTCATAAAAAGTAGCTTACATGTGTTTTAGTCGATATCTATGCCTAAACATGACGTCATAGCGTATGCTCAATGTAAAGTAAGTAAGCAACTGACACTGGCAGCCAGACCATTGCCAACTGTGACTGGCTACTATTTTTAATTACGATAACATTACAAGAAAGTTAAGAGAAACTTGCAATGTGCAAAGATTATTTTCGAAAATTAGTTAACGGTGATTTTAGGATAATCTAAGGATTTCCTAAGTCCCTAAGTTACGATAATTTTATGATTAAGTTAGGACAGACTTAGATAAAATTTAGGAACATCTTAGGAACCTTTGAAAATCGGGCCCTAGAAATGCAACACTACACTCACAAAATGAACATATAAGAACAGTATGTCAATGTCAATGTCAATCAAAATTTTTTAGTGTGGCTGAAATAGCAGAACTATTACAAGGCGTAGTAGAGTCACAATACAAAATCAGGAAATGATTGTTGAAAAAGAAATGTTCTTAGACGTTGACGGAAAACAGGTAGGGATGGAGGTGACTGAATGTCAGTTGGCAGTGAGTTCCATAGCAGTGATGCAGAGACTGGAAAGGAAAGTTCAGTATGTAATGCTGAAAGCAAACCATTAACTGATACACGTCATATACATATGAGTCGCCATCGTATCAGCTAACTCTTGTCTTAATGATCTGCAAAGTTCAAATGCAGGTTATGTCTGTGTTAGGCCATTAGTGGCAACTTTAAACATTAGTTTCTCAGTACAGCCTTCTCTACACTGTGAGTGAAAAAACTGTGCCAATGTGTATCATGTTTACAACAGTCATCATCGATATGATCATTGTCATCTCCTGTATAAATGTTATGTATACTGCTTTAAGTACAATTTTTAAATTGATTCAAAATCAGAGTAAAATTGGCACACAAAACAAACTGTTCCATACACAAGTGACAGATATGATAACATTTATCTGGTGATAACGTCAATTTCTTTTTATCAATTTATGTGGCATAAAATTTTTGTCAACCATAATAGCAGTTCATTTTTCTTACATGTGCATTTCTTCCTGTCCAAAGTTGTGCCATGTAATCACAATGTCACAAAAATCAAGTACCACAGAGTAAATTCAATGACGTCTAACAATCAACAAACCCACTAAAACTGATACTGAAAATAAAATTCACAGCTTACTGACAGTTATCAGTGAAATGTGTCAGAAGTCGTTCCGGTTCGTAGTAATGCGACGTCTGAAGAAAATCGATCAACTTGCGGCGTATTTGACCGAGCTCACCAGGCTCATTGCCAGCCCGCACCGGCTCGGCACCTTCCACACAAAGTAACCAACAGCAACCACCTTTATCTCCTAAAAATTTCATCAGTATGCTACATATGCTCCTTTCTCACAAAAGACAAGTGAAGTCAAGTCAAGTTTATTGATAACTTTGCGGCCAAAGTAGCCGGATAGCCACGTAAGCAAGAAATAACTAACTAACAAAATGTACAGTCTAATTATCATAATGTTCAGTACAAATACAGTTAATATCAAAACAGTGGATGATG
>Ga0209782_1001929_pt1 | contig 11260 bp, 8 predicted proteins | sample WorMetmaBAHAMAS1_FD_187390 | JGI IMG/M metagenome (GOLD analysis project Ga0209782, IMG submission 187390) | Marine gutless worms symbiont microbial communities from Max Planck institute for Marine Microbiology, Germany - Inanidrilus... | ecosystem: Host-associated > Annelida > Digestive system >...
TCCAAAGTTCCAAATATTTAAAGAAATATTCTGGAACTGCATTATTTTTACAGGCTGGATACTGTTCTTTATGTCCAGCCCAAAATGTCAAGGCAATGGAGGCAACAATTATGGCTGTATTTCAGTGGAAGAGAGTACTTTCATTCAGACCAGTCTTCATCAGCCCACTGTGGTAATGGTGTCGTGAAGCACCAGTCTGGACCCTACAAACAAGCCATCGCAAGATGAACATTTGCATGTGTGATGTATCTTACGATACGATAAACAGATAATATTCCACATGGAATAGCACTGAGCATTCACAGTCTATCAGTTGCAGAAAGTAATGTGTTAACACACTGGTCGGCAGAAATGACTGAGGCAGAAGTATCATAGACAAGAGATACATGTAATATAACATGACAGAAAATGCAGCATTTCTGTGCATGTTGCTGCATACTGACTAGGTGTTCTGTTCCAACTTTCTGTTCTTAGCCATGCAACGAATAAGATGCAAGTCACAAAAAACACGCATTTCGACAAATGTCAAAGTACCAATTAGTGTAAGTCGAATATAGATTTCAAATTCCGAGGCCAGGCCACTGGCTGGGATCAGCCAGTACCTTGAGCTTCTCTCAGAGCTTTGATACTGTTGGGTGTCATCTGACGGGAGGGAAGGAATCTGCCCCACAAAAATAGAAAAAGTGCAAGAAGAAAACAATGAACAGGGACCGACTAATGCTAGTCTCCAAGACAGGAGTTTTCCGTTGCAGTTTGAGAGACTTTTGAAGACATTCTGGTGTGCGTAGGGCTGCAGCACATTGTGACTTCTGTTTTTTTGTGGCATGTATAAACATTTTTACTTACTTAGTTAACTGGAAAATGGCCATTCAGACGGAGTTAATGTGGTGATGGCAAATGCGTAACATGGTAAGAACATTAAGTTCGAATACAGCATAATGACACACTTAAATCTCAACATAGCAACTTGATTCACATAGCTGTCAAAACAACTACTATCAGTACATCTTACCTGATAAGAGTAAGCATGCAAATACATCGTAAGTTGATCTGGCTTGATGTTGTCAAAAGACGACAGGCAACCGAGGCACTCAGGGTCATATGTCATTCTCGACAAGTCAATCGCAGGCAAGTGTGCAGTCGACTCCAGCAGTTTGTCAGTATGTCCATCTGGTTTTGACTGTGATATAACAGCATCTACTTCATCTGATTGCCGTCTCTCGGAATCCACAATGCGCGTGTCAACAAGTGGCTGTGACTGCTCCACGGCGGAACACAGGACGTTATCTGTCGCACTTTCATTCAGATATCGTGAACTGCTGTGCCACTGTTCCAGGTCTGCCAACAGCTACCACACCAGAACGGCAATTCATCTCGAACAATGTAACACGCAGCACTCAAGTCAACTAAAATCAAAGTTATTTTATGACAAACTAATACGACTGATATAGGATTTTGAAAAACACAAAGGTAATACAGTACTAGAACAGCAACATGCAGTTAAGTAGAAAAAAAACGAGACTGAAAACTATTACATTTTACTTACACAAGTGGCACTACCTGCTCTTCGGATTTTCCAAACTGTCCACCTTTGCCTCGATGTGGTCCCCATGCACAACTACCATATAGAGGGTCATTTGATATTGGAAAACCTGCACAAAGGCAAAAGCGATTCAACAAATAACTAGTGTCACATTCAGTTTGAAACTATTTTTATACTGTTATACTGTGAACAACTTAAGAAGGCTTTGATGAGACTATTTGTCTTTTTCTGGAGGACTAACGGCTCACTTAACTAAGCAATTATATCTGCATATCATTGTACAAAACAAACGAGGACAAGTACTGCTCTATTACTACTTTTGCCATTTTACAGCCGTTATACAGGACAACATGTGTTAGCTGGTTACCGGAGGAATTTACTGGAGCTAAGCTTTATGCCCACGCTTAGGCCAATAAGTGTATTCAACTTAGGGAGAAGATGCCAGATTTCTTCTCAAGAGTTAATGCATTGTTTCCATACAATCATCAAAAACACGCACATTACATGATGTTACATATTACTCGTGTATAAAAATGCTTACCCAAATACTGCAAGTGGATGCGAATCTGATGAGTTCTGCCAGTGACTGGTTTACCTGCGCTCAACAACATATGCACACGTACCAGTAGTTATGTTGGCAAAAGGTTGGTTGGTTGGGAGTTTAATGACGCTTTCGCGCAAAAATGGCGATATTGCACCTTACAGATTAAATAATACAATCAAACAATGAACAACAATTCACGAATTCTTAATGAGAAATACATAGTCAATTCAAACTTAAGTAATAGCAAATAGAAAGAACAAATAACAGTTCATGGATCAAAAATCGACACTCAGTGCATAATTCAATGAATAATTTATCAGCAATTCACGAATCAGAAAGCAAGAATACACCTTTAACAGACATCGAGTAAGTAAGTAAGTGTTAAGTAAGTATAGGAGAAGTAAAAACAACTATTACTTGGCTGATGATTAATAATACGGTAATAAATAATAATAAAATTGGTAATAAGAATACAATTTAATATTGCAAATGCTTGAGGACCTCAGTGGTCAATGCAGCCAAATTCCACTACAGATGTACCACCGCGATCCCAACCGGAGCATATCATATATCAGTATATCACTATATATAACATATATGTAAAATTATAAGTTAACTTTTATTAATGAATTCGATTATACTTTTGCCAGGAGAAAGATTGAAAATATCTTTAAGCTTATTATAATAGTACTTAGGTGGATTTTAATGTGCAAATTAAATTCTGTTAATATGTGCTTGACAGTAAGTATTTTATGGCAGTTGGGACATTCTGAGGCATCAGTATGTTCAATAAGGTCAGAATGTGTAAGGTGAGTGTGTCCTATATGTAAGCGATTGTACAGAATCTGGTCTTTTCGTTGAAATGATGTCGGCAGAGTGTTTTGTGTAGGTATTGACAGCAAATCATCAGGAACATAAGAACAGTCAGCAGTTTCTAACTAGAACACAAAATCCTACAAAGAGCCAGACGACAGTCAAGATTAAAACATAAGTTGTCATAATGTAACTAAGTACAATTTTGAACAATACTAATGACAATACATACATATTCAAGCTGTAATTTAGAGACAACAAACACTGCCTTATAAAAGGCGCAAAGAATGCCATACACGTATGTGGCGGGTACGTACATTTGACGACACTCGTCTTGCCATTGAAACTCATTCTCTCAAACATAGTTCTTGATTTCTTGCCACCCGCTCTGACCATGTGAATCCCAAGCTTGCGTGACAGTGCATCAATTGGCTCATTGCACTCCACCGGTTCACTACAACGACATCATATGACACTCACAACCAGCAGTCCGCCCTCATCACGTGGGATCAACTGACAGTAAGCGAATTGAACCTCTCACAGCATGTCATACAGCCTGGGTCAAAGGTCACCTTCCCAGCAATGTATGTGTAGTTGTGTGTGATTTTTCTTCATTTTTTCACTTTTATTGTGTGTGTGTGTGCGTGCGTGCTATTTCTGCCTTTACTGGCGAATAAACGTATTCATAACAGTCACTGCACAGAACAAGCTCGTACGATGACAACGACGAACCGAAGTTCAAACGAATTTGACAGTCAAAATCGGTAGTTTTGTATATTTAAATACGTATCCAATTACTCTGTGGTAATGCTACAGACATCTACTTCATGCTGCTGCCACCGCAGCCTACATGTAATCGTGAACACTGCTGGTTATCACGGTTAGTAGTCTCACAGGAGCGCTGCTTTATCTCTTTGCAATGTGCATTTGGCTTATACGCAAATGTAAACAGTGTAAAAAATTAACAACTACTAATATGTCGTTTGAACAAGCAAACAGCAGAGAACTTCAGTTACCTAGGAAACTCTCCATCAACACGACAAACATATTCTTTCTGCAACAGATGCTGCTTCACTGATTCCATCATTTCTTTGGTTTTTGCTTCCGTTTTACAAAATACCACCACTCCAGATGTTAAGCGATCCAGTCGGTATAAAGCTACGGCAAAAATATTGACAGTGGTTATTGGCAGAGTGCACTTAATTAACTAATAATTAAACGTGCAGTTCTAAAATATGAAATTAGAAATAACTAATCCTCATACTGACAATTAATGTATTAACCAACTTGGCAGCTTTGTTTAAAGTACAATTATGAACAGTACTATTGGATACTGGATATCAACACACTAACACAAAGCACAAGTTATAGACATAATTGTCATATGATCATTGATAAACTAAAATAGAATGCTCCATTAATTGGTGGAAATACATCATAATGTTCATCATAATCGAATGATCACAGCTGCAGTAGCTCAAGGTCAGTTCGGGTCAATGAAATGTCCTACATATTTATTGTTAAACACTACAATTTTTGCATATTTATTGTTCCACATTTCAAGCAGGCTAAAATCACATTGGTAACACTCACTGTTGAAATAAAGAAACTGGTTGTTAATTAATAAAATATAATGATTATAAAGATCACAGATGAAATAATCGACTACGTAACAAAGAGCAATATGTGAAACATCATTCCAAGTCCAAAAACAGAATTCAATGTCATAAATAATTTAATTATTGAAAGAACTGCACTTGAAGCTACATTATGTGATGTAATGGCAATCAGTATGTGTTGCCACATAACTGACAAAGCAACAAAATGATAGGAAAAGACATAATCAAATGTCAATAGTTGGTCACACAACAAAACAGATAACAAGATGGTTCATTCTTCATGCAGATTGACCAGTTGACATCCCCAGGTAAAAAAACATTATTAAATAAGGACCTCAAATTGACATATAATGTTTAAGTATTATACCACGAAGATTTCGGAAGCCGTGTTCTTTGGCAAGTATGTAGGTAACAGAGTTGAAATGATATCGGCCACATGGGTGAATCGGTATCGATGATGGTTTATTAACGACAAGCAACTCACTCGTCTCAGCAAGTATTTCTATTGGTTCCACTGTAATTGGCAACTCATGTCTGTTAATTCACATATTAACAAAATGACAACAATCAAATATCAACAAAAGACATAACATTTGTCCTAGAGTAGAGTTCTGATAGAGTTAAATCATAACAACATTGATAATTTGCACATAAAATAAGAAAGCTGTTTTAGGAAAGTTAGGCTGGGTATTCAGCTAGTATAGACATAAGTTAAGTGAACTGTGCAGTTTATTTGCATATCTTTTGCAATATTTGGAAAGTTTACACAATACACTCACTGGTGGTGTATTAGCTGATGACAAACTCTTGCACATCTAGCACATGCACAATGTGATAGCATCAGACAGGATTAGGTTTGGTCTGCTATAGACTGTAGCCAAAATGAGTGACGACAGAAAGATACAATTTTGCAGATAGAAAATAATTTACAAAGGTGGCCATAGCTTCAGTGCTGTCACATTAATTTAAAGAATAAATAACTGACTGGCTGAACTAGAACAATATACAACTGCACAAGAGGCTCACAGTGATTTAACAACACAGCTGCTAGTTTAATATATACATGTATTTCACTTTAACTACCAATAGGTTCTGAGGGTATAAGAAAGTACCATGTCAACCAGGCATAAACCGGAGATTTACAGCCAATAAGACTTGCAAAGATACACTTGAAAGAAACAGAGATAAGTCAAGCATCTACGTGTGATTGACTGAGTTAAGGTTTTACATCTTACTCGACACTAAAAAGGTCATATCAGAAACACTCTTCCCAGCCAATCTCTTGGATAGTACCGATAAGTGTGATCCAACGCATCCATCCGGCGACGAACATTTCATCCTTACTCACTACAAATTAAGTGATTTTGTTAAACACCTAAAAATAAAATATATTAAATTATTCACCTATGTACATGATTTTCTATAAAGTCACCATTTTTCACGATGTAATCAAGTTGTATAGGACTGCCATTGACAGTGATAAGTTGTGACTCCACCAACTTTTTCTAGAAAAATATAAAACATTAACTTAATTGAAATCAGGATGACATTCTCAGGCTTCTTTGATCTATTAATGTATACACAAAGGTGCTAAACGAGTTACAACAGAAGAAATATACCAAACACATCAGCACAACAATAAGAAGATAAATAAAGACAATGTCAAAGTAGAATCGATATTTGTAACTAATGTGAAAGAATGATAAATTGCAAATAAGAAAAGTGACATGTTTTATACTTTACATGTTGCACAATGCATATTATAAGAAATTGGCTCAAAGACAGTGTTAAATACAAGAACGCTGCTTAATATGAGCAGACAATTTTAATGCATTATAATTTTACCATTATTGTATCCGAATATAGAAAAAAATTGATAAAACATACCATTATTTCTGCAGAATAATGCTGAAATTCTTTAGCAAATATGCTGACAAGTGACTGTCCATACCATCGTTTTTTAGCATAAGTCTTATAGTTAAAATAATACGGGTACACTTTCCTTAGTCCTGCATCAGAATCAACACAGAAATGTTATTTTTTTTAAACTGTAAAGTACACTACAACATAATCAGTTTTAAACAAAAACACTGTTTAAATATAACTAATAGTTTACACAATTGCAAAGCAAAGTGACACTGCAGATTTGTTTTGTTTAAAACTCAGTTAAAAACAAATCTAAGACAGACACTAGTTTTAAACTGAAGTTAAGCGTGTCACACGTAAGCGGTCGATCAGCTTTAATTTACCATCTTCAAAGTAGTAGTCTGACGCAGATAGACTTTCTTTTGTGATAATATCTGCCTGCTGTTTCTGTTCAGTCAAACAATCAGTTTTACTTTTCTTCTGTTGTTTCTCTTGTTTCAGCTGATAGCGTCTTAACTAACAGAACAAATGTACACCATTAGACATTATCCATTCCAATCACACTTACACACGATACAACCACCAGTAGCAATGCTAGTAAGTACTGCTTCATCACAGTATTTTGTAATTTTGACAAATCCCACTGAATCTCTTACAGAACACATGAGGGAGAAGGACTAAAGAGGGAACTAGCTTGTTCAATGTCCAGATTCACCAGGAAAAAAGCCAAATGACATTTTCCATCCAGACATGTAAAGTTTTCCCATACTCATTACTGAGCGTTGGACCCAGAGGTGATCCTGGTGTACAGGCAGTCAGCCCGCAGGTGACTAAGCCATCCACCCAATGGTAGGCTGCGGTTACCTCCGTAGCTTTCACCAGATGGTGCCATCAATAAACAGTAGCACACATCTGATTCCAGCTTACTACTCATTTATTGATCCCAAAAGGATGAAAGGCCCGGATGGCCTGGTTGGCTGACCTGTAGTGGACGGTTTACCCACAATAGCAGTCACGCATCAGCTGCAGGTCGAATGCAGGACAGGAAAAGTTCATCAGCTAGATATTGACTTGTGATGTTTTGTTTCATTCCATTTCCACTTATTCAGCAAAGCATAAGTATGAATAATGTTTATGTTGGTTATGTTATTAATATAACATATTTGGCTTATTCAGTAATCATCAGCATTTGCTTATCATTGTCAAAAATACTCATGTAACACAACACACCAACATCAGTGATCACTAAAAATTGCATTATTGTGAACTCAGTAGCAGCATTAAAATTTGGTCAATGGCTGCTTGCCAATGATGTTTCACAGCCGAGGCCAACTAATATGCCCACATTTCAGACACCTTAGATGTGCTCAAAGGTACATGGTGAATGTGTACATTTATCCATTCGTTTGGAAGGAAAAAACAAATAACAAAATGGGAGCATTACCTAAGTAGTAGAACTGTGTTGGGAATAATATTTCAAGTTATATACCAAATTTGTATTAACTGATTGCCGGCCCAACTCTAAAAGTTTGTTTTGAGATTGTGCAACTCTAAAACACTTTCATAATATTTGGATTATTGGTATGTTGCGGCAAAATTGTATGTACGATAGCACATAAGGTTACTAAAGTCATGATGGCCTAGTTAGTGGACTGATTGACTCCATGGCGTATGTGCCAAAGGCCAGACATATGTACAGAGTCTAGACTCAAGCTATTTCGTTATATGACAAAAAGTTGTCTATTTTCTGTGTTGGCAATTCACTGACTGACTCTCTGTGGACACCTCTTAATCCAGTCTTTCTAGCTAACTAAATTTTGGAAGCCAATGTAGCATGCCTGTGGCTTTCCATCGCGTCCAGCTAATAGCTTTTCATACAGATGACAGCTTCCTATTAGTAGCTGGGCAAGCTGAGCAGAACTGGTAGCTTGGAGAAAGTCATCAAGCCATGCTAGCCTGGTTGTCTTTTACGCTGACAACACGAATGATGAAATTTGGCCACATCCCTGTTGAGCTGACAAGTAGAGCTTCCAATTGGCCATGTCTCTTTAACAGTGTATAATAAGACAGCACATCAATAGCACATGCCGAACAAGTGACGGGACTTTATGTTGGATAGATTAGTAATGCGTGCGTGGGCACATGCTCCCATCGTTGGCATGGCAAAGAGTGAGAAAGTCAAAATGGCGTCTTAAATGACACCCAATAAGCAACTAGAAACACTACAGTGGAAGTAAATGGGCACAGAGTGGCCATATTCATACTAAAACCTAATCCTAACACTAACCTTAACCCTACTAACTTACTAAACTCTACTAACCCTAACCGATACAGTAGGGCACAGCCCCCTCCCCAGACCCTACCTCTGTTGTCGAACACTTTGGCATTTTTTTCAGAAACCCACCCTAAACAATCCCAGCGTGATGTGTCATTGCGCGAGTGGTGGACCATCGGGATGCCGGTCTTTGTGGAAACCCCAGTCTAAGTAATGTAGGCTGAGAAGCAAACCAGCGTCTGTAACTAGAAATATAATGGGAAGTAGTGCAATAGTTACAGCCAAGGTGTCGCCGTCCTTCACAGTAGCCATTTTGTCTTATAAAAAGAAACTACAGTTGGGGTCTGGAAATGGGGCTCCCCAGTGTAAAAATATAATCAAAAACAATAGAGCAACAGTTACAAGCACGTAAAATGACGAACTGCGCTGGCTAGTATTCTACATGTGTCCCGTGCAGTTGTTAAGGTGTAATTTACAGCGGTAGTGCGGTCTGCCACTTTAGATTTCATCTTATAAAATACTCCGACAGAATAATGAATAAATCAGCACTGTACCCGCTTAAGAGCTCGTTTTGACAACTTTGTTCCTTCATCAGACGCACTTGGAGTATCATCAATCAAATTATGAACCTGTAGTGACGTATCACAGTTAATAGTATTGGTGTTAAACGACTGTTCCTCAAAGTTTTCTTGATGCTGAGAATCCGTTAAACTGCCAGAAATTATCACTTCTGAAGTCTGTAGCTCAATATGACTTGCCGGACTGGCACACATGGCAGCGGTCTTAAACTCACGTTTACCAACACGATACACCAAAGAAAATAGTATAGTGCCAAAAAATCTACTACTCATTAGTAAACGTTTAATCTCCTAACGCATTATGTATAACTCAAAGTTACAAACACTAATAATATCAAGTCTGTAAATAATATAAAACAAAAGCGACAAAACTACAAATGTAAACAAAAACAAACAGCAACCAAAGAATATTGATACACAAAATTCTCCAAAATAGGGCTGTTGTCATCGAACGTTTACTTTTTATGTTCGAGTACTCATGTTCGAAATAGCTCGAGCATTTGATCGAGTACTCGAATTAGAACTTGAACTAAGATGGCGGTCTAATTTTCGTTTGAATTTTTGTAATGATTTCCATCAACAATTTCCCCACCCAAGATATTACATTTATTAACTACCCTATTACTGAAGAAGAATTTAGCAACATCCAGTTTCTCGTTTCTTTGTGTGTAACTTTAATGCACGAGACTAGACTGTGATATATAAAAAAACAAACCTTTATTTACATTCTGATACCCTTTCATAATTTTGATTACTTCTATCAAATTCCATCTTAATCTACGAGTTTCTAGGGTAATTAACCCCAGGTTGTTTAATCTTTCCTTATCACTTAAATGCAAAAACTATGGATCAGTATCATTGCCGTTTTGCACCATTTCTAAGAGATTTATATCGTTTTTAGCGCAAGATATAATATATACATCTCGTGCTTATGCTACGATGGCAGTGTCCGTCTCTCTGTCTGTGACGGAAGAGCATTGTGTCGCAGTGCATTCGAGGAAGAGGGGAGGGATTATCTCGTACTATGCTAGCCACTGCTAGGCCCTCGTTTACAGATAGCATGAATACAGTATTCAAGTATGGACCTTAATAAGATATTAAAATTTGCTGAGAACACTAAAATAACAAGCACATTTTGCACACGATGAACAGCCAAAGGCATTACAATTGGATCTTCATAGGATGTTTGGTCACAGTATATGCAAATGCTGTTCAATACCATATTAAAACCAAAGTGCAGGACTACTTTTACCTGTATGATTTCATATTTGTATTCCATTGTAACTATGTCTCTATCTTGCACCATGTCCTAGATATTCTCTTATTTCCAAAAATTTAAAGATGTCACATGACCATGACCACGCCCAGTCAAGGGACAGTTTGTAATCCCAATACTACACCGTGACATGGCGAACCAGTCTACAAAATTTGAAGTCTCTAACTTTAGTCATTCCCATTTCGAAGATATTTTAGGGGGACTGAGAATTTAAATGGGTCACGTGACCATAACCATGCCCCTTTTTGGGACGCTTTGCCGTCGGTGGGCTACGATCGAGCTGTATACCAAATTTGAAATCTGAAAAATGCAGAAATTGGGTTGGTCTGGGGTGTTAGGGGTCACTCAAGGTCATCGGCAACATAGCCATCCAATACAGCGCAATGATTTCCTATTCGACTTTGATAGAAACTATTCATCTTTCTTGTACCATTTTAGAGTTATTATCGCTTTTTTTCAGAAAGTTTGAAAACGTAAAGACGTCACGAGAATATGACCACGCCCACACAAGGGACAATTTGTAATCCCAATGTTAAAGCATCACATGGCAAGTCACGTGACCATAACCATGCCCCTTTCAGGGACGGTTTGTTTTCAGTGGGATTGTACTAGTTATGATCAACCTGCATGCCAATTTACAGTCTCTACGTTCACCCACTACGAAGATATGAAAGGCGATATAAATGCAAAAATACAAAAATTGGGATGGTTTGGGGGGGGGGGTTAGGGGTCACCCAAGGTCGTTG
>Ga0209782_1001930_pt1 | contig 11259 bp, 8 predicted proteins | sample WorMetmaBAHAMAS1_FD_187390 | JGI IMG/M metagenome (GOLD analysis project Ga0209782, IMG submission 187390) | Marine gutless worms symbiont microbial communities from Max Planck institute for Marine Microbiology, Germany - Inanidrilus... | ecosystem: Host-associated > Annelida > Digestive system >...
ACAATATAGAGGCATCATTTATGCTGTTAATGCGCACATCGAGGTAGCGATATCCCATTCCGTTTTGGAATGTCAAAACAACGAGTGAGAGGAGTTTGCCATTTTTTTCACAAAATTGGTTGCCATAGCAACGTCCCATGAGATATTGGAAAAAGAGGTCCAGATCGATCATCTGCACCCAAAACGCTTTCATTTGGTGAAAAGATTGCAAAAATCGGTCCAGCAGATCCTGATATAATGTTTCCGAGAAATCATTAAAAAAGAAAAAAAGAAGAAAATTAACGCAAGCAAAATATATAGCCCGGTCGGCAAGTAATTACAAGTACGTATGAATAATGCTATTGAAAATGACTTTTTTGTATTTCTCAAACTACAGTGGCTACAGCTTACAGGTAAGGTGGGCTAATCTATAAGGTGTAAACTTCTCAGGATTTCATATACTGAAAATCACTAAAATCATTTGATTTTTACAGAGTTATTCAAAAAGTCATAAATGAACATATTTTTGAGACATGACACATATCTCAAACTGTACAAAATGAACCCAGTACAATGTATATGTCTACCTGTTAACATCACGCAACTGGACGCGTGGTACACTATTGAGCGCTCGGGTTCTGAAGTATTTATGATGGAAATAGATGTTCATGTTGAGGCCAGTGGAGCCGAAGTGATAAGTTCGTGGCACATCAGGAACAATACATTCGCGGTCACGCCGAACAGACCTGCTCCGCATCCACATGTCCCAGTCCCACTGCTACACAGACAAATACACCGTGTTCCAAAAGATAGCCACTTTGTTTTTTGTTTATAACTTCGGCAAATAAACACCGATTTTCACAATTCTTTCACTCTGAGATTCTGCAGGAAGCTTTCTACAGACCTGTTGTAGAGACTTCCACCTCACCTCAGCTGTGTTGCTACCCTACTTCGTGAAATCTGAAAATCCAATATATTCGTTTTGATGGTATCTGTTTGAGTCTCATCACTTGGGAAAATAAGCATCAATTTTGTTCCATCTTTTGATTCTCTTTAACAATCTGCTTCAATCTTATGCTAAAATTCTACTAGCAGTCATGTAGTGCAAAATATGTGTCAATGACTTTTGCCAGGTATTGCCACTTTATGTAAAAAAAGTTGATGAAAATAAAGTAAATAAAAATGTTTGGGACAAACTGATGAGCAAATGTGCCTGAAATCCTGCAACTGGTAAAATGCTGACAGACAAATACAGAGTTCCTGTTTTTGGACCACCATGTAGGTGGTTGATGGAAATTCTCGTCATTTAACATTTAGCAAAAGAGCAGTAAAGCGACAATGATAGCTGATACACAACTATGGGACAGACAGCTCAACATAGCTGGTGTTTACCATGTAGACGTCAGGCCACTGCGGCTCAAGCTCCCGCTTGTAGAGACTACGCTTGAGCAGCCAGCCAAGTCCAGGCATTCCTTCCACCCGGTACAGCAGACTTGCATCACTGCACGAGTGCTTATAACCCTACGCCAAATGCAACGCAACAAACAACAACGATGCATACTGTAGAGAAATATTTAGTTTGCAAACAGTTTCTCTCCATAATGCTGAACTCCATCAGTCACCAACTCTGCTAGCACAGAGTGTGTGAAAGTATACAAACGGCAATAGTACTGAACATTGATGAGACAGATTACCAGGTCGTTCCATGCACTGATGCAGTAGATGCTGTCATCCTGCTCAAGTAGATGCACCGTCTGACTGAAGTAGCTGATCAGTGCACACATGCACACAACTCCGCATATTAACATCATGCAGCATAAGCCCAACCAACAGGTCATCAACAGTTGACTACACTTTGGTACAGTCCAAAACATAAACTTAGCAATGAGTAAACAATTTTTCCTGAAAGATTTTTTCCTTAACATTTCTCTGATTTTGGTCTATTCGTTAAAACTGCCAGGTTTTCCAGACCAATGGTCAGCCTGCAGTCTACTCAAAGGCACATAATCTAAATTCTCAAATGCAACAGTCTGCAAATTAAAACAACTTGCATGCATTTAAGTTACAAAAATAACATCATACCTGAAGAAGTCCACTGATATATCCAGATCTTCCTCCACAACAATCAGATACTGTGCATCCTTACAAAACATAACAATAAAATGCTTCAGTACTCAGTCTTCAAAAAGTATACACTCGTAGCATCAAGAAGAGATCAGCAACAGTAACAAAACGTCAGTATTTGCAACTGTACAACAGTTACACGCACACACACACTCACACACGCTCTCATCTTAACAGCTTGTTTATTCAGCACATCCTGGTTACGTCAACAACTCAGGATATGTGACCTTACCACACATCATCTGCAACATGGTTCATTCGTTCTATCAGGCGTGGCGGTATACTGTTGGCAGTCTTTCAACGTACCTCCAGCCACCGCCAGCACTGAGGCCTAGGCCTGGCCCAGTGCACTTCCCCTCTAACCCTGGGGCTTGTACTGTATATTTATAGAGCCCAGCTTAGCCGGCGGGTTTCTCTGGCAAGGTGCCAAAGTGCAGCCCTCCTATAGGACTGCTGGCCCCTGCCATCTGTTATCCACACCGGCAGCTCTCACCACACCCAGACGCCCCCAATCCGGGTGTGATGGCCTGTCACATTTGAAAGAGGACACAGGCGAACCCTCTGTACCTGCCTGAGAATTTAATCTCATAGCATGCAGAAACCTGACTTGACATGCCGGCAGCAGCAGGAGTCGAACCCATGCCACCGAGCTAGCCAGCCAGGCCCACTGCACTGTGGCTCAGCGAGAGCGTTAGCCCACTGAGCCACGGAGGCAGGTTATCTGCAACATGATGTCTAAGGTGTTTACACAATTTAAGTCAACAGAAATAGACAATCACAAATTCTGGTGCTACATAACTTACAGTCATGTTTCTTGGCTTGTTAATTTAGTGAGAGATTGTAAACTAACTGGATGAAGAATAAAAGTGGCCGTAAAGCTTGCTCTGTAATGACGTGATATGCGGGCATTTCCTACACCGGCCGGCGTATGCAGAATAGCCGTGACATTGAACAACTTGCACACTTCCACTGGAAGCTGTCACATAAACATGCATCAAAGCAGTCGGTACACACTGTCTACAACAATTACATTTCAAGGCAAGTAACAAAACAGCAAATCCTCTCTGCTGTCAACATTACAGTTAATTATCAGTTACATGCATGTCTGGCAGACACATCAAGCCGAAACACAGTGCCAACAATGTCTATGTGACATTAAAAATTCTGTGCAACTTACGTCAAAGAAACCATCGATAAACACCGTGACCATAGACTTATTGACACCATCAGCAGACAGCAGCGAATGGAGTGTCCTGAAACAACATTATCTGTTGAAGCAGCATCTTCAGACATTACCACAGTTACATAGAACAAAACGTCTAAGATTTGCCAGCAATTAGAAAAGTGCACAAGAGATGAACGGACGTGCAGACAGACCTGTAGAGATAATGAGCGCGATCACTGGCAATAACAACAACGGGAATGTTTGACACCTTGTTGTTATCCAACTGAAGCACACAGCAACCACCACGAGTTTAAACTTATTAAGGTCCGGTTTTTCCACAGCAAATTAATCTCCCGTTAATTTAATCCGGCATTAAATCCGGAAGATAATGATCAATTTACTCAGATGTCGTTTTTCCACCGGCAGTTCGTCAATTAAATCGTCCGTTTTTATGATAAGGAACAACATATATGTGATTTTCAACAAAGCATGCATATAAACTGGCTAATGTTCTTGTAATCATTACATAAATCATTAAGCAAATCTGTTATCAAATTTTCACACAATTTTCACAAGTGTACTGGAAGCTAAAATTGGATGTATGTGATACTAAACATTCACAAAAGGAAAACTCTTTGGAAAAAAATCATACTGAAATTATTGAATGGTCAGGTACCAATCTTTGATGGACTAATAAATCTGTTATTGTTGCTGAAGGAGTCACCAAATGCAGCTAAAAGAATCACAGTCGGTTAATACCATGATAGGACTGAAGTCAATTGGTGCTGGATGATGACAACGACAAACATTGATAAAACCTTCGACGGTCCGACAAAATGCACGACGATGCCGAACTATCTCGTCAGACTCGGTCCAACTGCAGTTGACCACGTCAGCATCTATGTGTTGTTACACATGAGACTCACGGTTATTCATCAACTCATCATTTGTAAATGCTTATTAGTTGCCAAAACTGTAGTACTGTAACATGCTTTACCCTAACACTCTGTATCATTCCATGTGCACATAAAGCATAACTAAACCTTATTATTACTTTAACATCAAAGAAACTCAGATTTGAGAAATTTGCAACTCAACTTGTTTTAGAAAAAAACTAACTGCTCAAAAATGCTGAAGTACTTGTAAGCCAGAGTCCATTATTACAGTTAGTTATTCATGCTGTGGTAAGAACACTAAGGAATAAAATGCCGCATAAAACCTGACTGTTGATGTAAAACTATACTAGCATGCAGCACAACTGGCTCGGCCCAGACACTTGTGTTTACTGCTCTGCTGTAATGCTCAGCTATCTTTCCACCTGTCCAATGCACACACTAAACTGTGTCTCAAAAAAACGACAGTGACGTTGCACACTATAACTTCAATGCACATCAACTGATTTTGGTAATTTTTGGCAGAGGTATTGCTGAAAGAATATGCTATTAAATGGTTATTTGTTATCTCACCTCTCCTGACTAATGTCTCTGCACTACCTTGGGAATCATGAACCATGAAAATGGGTCTTTTTAGTCAAACTCAAAATCAAAAATGACACTGCTTTGGTTTGCTATATCTTCAACACTCATCAACTAATTTTGATAATATTTTGTACACAATAAGGTCATACTATTAAGTACAGTATGCAAATAAGTATTATTTCTCGACTAGCCATTTTTTGTGTAACACAGTTCATCAACAAGATCAATGCGGGCGTTGCATCATCTACCACTGCCGGTACGACGGTCGACCAACCAGTAACCCATAGATATTGCAACATGTGTAGATGCTGCTGACATTTTAGCTTTTTCTGGGAAACTCTCTGACAAAATGCCTAGCATTGTAGCCTTTCAACTCAAACAAATTTTCAATCAGAATCTTATCTTCTTTAGTAAATGGCATGTTTACTAACAAACAGTGACGTTGAAAATGTGTCATTTCTGCCTTCGCAATTTCACAGCCAATTAAAGACATAATAGCAAATGGACATGATAAATTAAATAGGCTTATGATAGCTCAAGCTCCATAGCTATTTATTGCCAAAAATTATTAACATTGGTTGATGAATGTGGAAGATATAGCAAGCAAAATCAGTGTTATTTTCGGTATACAGCATGACTGAAAAGACAAAATTTCTGGGTTCATGTTTCACCAGGTAATGCAGAGGGGAGGTGGAATAACAAATCACCATTTAATAGCGTACTCACTCAGCAACATCTCTGCAAAAAAATTACGAAAATCGGTTAATGTGCGTTGAAGTTATAGTGTGCTACATCAGTGTTTTTTTTGAGACACGGTGTATGTACAAGTACAAAGTCAGCAATTTTATACACAAACCCAGCACAGTTTACTGCCTTTATTGCCTTATTTCTTTTGCATAATACCCATACCATCTAACAAAAGATTCCTTGACCCATGTGTCTTATCCCCAAACAGCATCTTGATACGATTGGTTCAGCCATTTTTCCACAGCTCATGCACATACAAGATGTGTATGAAAGGGCTGCATCTACACACTGCATGTGGGCCCAGTATTAAATCATTATCATCTGCTCAATTTCACAGAGAGGTCCAACTCATCAGATAACATATAAAATCACTGACAGATTACACTGATGATACAGAATAGACAGGTGCAGTTTGTTACCGCCTTTATTTGCAATGAACGCCCACATATCACGCCAGCCAAGTTCCATCGCCCAGTCACTTCCCAACTGTGCTAACTGCTCTCGTGCCTCAGTTCTCAGTTGAAATGAACCTTCATCCTTCAACACACGCCACCAACTGCACACTTACCAGTATTCACACACATTCATGCCATGTGCATGCGTGACTGCACAATTATTTCTCAAGTCTGAAAAAGTCACAATTATCTTATTACTTTTAGTACAAGTACTATAAAACTTAATAAGAATGTCATACATAGATATACGGACACATCCATGAAACATGAATGTAAGCACAATTAACTACAACTACACAAAACACATATAAAATATCAACAGCAGCAGACAGTCTGACTACAAGGTGTTATAAAGAATACCTTGATAGCAAAAACAAGTAAACGTCCATTGTTAATGCTGTCAATGAACTGTGTCATCTCTTCGTCCTCATTTTCTGAATATGTATCAAACACTCGATTTGCCATAACTTTGCCCTACCGAACAGCAACCCAAGACAAAAACCATGCAAACGTAACAAATGTCAAAAAATGAATCACAAATTGTACAATCTAAGATCAAAGTTAAACAATTTCCAAATTCAAAAATGAGCACAAACTGTGTGCAAATAATCTGACAGCAACAGTCTGCAGAATAACGCCAAGAAGAGAAGACTTACTGAGCCCTGATGAAGAACAGTGACATGAATTCCTCGACCATCAGCTGCCGATGAACTGTTGTATACCTACACAAGTTAATGTAACAAACATTTGCAGTCTCTGCATTTACTCTTTATAAAGATACAAAATGCAATGCAAAATGTAAAGACTAGAAAGGTGTTGGGTGGTTAGGTCATCGGCAATGTCACCATTCAATAAAATGCACACAACTTTCTACTTGCCCGTAATGGAAACTACGCATCTATCTTGTACCATTTTCAAGATACAGCAAGTTATTTGTCGAAAGTTGCCTATTTTAACATACCTACCTGCATTTGCCATACCTGTTGGAGTAACCCATTCAAATTTTGCCAAGATCTTTGGCAGCATAAAACTAGAGTCCCTGGACTTTATCACTGTTACATGCAGTTAAATACACTAAAAGGCAACATCTCAGAAATGGTGCACGACAGAGAAACTGTTACTACAGGCAACCAACACAAAGTGATATATGACTTATTACACATTGCTATGTCTAAAGACTTGAGTGTCCTTCCAGGTCATTCACCTGTTACAAGCTTTTTGCAAATACAGTTGTACCTAAATATTGTATTGTTGCTGATAAGAAAATGTGTTTGCAAAGCTGAATGTCTTGTTATATCACTTCTACATTGAAACGTAAAGTATACCTGAAGTTAAATACTTCTTTATCTCTACTTGCACTTCATGTGAAATACTCTTTACTTTTACTTCGTTGTTTCTGCAATAATTTACTAGTTTTCTAAACGAACAATCCAACCCTGGTCAGTACCAACTATCAGGCCGTCAACACAATAAGACACCAAACAAACCAGAATGTAATTTACCACTTACAACATGAGTATTTAACACCAGTGATGCAACTGTTTGACTGGATATTACTTGCAGTCTGGCACTTTCAACTGAATCTTCATCAGCAATAATTGCTAAAACAAATAAAACTAAAACTAAAACTGCAGTTCTTATGCAATCAATTAAGTTCAAAATAAACATGCACAAATCATCATGATCAATATACATTAATGCATAAGAGATTCATTTCAGCTGACAGTGAAACAAATTTCACTGCTAAGTAATGTCATCAGACAGTTGACAAAGCTAGCAACACCTCATAGCTGAGAACAATGGCAAACAAAGAAATGATAAGATCAATGAATGAACCTTTAAATTTCATCATCAGAAGGGCATCAAGTCTTTATAAAAATTAGTGCCACTTATGTCACTGAACGAAAGGAGAAAAAGGCGAAAACCACTAAATTAAGACGGAGTTCAAATAAATTTCACTATTGCATTCTATGTCAAACCACATTCATTCAGTCACACATAAACTTCCAAATAAAATAAAGGTTTATCACAGTCATCATACTAAGCAAACAACTGTTGCCATGATAAAGAAATTGATAAACTATGTAAATCATACATTCAGGCAACAGATCATAACAAAAAACTTTTTAAGGCTATCTGTCATATTCAAGCATCTGTGACATTTATTACAAAATGAATATAAAGTTCATAAATAAACTGGTCTGTACACTTTCTTTAAAAAACATCATGAACATGATACACATATGAAAACTCGGCATTCGTTTAACCAGACTTCATTACTGGAGCTACACAGGGTGGGGTAGGACATCATATGAGCTCACAGAAAAAAATCTCCGAGGTGACTGAAGCACACTTTTATAGAGACATGATATCATCACTCATCAGTGTCAAAGCACTGAATAAAACTGTCAACATGATGAGCTGTCTGTCGCGTACACAGCAAACTACAGTAGTAAGCATGTCAGTGGTTGAAGGTTAAGCTCAACAAACTTTGTTTACGTCACATGACACAATTCCGATCAATTACATTTCAACATTTCAGCTTGCTGTGTCACAAAAGAGATGACATTCTGTAAGCAATGCATAACACTGACATGCATCATGAGCATGGCTTGGCTGCAGTTCAGCGTCCGAGTAGAGAAGAAAACGAACATTGATTACAATGGACACCAACACCACCACCAGAATGAGACCCTATACAGCAAAGTCAAAGTTTGTTCCTTAGCCTACACAATATCACCATACGATATGGACATGCTGGATATGCTGACAACACTTCAGTAATAACAGCAATAATATGGTAACATGGTAACTCAAAGCAATCTACATAAAATATTACATGACAATACACGACACTTAACAACAAGTATCATGCCAAGTGGTGAAACACTATAAATTTAAAAACCTAATGAGTTAATGACCTGAATTATACTAAGCAATACGTGTTTTCTACTGGATCTTGTAACTTGAAGTTTCCCAGGATGCATTATGGACCACATGCGTGCGCATACAACACTCTTTAAATGCCACTCATTGACAGCAGTCGACTGTTCAATTCAAAATACAACAGACCACATTACAACAGACCAATAAAGTCAAATTACTACAAAACAGCCTCTCATCAACAAATAATACCTATGCTGTCAAAATACATCACAGTAGTGACAGCATTCTATTAACAGTGACTAGACTAGTCAATGGAAAATGCAAAATTCAATCCCCTACAGAATCAACACCCCTTAACCAATTGCCACAATTTTTCACAGATGGTTACGTCTGCAACCCTCTACAGCTGTGCCAAATATGGAGCACAGATGGGGGCTTCTGGGCAACGGGTGAAATATAACCAAATTTCTGAAACTGCTCTACACTCTTTTCATGGAAACTCAACTACAGGTCATACACAATGTTTTGTTGTTTGCAGAATTGTTTTAAAAAGTAGTAATTTCTCAATAAGCAAGCAATAATAATAATTAATAATATTAATAAGTCTATGAAAATTTAACACTTTAAAAATATTAATATACATCATTCAAACAAAGAGTTTGTTGAAAGTAGTAAAGCTATAGCCACCATTGCACAATCTGTCTGATAGTAAAGCAGGACTTACGTTGATGTTAATAACGGTATTACTGAAGGAAACATCCAGTTTCCTTCAGTAATACCCAGGAAGTCAAAACCAACACAGGACATCGTTGCATACTTAGTTAAGATGAGGAAAAACTCGGCAGAGTTGAAATTTTGCACGTAAACGAAACTACCTCTGTCACTGTGTGGACTTAGCATGCACCGTACGATGCCATTATACCCACATGTGTGGATGACTGCTAATAAATTAAACAAACAAAATTCTTACCTCTTTCGGTTGCAAACGATCACAAAATGTCCTACAATCAGTTTCGCTGTCAATAATAACACATAAGTTCAGTGTGTAGTCTGTGTACTGTTGGCCTACGGAAGCATGTTTGCTAGTGCCGTGGAATTGCGCTACTTTGGTTAAACTTCACATGTCGGGCTGCAAAAGGGTCGATATGATGGGCTACTTTAGTACCGCAGTTGTGCGTGAGTTGTAACGTTAAACTGGCAACCGTGGAAGGCTGGCGTCGGTAAGAATAACCTTAATAACTGTTTAAGTTGTTCGTCTGTGACCAAGCCTCAACATGTGCCAGCTCTTCCATACTACTGTCGACGGTCTCACTAAAAGCTGACCGCACGACCGCACAGTCCGGGGAGCACGCAGTCGACAGTTGTAACTTGTGCGGTCGTGCTGCACGACTGCAAACAATCGACCTGCGTGCAGTCATCAGTTGTCAGGACCTGGTTAATTAAAGAATGTATCAAAATTTAATATTTGGCGAATTCTAGTTCAAATTTAGTATTCTGAGATCTAGCGTCTTAGTTGTTTCTAGTTCAAGTTCCAAATTTTAGTTCTTTGCGGTCTTTCATTTCCAAGGTAAAGGTTTCTAGTTCAAAATTTAGAGGATCGGCGTCTTAGTTTAAGTTCTTTTCCCAGGAGTTTTTGGTGCCTTACAGTTTTCATCCTAGGTGTGAGGAGAATCTAATTTTAAGGCCTTTTCAGTAGTATACTTCCTATCTTAGTTGGTATTCTTGCATTTTTTGGTTTTACTATTCTGAAATCTGAAATTTCATTTGATGTTAAATCTGTCTTGTGGTAATGCGTATACAGACAGTGTGCGGTCGGTCTGTACAGTGGCCACGGTATAGACTATTATCGAGATAATTAGCGCTCGGCGGTCGTAATTAGCGTGCTCCGACCGCACGACCGCACCACAGACCGCACAGTCCGGACTGTGCGGTCGTGTGCGGTCGGCTTTTAGTGAGACCCACTGTCGACACTGGCTGACGGTATGATGATGTACGTGCTGTCGGCGTAGTTACACAGAGAATTGCCAGGCTTAACAGCCGACGAGTCACTAATAGTGAAGTAGCATGCCAACCAGCTTAGTGTTTATTGGTACTTAGTGCGGCGTCATTTACCGCCGCTTTAGATTTCTTCTTTTATATTACCGTCATAATTCTTAACGTGCACAGATTTTCTGGCATATTTTTATTCTTATCATGTATTATTTCATCTATTACCAGGTTGGTACTTCTAATATGGCCTCCATATTACCAGGTACACTTACTCAATGTGGGCGTTTTTTTATTGCGTCAGACCGATCTGACTGGTCTAGCCCGGCGTGTTTGTCGTTCTTTTATTCGTCCGAGCGTTTCGTTCCTCGTTTTTTAATGACGGACTGAAGTCGTCAGAGCGCTCGGATTTTCGTCGGAGTTTTGTGCTGGACAACTA
>Ga0209782_1001931_pt1 | contig 11256 bp, 6 predicted proteins | sample WorMetmaBAHAMAS1_FD_187390 | JGI IMG/M metagenome (GOLD analysis project Ga0209782, IMG submission 187390) | Marine gutless worms symbiont microbial communities from Max Planck institute for Marine Microbiology, Germany - Inanidrilus... | ecosystem: Host-associated > Annelida > Digestive system >...
ACATGTCTTGTGCTCTGGGCCTCTGGCGGAATTTTCAATTTAAAAGTTGTTATTGGATGTCGGTGTGTTCGTGTAAAAGTATATGCTAAGACATTATCCGGATGGCGAAGACAAAAACTGTGGTTGGCGTATCTTGGCGCCGTTTAAGAGCTACTACACCACCAAAACGAGCGAACTCGGGACGTATGATGAGGTCTCAGACGCAGAATCTGACGACTACCACGTCCATCGTCACTAATGTACAAGCAGAAGTGATGAAGCGTGTGACATCAGTCCGAGGGACATTGGATACTCTAAGAAAGGTCGTGCTAATATTTGCTTACTGCTGGCACTGGCTGCATAACAGTTAGACAAACAATCGGCCTATTTCACTACGGTCGTTCGTGGACCACAGTACCACTTTAGTTAGGGTTAGGGTCCGTGCCCCTTTCAAGGATGGTTTGTCATCTGGGGCTGGTTTTTGCTACTGTCAACCTGTGTACCAAATGTGAAGGTTCTGTGTTCACCCAGTATGAAGATGTCAAAAATCAAAGGCAATGCAAAATGTAGAAATTGGAGTGGTTTTGGAGCGCATACAACTTCCTGTTCGGCTTTAATAAAAACTGCATGTATCTTGTACTGTTTTCGAGTTATAGCCAGTTATTTGTTAATTTAAGTAATTGTATATATATATATAAACTGAATGTTTGTAGAAAGTTAAGCTGCCAAGTCGTGGGCATAAACGTCTGACACATGATACATTATCTCCATTCAGTTCTGCTGGAAGAACACCAAGTTCGTCACAGAGGAAACAACAAAGACGAGCGAGACGTGACGTGAAAATGTACTCACCTTTTGAGTGCATTACCCCAACACCAGCAAGAGCAACACCATCTCAGACTCCAGGCCGGAGTATTCGTATGGGAACACAAACATGCAAAAGGTTTATTTTTACCAGTATAATTATAGTTATCAAATATGAGAAAGTGAACATGTTAAGTGATTTTGTTTGTGTTCCTTGTTCAGATTTGTATTTGCAGTGAATATCTCCAGGCATTATGAGGAGAAAAAATTTATGTGGCATACGTGTAGATTCTACTGATTGTAACTCTGTAACAGTTAATACTTAATAACTTGCGTAGCGCATGATGCTGAATAATATTGTAACAACAATACCGGTAGCACATTGTTAACATTTATGGTATGATGCTGTTGCTATGTTTATGCCTCATCCATTGCAGTTCACATGGTCAGTTCATCTGATAAATGCAGAAGGTGCCAGGTGGTCAGTTAACCCTTAGACCAAGCCAACAGTCTATCTATAGGCATATGAGGATGCATTGCATGTAGGCTGATATTGTCCACACCAACATTGCCATTCATAATAGTGAACTGATTACTAAGCAGCCTACCTGAACTGATAATCATTTTGCTATCGCACAGAGGGTGGAAGGCTGAAGAGAGTGATTGTTTCGTGACACTGTTTATAATTATTTCATAGACATGGAACTTGTCTGTGGATTGTAGATTTATGTTCAGTACGCCAGGAAGACCGGATGTAGAGAATGAAGTGCAGGAGCTGGCGAACAACATGATGTCTTTGAGAAGTTCATATACGCCAAGTCCAGCCTGTCCACCTCCCAGCGGTCAAGCTTCCAGGTCAGTTGTCCTTTGTCTTGCTGCATGGAAAGCAATATCGTTCTTTCTGGAAAGGTTTGTTGCACAGTATGGTGTCGTGTCTTGTATGGAGATGTCCGTCATATACTGGATGAATGAAAGGTTTTCACTTGCAGCAAACATTACTTGAGTTACTGTCTATTGAGTAAGTGAACACCGTACAGCTGCCATGATTGACAAATTATGCTATATTATTGTTTGACCAGAATTTGGTTAGTATTAGCTGTACAAATTTAGTAAATGTATTTTCTGTGCAAGATTTCCATCAGTATTGCTTGATTGATAGTCTATTTTGTCTGCTAAAACCTGGTTAACAAGTCACAAGTTCACAAGTCACTTGCAGGAAACCCAACCTAAACTGGAGTAATTAAAGTAATATTAGTATTAATGAGGGTATCTCTTGTGCATGTGATGCAATTACAGAGGTCGGATCCGGACAACTCCAAGAACTGCGAACGGCTGTGTTAAGAAGCAGATGTTTGTTTGAGTCTGCGTGCATTGCCTCTGCAGAGTTGTTAAGTGCATAAACACGATGGTTTTCGGTGTCACGATTAACACTGTGTTATTTTTGCATACATTGGCAGTATTCAAGCAAATGTTTAGTTATCAATTGTTAAGTTGTTTAATATTTTTATTCCTTAAACATTCAGTGTAATTGGGATATTTTAATGAGTATATAGAAGTGTTTTACTCACTGCTATTTTAAGTTAGTTCTCATGCAGTGATTTCATCACATAAATAGACGATTATTATTATCAACCGCGTAGCTGAGGAGATAATACGTTTGGTAGCATCCGTGTGTTTGTCCGTCTGTTTGTCTGTGTTCTCCTGTTTGAACCGTTTGACCTTTGACGTTGATTTTTGGCATGAGGGTTGACCTTGACCTTGGCTAGCCTGGGATTGTAGGTCAAGGTAAAACAGTGAACAATTGCTCTCCCGTTTGAATCAGTGGTGCGGAGCAGGTCGATATTAGGACTCGGCTTGCTGAGTTCAGCCAGGTGTAATTGCGAATGACCATTACCAGTCCACTGGAATTGTCTATTTGTCAGTAATCAGGGGGCGTTCAACATGTCGCGTAAGCGGTCGATCAGCTTTAATTCAACAACTGTCTGTACTCTGGAGAGGCTGAGTTGCTCACTCATTAAGCATGGCATTTTAAAACAAATAGTACTCAACAGTGTTGCAATGCATTTAAGCGCTTGTTGTATCTTCACTGCTGATTTTAGTAATCATTTTCTGTTGAATCTGCTTCTGAAATAGTTTTTAAGTCATGCAGCATCTGAAGACTTCCATAAACAAGAAAATCTGACATCTGGAAATGCATTTTAATAAAGTGTTTAATAAATTATCAGAATTTGTGGCCGAATTTGGTATGTTTTAATTAAACATAACTATTCAAAATTATGTTGCCTGACATATGGATGACAAATTGATAAGTGTATTCAGTGTTTTCCTGTGAGGTGAAATTTTTGTTGAACAGATGATTCAGACCCATTATACAATCTGATTCATTAGAGGGCAGAACTGTGCGTGTCAGATCAATTCACACAGGTTCTTGGGGCGTGGTTGTATCATGCATGTTGTCATTGACAGTGAGAAGGGTAACATCAGCCAATTAGCATATGGAACGTAGGTCATTAACATGTGATGGATTGATAGTTTCATGCTGTTATAGTAATAAGCAGGTTGTCTGAACCTGTGTCTCAGCGTATGGATAAAAAATCACCGCTGAAAGGGGCGTGGTCACATCACGTGACCCATTTTTACAGCATGATGCTGTGCTGCATAACACGGTATAGCCTAACTTCCACGACAGCAGTTTCGAGTTTCGACCCGTAAGAATAGGCTGCTTAGTTTACTGAGTGACACAGCCTAATAATACAACAATTTAAGTAAAAATCACTTCAAGTGTGCTGTTTTTAGCATGAGATGTATCTCGCGCTTATGCTACGATGTCAGTGTCCGTCTGTCTGTGACGGAAGTGCATTGGCGCATTATAGCTCATTTAGGTTTCAAATTCCGATCCAAATTTACTGCGCATTGTGGTCGCGGGGAGGGGTAATCTAAACAACAACATCTTGCACTATGCTAGCCACTGCTAGGCCCTCTTGTTAACTGTTAGTATTAACACTGGCTTTCAGGCTGTGTTTGCTGCATTTGATATGTTGGAAAGTTTTTTTTTTTAATTCTTTCTTTACATGTACTACATGTCTTGCTGGGTGTAAAGAAGCACATCTGGCCTGTAACAAATAATGCTGTAGCAATACAGACTTTCTGGTGATCAGTCATTCACTGAGGTAAATCTGGAAATTGGATGTTAAAATCGTATGTGTGTGTGGCTTGCCTTGTTAGCTGTTTTTATGTTCTGTAATGTACTGATATTTGAGACTTATTGTCAGAAATAAGTGAAATGCAGAACTTGCATGCTTTATAAGCAGACTAAAAACAGTGCATTATAATGTAGTTCAAATTATGTGTGTTTACATCTTTTGTTGTGCTAGCGGCTTGTAGTCATTGTCGTCATCATTATAAATGCATCAGTGGTGTATCACAAATAACAATATTAATACAATAAACTCAGATTAGCTTACATATACATGTACTCATGCACTTTGTTGGTTGGCATTGGAAGCATTTGCCTGACACTGCACTAAGTTTGGCACCCACAGTTTCGGCATCGCAGTGCATACAATCTGGAATTCTCTCCCTCCAGCCGTCCATATGTGTACAAGCCCTGACACCTGCCGCTATTACATCAACCCACTATTTCCACTTCTAGCAGGCCTTCCAACCCACTTAGCACCTTCCTCTTGCGCCTCAGATTCGGCCTCAGCTGACATTGTGCTTGTTTGCAAATTATATTTATTTATTTACATTGACAGATATACTTTGAAGTCACTACTTTTCTTTACCCTTTAAATTTAGTGCCCCATCTGAGATAGATTCCATTAAGATATCCGTAGTTTACTTGGCATGAAAAAACAAGTAGTAAATGTATAATACAGGGTTCCCACTCACCTGGAAAATTCCTTGAAATTTGTCAACCTGGAAAAATACATGTACTGGAATTTTATGTTAGACCTGGATTTTTTGGTGTGATAATTCAATTTACGCTGGTTTTGACACTTAACAGCTGTATCGCGTACAAGTTAATTCATGTTACAAAGCAATGAATGGTGAACGTCACTGATGAATGTCTCGTATTTTATTTCCTAAATTTTACATAACCTTTCTGTACCATTTTAAGCCCTTTTCATTTACAACAGCTGTCATCGTGATTAGTTGACTACTGAGAAATGTACTGGTGGCAATTGGGGCTGACGATGTAAAGGCAGAGTTGGTCATATAAAAGCAAAGTACAGTGCATATATTTTTACTTTCTACAGCAAGTTCTGTGTAGATTCATCCAGTCCACTGACATTGATTGCATTCTGTTATGTTTGGCAGCTGTTGGTAACTATTGCAGACCAAATGTATTTGATAGCTGTGAAATTCTAAAACTGTACTGGAAAACTCCTGGATTTTTTCCTCCGAAAGAGTGGGAACTCTGTAATAATAATGCATTTTAAACAGTTGCAATGTACTGCAGTCTGTAATCACTCTTGTTGAAGGACCAGATATGACAATGTATTGATGTTGCAGATTGTATGCAATTCTGTTTTTTGTTAACATGTTTTATCATGAATTTGTCAGATGATTAATCACGGAGACATAAAAAAGAAAGACTGATATGTATCATTAATAATGTGCTGATTTTGCATCATTTATGTTCTGTATAATATTATTCTCGTACTAACATCTTTGAATTCTGTTGGCTCATCGGGCAAAAATGCTAGAAATTTTATCAAAAGTATTAATTTATGTGATAAATTATAATTCTAATAATGTGATATACATGTAATGTGAATTGTATTGTTGAAATCACTTTCTAAATTAGCACTGTTCCGATGAAGTAGCAATAACTTATGTCAGATTTTGACTAGCCTCTGTAATATTTGACGTATATGTAGCTTAGTAAATTTGCAACGTGTGCAGATTGCCTGCCTATCACACGTGTTGTTCGTGCAACTTTACCTGGCATAAATAAAAATGTACAACTTTGCATTATCCGTACTTCTGTCATGCTAAAAGCAACATTGTCAGTGATAAGTTATAACTGTAAAGGTGCGATATGACGTTATGTTACTTGTCTAATTTCTGTGTATGACCGGTGTAGTCTGTGAGCAAATAGCTGTGCCTGTTTACAATTAAGTATTATTGAAAGGTCAACCTTTCATCACTGGCAACCACTGCTGAAAACTAGCATGATTAGTGTCTCTTAAAGATGATATGCAACGACTTTTTGGTAATGAAACATATCTGAATATTTAGGAATGTCTAACAAGAAGCTCTGCTATGGCAGAGGGACCGCGTGACGCGGTTGTCAGCAGAAATTCTGTAACTACAAAACATCCCATGTAAAATCTTAATTGGTTCCAAATTATGATATCAATCATATCCTGTTGGAAGAAGTTAAGGAAATAAAAGACTTAGGTGTCTGTTTTGATTCACTGCTGGTTTTTGATAAACACGTATGTGAAAAAATCAATAAAGCTTACATGATGTTGGGTATAATTAAAAGAAATTTTGTTTATATTTCAAGGAATTGCTTTGTAACACTTTATAAATCATTAGTTAGATCTCATTTAGAATATGCGAACAGTGTATGGTATCCAAAGCATTATATACTAGTAGTTTTAAGTCTATTTCTCAGAAACAGAGGCCTTTGGAGGCCTGCTTCTGTATTCTCCATGTGACATGATGTGATGTATATAACGTACTGTGTAAGTGGCCTTCAGATCCTGTTGATTTGAACAGACTGGTTTTCGCAATGATAACTGGCACAAGTTAAGCAGAGGACAATTGTTACATATTCATTTTATATACGGTACCTTAAGTGAAGATACTGAAACAACCTACCATCCTATACATCCTTTTAGGTACCATTATATGCAAGACGTTAGTCTGTTGGATAACTTTTCTGTTGGTGGTATTTAAAAAAACACCTTATAGTACATTAAACTTTCTAAATTCTTCGTATGCTGCTTGAGTTAGAGCTACTGAGCTTTGTAGTCTAATATGATACATAATTGTAATGTCAGTTTTGTGAACAGACTGATGTGTACACGTTTCATGTTCTTCAGTTTAATTGGTAGAAATACAACCATGCCGGTAAGTAGGCCTAATCCCTAAAAGTTCTTTTCTGAACAGGTGGATGAAGAAGCCTGAGGGTGGAACTGGCTGCCTAGGTTCACTGAGAAAATGGCCATTACTGCAGCTTGCTGTTGTTCTACAGTTTAATTTGTAATCTGCACCACTAATTCTGTCATTGTGTAAGAGAATAACTTAATCTTATGTTAGAAAATAATGCTGCTGTCGTAAGAAAATAATTTGCTTTAATGCTACAGATACCGGTAATTACAGTCATCAGAATATACAATTGCTGATTTTTGGACCATTACATCACATAGCCCATTTTAATATTTTAAATCTAAATACCATTAAAATATATCTACTGTACATTAGGTCAATGGAATTAGATGATAAAGGACAGGATCAAGGAAAAGATGATGTCAAAGGGAACGAAAGTTTTGCTAACCCAAGTTAACTGGGAAAGTTGGTATTAAATGGCAACTGCTGTTGCATACAAATGCAATGCCTAAGTTGCCATGTGTTGTTAATTCTGTGTACATTGGCATTCCAGCAGGTCATCTCAAACCTTAATTTTATCATCAGACACGCAGACAGCAAGAAGTGGTAATGCCAACACTTTGCAATAGTTAGATACTGGATAGCAAGACACAATACAGCACAGCATCACAGACAATTATCGAGCAATTCAAGAAAAATACTAAGCCGAGATCAACTTGGATAGAATGCACCACTGTGATCTCAACAGGCAGCAGTCAACACTGATGCACCAGCACCCAGCAGCAACAACAGCAGCTGATGTTATAATAACTTGAAATCACGTTTATCAGTTTCAGAGTTCAACTCATGAGTAACAGTCAAAGGCGCTAGGTCCGGGAATTCTGAGTTACTTTCACCTGTTAACCACCATGTAATGACCTCACCTTTACCCTGTAACACACATGCATTTACAATACTTGTTAAATAAATACTGAATTCATTAATGTGCAATAAATAACTACACGCTGGTAATAGATAATGATAGAGCTTTCCACTACCTGGGTGACAATGCTCGGATCAGACTGAGGATGTGATTTGGCAGTAATGGGAAACATCAGAAGGATGTTGTAAGTTTTGAGAGTGCAGATACTACCTGCCTGTGCTAAGTGGGAAAGGACAAGATCTGGCCGATGAACATGAAGCATGAGGCTAGATATAAAAGAGAACTGAAATGAGCAAAATCCAACAGGTTAACTCTGAGAGAAGCTGTACACCTGGAATGTCCAAGGAAGACACAGTGCAAGCTGTAATGTGACAGAAATTATGTGTGAAACAAGCTGAGACACGGCGGCTACATATCACACCCACCCAAGCAGTGCCCAAAGGCTGTCTCACTACCAATTTATATAGCCTACCCACTTTTAAAATGCTTCACTTATTGTGGACCAATGTTAAAAGAAGATGGTAAGAAGTTTTGGTGAGTCCACTCTCGACAGGATGCATTGCACATGTTTGGAACATGAAGAAAATCAAGGAGCAACAATAAGCTAGCTAAGCCAGCCAGAAAATCTGTATATGGACTGATAACAAATAGTCAAAGATTTTGACAAAAGGCCGCATAATCGGGAAACGTATCATGGGGGAAAATTAAATGTGACACAATGTGCCAGCAGTCAATAAACCAAAGGCACAGTTGCATCTATATGGACTGCAGAACCTCTCTGTGCTGTTGTCCTGTACCTGTTACAGCTGAATTTCCAATCATATTTGCCAGGTGGCGCCACTGTCCACCCCATGTAATACACGCCGTGAGCTCCCCAAATGGCATCTCGCTCGATTCAGCTGTTTTTACGGGGCTCACAGTTGTGCCCAACAAACAGACACAACAATTGTGCTACACTGTCTGTAACAATAGGCTGCTACTGCTAAAGCTGTAATCAACATCATCATCATAGGTTTTATTTCAGGCAGCAAGGCCCATATCATAACATACACACAGAATATACTAATGTAATGCGGCCTAATAATAATAACCATAAAATAGTAATAAATACAACCTTCATTGCAACAGGTCCACGAAGTTCTAACACAAATGTATAATAATCGTCCAGTAATTCCTTCGTACATGGACTCACGTGTATCTTCAGTGCTGAAACAGGCAATATTTCATATCAGTTACACACGGTTGGCGGTTTAGCGATGTGGTAGCGTCGTTCGTCGCACGAACGAAGTTGCTCAACGATGAGCCCGGTTAGTACAGGTATGGGTGACCGTCTTCTGGCGGGTATACCACCTCGATATGTCACCAAGCCAACTAGGTCAACTCAGCCTTGCATCCCTCCGGGGTTGCTAAATCGAGTAACAGCCTTAATTGGCTGGGGTAATGGCGGGAATGTCACCTGCCGGGTGGCAGGTAACACTGTGTGATCCCATATGGCACTGAGTTCCCATAGCGGTGCTGTGCTTGTAGCACAAACTGCTATACGCTTCCTTACCTTCACAGAAGTTATGAGACTTTACTTACCATTTACAAGAACACATGAGCTAGCTGGAGCTGTGACTTGAGTGCGCCACTGAAACCTATTAGTATTGTTACAGTAAGAGTGATCACTTGTCTTGTAAACTTGCAAATGTAAGGACATATAACAGCTGTCATGAAAATGTCAAGGTATAGACTAAATTGACTTAAAGAGTCCAAATCTGAAGCACTAGCACAAGTTTACTAGACAATTAAAAGCAGATTCAAAAGAATGGATTTAAATTTATGTTTAAAAGTGGATATACCAACTTGAGTGGACTGTTAGAAAGTATAAAGGCTTTGTTTAAATGAATAATAAAACAGATGCGTTAGTATTTTATAACGGAATCATAATATCACTGACGTTCTCCGGTGGACTCCATACGTGATGCTGTATTGACAGTGTCACCAAACAGACAGTAGCGAGGCATCTTGAGACCAACAATTCCAGCACACACTGGACCTACATGTACACATTGTCATATCGCTGCATCATCTATCAACTGGCATCCAATAACAAATTAATTCAATACAACATATGCAGTCTATACACAAGTATGGTATGCAATGTTTAATGTGCACTTAACATTAACAAGAGTTAAACTATGGCACAATATCATTGAAAATTTACAAAAACTAACAAACGAAAAGAGAAGGTTTTTACACTAAACATCAAGAGAACTCTATGTAAAGATACAGCATCTATGAAGCCGGTGTATGCATACCCGAGTGTATTCCAATACGAAGTTTGAGTTGGTCATGAGGTCGATGTCGTATTTTGAAAGATCGAACGGCATTGAGCAGCGTTATGGCCATCCTTGCAATCTCACGACAGTGTTGTGTCCCATTACGTACAGGCAGTCCTGACACCACCATATAGGCATCGCCAATCGTCTCCACCTGAATTTACACATAATATGTCACAGTGAAGATATTACGTTTGTTGCTGTTATCATAAATAACATTTTATGTTGTAAATGTAATAAAAATAAATCAGGAATAACAAGCTACAGACATATACAGACTGGTGCAAAAATTAGGCCATTGGATATCACGAGTCAAAAAAGTGTCAAGAATTTCACAACTGGGGAGTCTTGCATTATAGTTAGATGGTCACTCATTTGCAACTGAATTATGCTGACTCTGTGTAAGAAGTAATAACAAGAGTAATTGGCCCTCATATGTCGGGCCTAGACATGCTCTGTACAGTACTGGCTGCATCAGGTGCTGTCTCTGGTGAGTTTGAATATATGCGCCCCATGCATCTCACATTAACATTAGGAAATGGGCGTCATTTCAACAAATGATTGGGGGAGGTCTAGCCAGGAGGCTCTAAAACGAAGCTTGAAGGGCTGAGAATAGCAGATGGGGTTCTTGGGGAGGGGCTACCCCAGGCCCTCTAGATGATGAGGAAGGGCGCTGTAAGCTCCAACCCAATCCGATGGTGATGAAACCAAATTTTCCCGAGCTTCAATTTGGCGTATTTTATGGCTTCAAAAATCAAGTATGTAATCTAGGCATTTCACAGTTGGTTCAAACCTGTGCCCCACATGAACATGTAACTTTAGAGATGCTCTTAGTCGCCTGGGACCATAGGGGAAGCTGCTGAATGTAAGGGGTACAGAAAAAGAGTGGGTGCAACAGCGGAGGGGGCAATAAGGACAGGAAAGTGAAAAGTTAGGGAGGAAGAAAGGGACGGCATCGATATCCACCCACATGTGATCCCCTTCAACTTTTCAGCCATTGTTACAACTATGGATTTGTGCAAAAAATTACTCTACAATCCTTGTGGGTATCAGTAGACCCTTCCAGGTCCCGCAAAATGACGCTGCTGCCACGACATACTGACAGATAGACAGATGGAGACACATACACTACATTGTTGGCTTACCACTGTCCACTAAACAGAGGCC
>Ga0209782_1001932_pt1 | contig 11256 bp, 8 predicted proteins | sample WorMetmaBAHAMAS1_FD_187390 | JGI IMG/M metagenome (GOLD analysis project Ga0209782, IMG submission 187390) | Marine gutless worms symbiont microbial communities from Max Planck institute for Marine Microbiology, Germany - Inanidrilus... | ecosystem: Host-associated > Annelida > Digestive system >...
TATAAATTGTGGTGTGTAAGTAAGTAAAAGAAACACGAGCTAAGGCGCACACTGGCACGATATCGAATTTGTCCTGGGTCAAAGAGAAAAAAAACCACTAACCACATAAAAATTTGTAAGGTAGGCTGATTTTTTTGCGGTGGGGTATATATACCGATATACCCCCCCACGTCGCTACGCCCCTGCATGCAAGCCATTAGATGCTGCTGAACTACTAAACTCCACATTTTCTATTCCTCAGTATAGAATTCGAAATCACAAGATATTACGATGCGGGTTGGTGTGGCAGCTGCAGGTAGCCAAGCCACCGATCTGATTGGTGACCGTTCACTTCACGAGCCCATTTCCACTGTTTTTGCATTATGTTATCACAATCCACCAACGTTTCAGACGGACAAACAGACAGACAGACGTCATGGCTGTAGCACAAGCGCAACATGCATACATAGCACGTCGTGCTAACAAACGGTAGGCCTACGGCAGAGCACTCAGTATAGCACTGCATGATGTATGGATGTATCAGATGTGATTATTTCACATGCAGGTGTGGTCTTGTGAGCACCCAGTCAAAATCATAGACAGGGGGCAATCCAACGTGTGACACTGTATTGAACGGTGGACGACTCCATGAGAACGGAGGTAGACCGTGACTTGTGGTCGGACCACTGATCATTAGTGTTGTCATGTTCAGCGCCATGGCAACGTCACACACCTAGACACACACACACACCAAAAACTTTTGCCTCCTGGATCACCGGTTATCGTTTTCTACGACAGTTTACGACTGGGTATCTTGATGTTGAGTGTGTAACCTAAAAAAAGTCCCCTATAGTAGGTGCTTACAAATCCACGCACAAACATACACACACACACACACTGACACACAGATACAGAGATTGTTGTTTGGTTATGTGCAATATGTGTCTCAATAAACTGAGCGCATCTCATCAAAATCACGTCACCCAAACGGCCACAGACAGATGCCATAGCTGTAGCACAGTAGTTCAGCTAAAACTGAAAATAAGGCAATCATAGAAGCCAAATTCGCCCCCAATGCTGCCTCCGGTAACTCAGTATCAGCACACGCCTTTTTTGGGTCGACTCTTGACTGGCCATTATGATGACATGAGGTCATCCACAAAACCGGAAGTACACACCGTATTGCAATGCCGCCAGAGGAGGACCAAGCCACAACCACATGCAACATGCACTGTGAAAACAGTTTGAACATCTGCTTTTTAAGACACGTTTGCAGACAGACAGATATAGGCGCACAGACACGACACACTCATCACGATACCTCGCATCCATACCTGGGACGAAGCCTTCTGTCTGCTCTATGTACACGGTGTTATACGTGTGGCCGACTGCCATGTGCACTACATGGCTAGCAGGTTTCTGTCATTAGCCAGTTAAACCACAGTTTAACACATACTAAGGGCAACAAGGAAATAGACAAACGATTTCAAAAGGGATACATTTTGTTAAGTATTTAGCTAGAATTAATGTGGGCATACCTTAGGGCTTTAGACTTCCATTATGTTTAACTACATCGATTTTCATAATTTTATCTTAGCCTCACAGCTGTAGAGTTCTTGAGCTAATGCTCATTTTAAAGAATAGCTTGTGTGATTGAGAATGCAAGCAATATTTCCGGGTTTCACTCACTCACTGGGAATTATGTTATGCTAAGAGACCAGTATTTTGTATTTTACAGATTAAACAGTGTTTAAACTCGTGTCTTACGTTTGGCCAAAACAGGTGGTTTTTGTCAGCAGAAACCCAACACTGAACCAATATGAGACAAAATTCACGTTTAAAAACCCTACAGAAAAAGCAGTCATGCAGTGAGACAGACAGACAGACAGACAGACCTTGGCGTCATAGCAGCCGTGCGCCGAGGTCACTGGCTGAGTCTTGAGATCACTACGGCAACAGATTGAAGAGCATGGATTGTTCTGTGAGTACGGATCATTCTTGTAGTCTGTGGTACACAGCAGTAGCAACATCAGCAGGCAGTACTCAGACACAGACGCCAGTGCTGGTCCCCCTCAGTAACAGTAGCGAAACAGAAACACGACAAGGCTATTGTAGATAGCAGATTTTGCGCCTGGTGTGCAAGTTGCAACCTCTGATGTACTTTATTACTGAGCAAAATTTGGTTAGAATACACACGATGCACCACACAGCCCACCGAACGGAATGAAAAGGTGATGACATCCACAAAACTGGAAGTACATAACATACCGCAACACCGTCAAAGGAGGACCAAGCCATGGCCACACGCAACATGCACAAAAATTTGGTGAAGTTTTGCCATGTGGTATCTGAGATATGCAAACAGACAAATAACCAGACAAACAGACGTACTCATCACAATGCTTTGTACCCCTCTTGGGTAGCTGAATGATCTGCTTGGTAAATGTTTCTGTTGTAATACTCGATAAGTCAGTTACATACCGTTGTATCTCATTATCGCCTGCATGGATTTCATGTCGACAACAGTGCCCTGGTCACGTCGGAATATCTTGGCTCGTGAACTGAGCTCATGAGACAACAGAGGTCCATGGACGTTGAGCATGTCTTGATAGCCACTCAGGTTGAAGATGACTGGGTAGAATGGAACGTTGTACGACGCCCAGTAGCCTACAATCAGCAATGCTAATCAGTTTATAGAGGCAGCTGTCAATGGCTACCATTAACACCACCATCGCTACCATCTCTGTTTTAATGGTGTTTTCAACACGTTAAACGGTAGTAAAGCTGGACACATGTATAGCGTTTTATTATAGATTCGTCTGTAAGGCACTCGGATAGATTGCTTGGTTTAAGGTTTAACGTCCCACTCGACACAAAGTATGTTATTTTGGGGATGCTCTTGCCAGCCAGTCTCTTGGGTAGTGCTGAGAAAATCAAAATCAAAGCCGAGAAAAAAAACACAAACAATCAGTAAACCCAGGCTAACACAAAACTAAATCTACAACCACTAAATTATCGAAATATTAATCATCAAACACAGAAATACCACAACATAAAATGAACTGAGACAATCACAAAATGATAACCCAGGTGTAGTCACCTCTTACGACATCCAGCCTGGAAACAGAGCGGGCCTATTCTTAAAGGTAAAGATAAAGGAAAAGTAAATAAGAAAAAATATAAGCAAAAGAAAAAAAACAAGTTACAAAAAGCAAAAAGAAGCAAGTGATAAGGTAAACAAAACAAACAATCTGTATAGAGCCAAAATCTACAATGTCTCTAGCTAGGTAAGGCACTCAGGTATGGCACACGTTAAGGAGGATACACAGTCTTACTGCCACCCACACGTTTATCCACAAAAGGAAAGATAATGCCTGACATTACTCCTCAACCACAAAGTATAATAAATGCACTTTGGCCAATATTAATTTCCTGTCCCATTGAGGTTAGGAAGCTAAGCTATCTGGGAATGACCTGACCTAAGGAAAAACACTCATTGGCATCGTGCAACAATGCCACGTTCGTCGTTTTGCAGTCTCTCCTTTTCCAGTCCTTTTTCAGACCCATTCTCTGTTGAAACTATCTCTACGTGCTTATTGTAATTATAAACAAACCAGCACGGAGAATTGTGGTTTGATCTGCGCCGACAACAAGTCCAGGAATCTGTTCAATCACCCACAGTGTTCCATTGGCCAACTCACGATCTAGCGTCACTTTGTTGAGGTCAATGACCATGTACTGATTGTTGTATGTACCTGACAATTGAACAATGCACTACACCTCATTAACTTACGTTGCTGATGAAAAGTTGCTTAGACAGAAGCATATAAGCATTACATTAACAATTCCCAAATGGAACCACACAATGATGAATTTCTACTCACTGTATACTGTGGTTCAAGAAACTGGCACCATTATCTACTTGTAATAATGACAAAATAATGTCAGTGCCAGCCAAATGTTAGTCATTTAATAACAAAACTTCATCAGAAAATAAATTACTGTCTAAACTGCAGCACAGAACAGTACTGCAAAGTAGCAATATAGTAATTTGTGTAATTTCTGCTTATATTTTTGTTAATTACGATAATATAGTAACATTATAATGAATATAGGCTTACGCTTACCAGAGTTGTACATGCGGATAGTATGGTACCAGTCTTGTCCTGAGCGAGCCATCATGTTAGCCACACGGACTCTTTGCCATGCAAACAGCGACTGGGGTCTGACAAGATTGTACAGCTCGTGGTTAAATATTTGATTTGTTGTCTCCATTACTACCAAGCCACTGCTCAGCTGGTAGTAGTCATCCAGTGACTCAATATATCCTGGAAACAGACAATTTTATATACAGAGATGCCAACATCATCAAAGTTCTCATTGATATTACAACAGTGCAAAACTGTTCACCTACAAGTCGATGAGTTGGTAATACAGATAACAACTGAACCTGCATAGCTGGAGAATGACAAGCTGATTGCTGCTGTAGCCGGGTCTTTAACGTTGAAATGATAATGTTTGAAGATACGCATCATTGTTCCATAAACGAACCAAGTGTTATGAGAAATAAACATGTTCTCAAATCCTGGCGTCACCTACAGAACATACACACCCAGTCACCCACTCACGTTTGCTATTTTTCCTCCAGCCAATCATGTATGTCTGTTGCAAGGAATATCACATGTGTCATAATGTGCTATGTACAGTATTTACAATAGTACAAATTGGATTAAAAATTTATGCTTCTTTAAGCAACTTCAATCACCTTATAGTTATTACTAAAAAAATAACTAAGAGTTTTTAGCGACATTTTTATGAAAATACAAGAGGCTCCATCCCGCTGTATAGCAGAGCCTCGGAGGGACCACGTGACGCACTGTAAGTAGAGAATTTGACAACTGCTGCATAACTGTACAAAAATCCTATCTAAAAAGGCACACAATAGCTGCATGACCTTGAAAGCCACTCAAGCTCATCAGAATTGTCAGTATTCAATAGGCCATAGGTAAGCGTATATCACTTCTATGGTTTGTATAGTGGCAACATCTCTATTTTGCACTATTTTCGACACACGATGTGCTACCACAGTGTATGTGTCTATCTCTGACTTTTAACAATCCTTGAGTTTTGATATATTGTCAGCTATTTCTACAAACCTCGTAATAGACAGACTGACAGAGACAGGACCATAGCATGTCCTGTGCCGATATAATGTCGTGTGGTAAAAAGTAGAACCGCACTCAGTGTTGATTGAAATGCAGTGCTTGCTCACTGGCAAAGTACGAACAAGACTGATAGGTTACTACAGACAGACAAGCCTGCTACTCAGCTGAGCTGACACCATGCAGTCGTAGTATACCTTCACTAGTGCCGAGCAGTGTCCACTGCGTTCCATGTGCTGTTTGATCTCTTCCAGCGTCATCCGGTGAAAGTTCGGACGAGAATACAAGTTGAGAGCCTTCCTCAAGTCACTGTAGTCACCGATACCATTCAGCATCTGAATGATGAACTGGTCATCATCCTGACCGGGAATAATACACACACACAGACAAACATAAACATGGGTGGTGCAAAACATTTCACTTATCCAAAAGCTGTCAATATTTTCTTGCCAGTGGCCCGTAACTTGACCAAATACCTGTCAAGTTTCATTATTTACTCACCATCAGGGACTCCACAGTAAATTAGAATTAAGGTTTCCACTAGACCTTGAACCTCTCGTAAAATGCGTTGTGAAACATCTGGCACTTTTATAACTCGGTTGCTTGTTTCTGTGCCACCCTATGAACATAGACATGGCTAGTCATTTAACCATAAACAAATAAATAATGGACCAGCATTTCAAACCAGGTTAAATTAAGCACTAATGATTTTGTGCAAAAGTATGACTGGCAATTCTCAGGACTGTTGTATGGTTACTTATGGGCCTACATGTGTGTTTCCAGAAACTAAAGCTAAAGCTTACGTCAATTATTTGCATTCAAAAAGTATTTTACTCTACTTGGCTACACCAATAATAGCAATTTTTCAACCAAGTATTTCTTTCACTTTTGCAAGCCTAATGTTTGCTCACTGAGTACAGATCTACACAGTCGTCAACAGAAACACAGAAGTATACTATTAGTTCATAACGCAATTAGTATTAATTTAACAGACGACCAATGGCAACTACTTAGATGCAACACATACCTACAGCAGCAGCAGCAGCAGCAGCAACAACAACAGTAATGATGAGTTGATGACACACCCATTCAGGCAATGCAGCTGCTCTGTATCCAGCATACAAGCCATCAAACTGTGCCATGATGTACGCCACTTGGCGCCAATACGCATCCTCATCATTTGGATGATTCTTTATCATTGAACGCGTCCAGATGTCCTGTTCAGCATAGAAGACTTTCAGCTTTTTCACAGTACCATTGTCAACAACAAAATCCGAACGCATGTTGATAAAATTCTGCCATATCTGTCTGCAACAGCCGGTATTTTAGTTTGCTAAGTTTAGTCAACTGCATGCTTTTAGATAACACTGCCCATCACCTCTTAATACTTCTGAACACTATTTCCAACAGGTTGTAACCACTTGTTTTGATAGAGTCCAGTATTTATATATGTATGTCAGCAACTAATTTAGCCTGAACACATAGGCCTATCAAACTAGAGATCACACTCAACTCGCACTTACTAATTTGTTACATATTACTGACTGAAAATTAAGGTCTGCTGTCAAGGCTGAAATGAAACCAATTTTCCAAACTTCACTTTCATTTCATCTGAAAAAAGTAAGTAAGTAAGTAAGTAAGTAAGTAGCCTTTTAATGAAGTATGGCAAACGCACACTTTTACACAGTTGAGCATACACAAAAATAGACGAAATTTAAAACACGAAATATATAACACAAAGCGTGTGAAATCTACTATATGCTGCTAGGAAAAAAACATGAAGTGATTGTTAGAGAGTTAGACATATTTAAATAAAAAACGATTAATATAGGAGTTTTTAAACTGTGAATAATGAACGGTGGAAAGCAGGTATGGATGTTGCCTCTTACGAAGCTGATAAGAACTGTAGGTGGGGGTTTTAGGAGGGAGAAGGTGGTGCAGACAGTGACCTGGCTTAGTGACCTGCCGAAAAAGTTTGCAATCAGACTTGACAATGAGAGTGTCAATGTCAAATGCAGTAAGTGTAAGTCCACGTCGCATGGCCTTTCTAGATACAGCATTGATCCTGTTTTTGTCATCGGCAGTAAGTTGACTGGCATACGCGGGTAAGGAATAAGTGAGTTTATTGATAACAAGAGCATTGAAGAGAAGATGCAGCGAAGGGTGTTGTAGACCGGATGATTGAAGAAGGATTAAGAGGTACAGACGCTGATTAACTTGCATAAGCAATCTATTTACGTAACCAGCAGTGGAGAGAGTGTTTGATACATCAACTCCAAGTAGCGTTGCGTGTTTAACTCTTTCAATTCATGGCAGTCCATTTCGTTCTTGTGACCTTGAACTTTGACTATGACCTTGCATTACAAATTAGTCCTAGTTATTGTCAACCTGAAACACTGTACAAAATGTCTACGTCAAAGGTCATTTTGTTGCAACATAAACCCACAGACACTCACCAGACCAACTGCATTATCTGGACACAAAGTAGCTGGTAATATTAAGCAGCTTCAATATTACACCTGTATGAAAACTCACCCAACGTATATGATATTTCTCTCAGTAATTTAATAACTTAGTTATACAGTAACATTACTTGGCAGTGAGCACTCCCTCGAGGTAACCAGCAGCATACATCAGTTGACCGTTGGTGTCCATACGGCCTTGTTTGGTCTGAATCTCAAGCACACTCCAGCCTGTCTCATTCAACGTGTTGTTGAAGTATCCATAAGCTGTGCCGTGCACTCGGTCCATCACATCACGCTTGTAGGTCACTTCTCCCGTCTCCGCATCAATGTACACCGTATATACCTTTCATATAATCCACTGCCAACCACACAATGTCACAAACATCAGTCACTTTGATCCACCTGCGAAACTCAAGACCACGTTCAATGGTTGTATGTGATTTAATTTCAACCAGCCTTCGATGTCAAATTATACGTTACTGGTATAGGGCCTATTGTAAATTTTTCAATAGGGCTGTCACAGCAGATGTATCAAATTCACTTAGCAAAATGTATATAAAAGAGGCCTATGTTGGGCCAAATATGCACTTTTTAACAAGCAGCCCAACTTTCTATTAGTGTGAAAAACACAGCATGGTATTCGTTGCCTGGTTGGGGTGTGATGACACTTTTACACAAACAGCATTGAATTGGTAGTCACTAGACAGTGTGCAAAAAGTGGTGTAATGGGATGCTAGCCGGGGCAGTTCTGGCACTTCCACTTGGGGGAGGCAGGGGTCTCCGAATGGGGCCAGTCATCAGAAAAAAAATTGTCGGTCATGTAAAAATATCCAGTTTTTGACATGAAACCAACATTATAATCACTAAATTTTGTCCAGGTGTCCAGTTAAACTTATCAAAAATTTCATTGGGGGCAGACCTCTGACTGGAAGGCTATCTCCCCTGCCCCTCCCCCTTAGAACCGCTCCTGGTGCTATCCTATTGAATAAACAAGTCACGTTACAGTGAGTTATAAGGTGGCAGTCAACTATCATTTCAGATTTTCAGTTGTCAGCCGTTTATTGTCGTTCTTTCACAAAATTGCAGTTGCAGCAATCTAACCTTGCTAGATCACCCACACCTGGGAAAATATAGCATGTAGGCCTATTAACTGTGGTATGTTTACACATGAATCTAAAGCGCACATAGTTTGTAAACTAGTAATTTTAACTGTATTATCAAAACTAAACAACTACTTAACATCACAAGCAGTCGCATACTGCAAAATATATTGAAAATGGGGCAAGATAGACACGTTGCCACAACAGACCACCAGAAGGTGATACAGGCCTATCAAATAGCAACAAATCCAGTGACCTTGAGTGTCCGTGAAATAGTATTTTTCATACAGTTGTGCATTAGTTGGTTGCGTTGCACAGTGGTAGAACGTTGGTCTCTGGCCGGCAAACTTTCCCTGTCCCATGCAGCCACGCTTGACTTACTATCTTCTACAGGTCAGCCAACCAGGCCAACTCAGCCTTTCATCATTTCGGGTTGATAAATGAGTAGTGAGCTGGAATCGGATGTGTGTTACCGTGTACGGTTGGCGCCAGCTGGTGAAAGCTACGGAGGTAACCGCAGGCCGTGGCAGAAAGTAATGGCAGCGTACCACCGGGTGGATGGTTCTGCAGTCACTGTGTTCAACACACTGAGCGTCCACCTTGGTGTACAGCACAGTGGACGAGACACAAGGCGTCGCGTGGGTTCGCCCATGAGACTCGTCTGCTAAATTAATACATGGACACTGTAAACTATACACATGGTACATACATAGACTGTAGCAGGTTTAGGCCTACCTGTTGAGTGTTCAGTCGTATATGCGAGACTGTGCGATGAAAGCGTGATGAGAATGACGCACATCAGACACAAGCGATACATGGTTGTTGCTGAGACAGTCGTTCAGTCATGCAGTGCGACGACTCAGCTGACACTCGCCGGCGGCAACTGGTGTGTTCGAGGGAGAGAAGTTTGAGACATGACATACACGGCTGCCATCTCCCCGATGTCTCCGTCTCAGTCATATGACAGCATGTTTACAAGGGCGCACGATCGCTGCTCTGAACACTAAACAGCGCCCGTAGCGACCTACATGTAGGCTATACATGACTGACATGTGCACTGTCGCATAACGTCATGCGTAGCCGCCACAAAGTCAGCGTTCAACGCGTTCAATGTGACAACTTGTTGCTTTCAGTTCGTCTTCCACCTTGCCTTTTCAAATGTCTCACGGTTCTTTCACAACGCAACACACCGCATCCGGTTCTTTCACATCGGATGCGGTGTGTTGCGTTGCTCGCGGTGCCGTGCAGCACAATTCAACATTAGGCCACTGTTTTGTATTTCGTCTCTTCCCCAAAAATCATACGTATTCCCACACAACATTCCGGCGACGGGGACTTTGGGGTTTCTTATTTAGATTAGCCGTTCTGATAACAGCTAAAGCGACCTATTTAATCAATCTCTTTAATCTTCGGACTGTTTTTGAAAGTTGATAACTTTGCGATGGTTAATGGGAGAAAGGCGTACGATGTCAGAAGAATAGAAGATTCAGAATTTTGTCTAAAAAGTATAAAACTAGCATGTGACTGCATTAAAATATTTTGCCTAGTTTCAATAAATCTTCACTAAATGTTAAATTATGTTGAATTTAACAGAAACGCATGAATTTAACCAGTTTCAACTCTGGCATGCGATTGCTTAGTTCAACGTGTCCCTGGCTAATCTGAGTCCAACATTTGATCAGCTGGCCAGTGTCTTGAGATTTTGTGATACAACGCTTCCACACTCAATAATCCACAGCTATTAGATCGAGACTATGTGCTAGTTTTCAGGTTCAATAAACTCCAGAAGAATGGCAGCAAATATTCACCCAGCTGACTAACAGCTTATTTATGCTCCCATGTGCCAGAGTTCAATGAAATGGAAAATGGCCTCAAAATAGTCTGTATCTAAATTCTGTGCCCATGCTGATTTCGTCTGGACTAATTCTGTGTGCCGATGGTCATTAGTATTACTGTCACTGTATTTTGAGTTGAAAATTGGGTAAAATCCATGCATTTTTGTAAAATTCAGCATAATTACATGTGTAGTGAAGATTTATGCAAACTAAGCAAAGAGTATTTAAATGCACTAACATGCAAGATCTATTCATTCTAGACTAAATTCTAAAAATTATGACACATATTTCTCCCTTTAAATGTTGCAGAGTTAACAACTCTCAAAACAGTCCGTTTTTAGCCCATCCTGTATATGGCAGCCAAGATACTGGATTATATGAATATGAGGCTTGACACCTGCATAGTGTACAATAGGGCGCGTCAGTTATATAACAATATATCTATGTCATTTCTGTTTCCGGTGAAAGACGGTAAGCTTAGTACAGGCGTCAATGCAACATTTAATGCATCATGTTACGGTTAGTCTTCAACAATCTAAAATTACCTTACAAAACAATTGTATAAATAATACCTTGATAACTCAGCCCGCTTTGTCCTTTTATTTGTGACTAAAAATGTAGAATTTGCAACTTTCACGCAAACTGTTATGATTAGAACCGTATTGCTCAACACCGGAAGTTCACCAAACATCGAGTAAAGCTGGATCTGGGATAA
>Ga0209782_1001933_pt1 | contig 11250 bp, 16 predicted proteins | sample WorMetmaBAHAMAS1_FD_187390 | JGI IMG/M metagenome (GOLD analysis project Ga0209782, IMG submission 187390) | Marine gutless worms symbiont microbial communities from Max Planck institute for Marine Microbiology, Germany - Inanidrilus... | ecosystem: Host-associated > Annelida > Digestive system...
CCCCAATAGTTTTTGGTGCGTTCGAACTCTTTGTTGTCGGCGTCGCGATTGAGTGTGACGTTTAAATTTACGGTACTTAGTAGCGCGAATCAGTTTTCTTTTCTTGATAGGACACTAGTCTTACGTATACTGCTATGGAGTTAAGGTCTAGAGTGTTGGCTGAGGTCGAGACTGGGGATTCAGGTCCGGGGGTCCCCGGTCCCTCACCCCTATTGACTGAAGGCTCTGGGGAGCCAGTCCCTTACAGTGCTATGAGTCACCACTATATTACTGAAGAAGCCGGGGCAAGTCTTTCACACCCAAGCACAGCGGGGTTAATGGGGGCTACGCTGAGGGTTCCAATCGCTGGCTCTTCCCATATGCTCAGAACTATGGGTGCTGTAGTTAACCCGGATGTACACGCCGAACATGATCTTGCGTTGGAGGCGGGCACCGAGGTTAGGCCCACTCAGCCTCCTCATCCACCGATGGTTGTTGATGTGCCTTCCGGCTATCCGGAAGACTTAGGAAGCTCCGGTACGCCTGACATGGTTAACATCGAGGATATTCTTAGTGTTGATGTGACGCCTCTGCGGCCTCTGTCGTCTATTTCCATTTCCGGTATGGACGTCACTTCATGTCCAGACATGTCTGTTGCTAAGTCTATGTCTGTCGACCTTGGTACGTCTACAGGGTGCGCCAATAAAAAACAATCCCCTAGAAAAAATGCTGTAATTCGGCCACAGTAGTAGTGATTGTAGCAAAACTTTCATACTTAGTACATGAGTATTTATGCAACATATTCCGCGAATTTTATTGAAATGGCTGGGATGGTTCAACAAATACAGCACTTTAAATTTTAAAATGTACGTTTTCAAGTGAACATGCAGTTGCACATTGAATAGTTACGAATAACAAAGCAAATATTGCACAGATTTTTAACAACAGTACAACTGTTTCAATCATAAGTGTCAGATGTCTAAGGCTTACTCTGTATTTAAATAGAGTGTTCACAATGTCAGTTGCCCACACGTTGCAGCAACAGACGATCGAAATATGTTGAAAAAATGATACAATTGTCTTAGCAATGAACTCGTGCAGCAAATGGTTGTAATTTCTAAACCATACCAAATATTGTAACGAAATTTGCTGCATATGTGGCCTGAATCCTCCTCTGTGAAACCTGTAAATTTGGTGAAAAAATCTGTTACAGTAACTGAAATAATGAATTTTATCTAAGGGATTGTTTTTTATTGGCACACCCTGTATATCTGTCGATTTCGATGATAAGGCTAGAGAGATCGATGCTACTGCTGCTACGTCAGAGTCTGCTAAAGACACCACCCCAGTAGGCGCCTATCTGCAGTTCCGAAATCCTTCAATAATAATAGATCTAGGATAGACTTATGCGGAACAATGTCACAATGATATTAGCCATAGTAAAAACATCTCACAATCACACCAACGACGAGCAAGCTAGAATAGCCTCGGTACGCGGCAATCTATATCGTGTATCTTCAAGAAATTCCAGCTTAAGAACAACATATACGCTAGCTTGTATGAAACTATTAGTTATTAACTGTGCCTATTAATACGGTTTTAGTCTAGGCTATGCAATTGGCTATCCTAAACTATGTGATAGTTATTTCAAAGACGTATTCGATTAATGTATATACGATGTTTGACGAAAATAGGCTAAAACACGCAGTTCGCTAGGCTAAGTATTGAAACAACCGTATTATTATTATTTAGAAAAATAACACTACGTTGACTCCATAGGCCTAATTCTAGGCAAAAACTCACCACCGTCGAACCGTACGCTATGCACTCAATTAGATTAATTTCAAGCCACAACGTCCAACATTGACAAATTCGCATCACACGCTGAATGTATGCCTGCGGCAAGCTTACGACGTTTTTAAAGAAAAATCCTGCGGACGCTGCAGAAAACTCTTATCAACTCAGTGAACTGAATAGATTTAGAATGCAAGCATAGACTAGGTCTATTTAACATTTCTCGACGTCACACCAGATGACGTGCAAGCATTTGCCAAGCCTATAGGTGTTTTTTATCGCGCAATGCTATTTTTCTTACAATGAAATCTCAAATTTTATTAGTCTTCCGACTAGCCTAGTTTGTCGTGCAAATCACACATACACACAATTGAAAACTAATGAACTTATTTATTCACATCATCAAACAAAACCAAACGTATATTTAGCCATGTCTATCCTTTAGCCTAAGCTAGATAGAACACAAAGTCTTACATATGATTATTATACTGGCTAGGCTAGTCTTTTCACTGTTTTCCTTGTCGCACGATTCTGCGAACGTCGGATGACGTTCGTGAATAGTCGGCACGAGTTCTAGCAGATGTGCCCACTCATCGAAGCTAAGACTGACTCCACTGAGTGTAGCACGCAAGACGTACTCAGGCTTGCCATTTGGATGGTAAAAACGTCGAATGTCCACATGTCCATAATCGGCAGTCACCGTCACGTAGTAGTAATCGCCAATGTGCTCAGAATAATCTGACAGAAATTGCGGGTAAAGGTTTTAATCTGACGTTAATCTCATCGCAAACCGACATGAGGCACGACCAACGCTTCGTTGACAACGACACAAACTTAAGCGGCACGTTCAACGTCATTATTCTCACAACACCCATCTCCGAAAAAACCTCCAACACACGGTCGTGCCTCTCACCAAGAACACAGAATGACCATGGTGCTGGTGCTGGTAACGATGCCGCTCCGGCGTCACCCGTCGCTGCAGCTTCCACCACTTCGTCGCTACTAGGTATATCATTCGACGCCATCATCGTTGTAGTCGTCATAGTCGTTGTGGTTATCGACATAGTAAGACGATATTCCGACTTACCTTAGCCTACATTTAAACTTAGGCTAATGGCAATGATAACGTCTCACTGGATTTCAACTGCAACGTAATAATAACCAACCAATCACGACTTATAGGCCTAGGTCTATCGTCTGACACCACAAAACATAGATATTAACCTCAACATAGAAAAACATAGATAAAAACTTAGATAAAAATATAGATATTATTTTTCTTTAATTTTCGCCGAAAACATCCACAAAACGCCATAAAATGTCCACAAAAGTGTGTAGAAAAGACCACAAAACACCACAATACTATTTGGGACCGAAACTGGTATGGCCCCAAAAATTAAAAAATTCTTTAGACTTTCCGGGTTTTAGTCCAAAAAGGGGCGTGCCGGAAGTAGAAATGGTCCAAAACCGGCAGTTTATTTCTACTGGGGAGGTTTAGGGGGTGTTGGGCGGGTGTACAAATATCACTGGTCGTAAAGCTACTGGCCTGGCCCCTGGCTTTAGATTGTCTTTAGATTAGGCGTTTGATGCCCAGCATGAAAATGAGAATTTAAGGTTAGGGGTTCCGAAACTGAACCCTTTATTTTAGGCTAGCGACCATGATCCCTAAAATCGAGCCTGAAGCCAGGGGAACACTCCCACGGTCCAAAGTCAAGGGGAGACTAGTTATACTAGCCTCAAGCAGCTCGAAAAGCCACAGCCTTAAAACTGCAGGATACCTCTTAACCTAACGTCAATATCTAGGCAAAAGTAGCCTAATGAGCGAAACCCTTAACTTATTGAGGGCCACTGCAGCTTTAGCCTATTTCTAAATTGCTTGTCCTACCTATCCACGATTCTCACCTTCAAATGCACTACCTGATTTTGTGGTCTGGTGCCGACACTGGCGAGGATGTCCACATACAGTCACACTCACACTCACAATCTCATATATTTTTTTAGTTTCATTTTATGATCTACCATCTATAAATTCATTACATTTTGCAAATGAGGTCATCATATAACATTAGAAACTGACTTCCATGGAGCCTCCTCTGCCTATACGTGTTTTATGTAGGCTATGCCTTTTGCACATTTGTCGAAATGTTATGAACATTTTCTACAGAAACAGAGAAATGACGGAAAAACAGTCCATTAAACTTACATGCGGTTTCAGCAACATATCAAAATGCAGTATTTCGAACTTTGGCAAATAAACGAAAACGAATTTAATTGATATCTAGGCTACTGTAGTTTTGCATGGGTGGCACAGTGCACAGTTTCGTAATATAGGCCTAGGCAAGGCGAGGAGGCATGGAAGTTGGAACATCAACGTATCACGGTTTATGGCCGGCACGGAGCATGTTACAGCCATGTAAACGGGCCAGTAAATCAGCGGCATCACAAGATGTTAGCATCTGAGTTGGCTTGTGGCGGTCCGCCATCAACCAGCGTATGTAGCGCTCGACGTCCGCCGACGCCACGTTCGGATCAGTGCGTCTGAATGCTTGTCTCACGTCATCTCCAACAACAGATCTACATCAACATCACGCAGCGTCTGTATAGCAGACCGTCACCACGTCATGCAGCTCTACTACAGTGCTACAATTATGCAGTCGTTCTTTACTCGATCATCTGATTGTGAAGTGATCAGGGTTTCATATTGGACTCCAATATGTAACCGTGATTCACAGTCTGATGAGTCCAGAATAACTGCTATCATCTTTTTTTCATCTTCAAGTTTGCTTGCAGGCCAGTGGTCAAAGTAAAGGGGAACTAGGGGGAACTTATTTTGAGCCTTTGTAGTTCCCCCACCTCCTATTTTCAGTCTCTGTAGTTCCCCCACCTGGATTCAACTGTTAAGCATCAATTACTTGCTAAAATCACAATGAGTGGCAGTTAATATGCTGCTTGTCGTGTCGATTTCAACCAGAATTTGGAGTCAACGCCTCAACGGACACTCAGAGGAGTATTAATCCTACTTACTTACAAAAAGTTATGGCAGAAAGTGACGTGATCTTTGACGTCTATATTACTTAAGACAAAGTTTTCCAAACAACAAACATATGTTCGCTATGTGGGGAACAGTAAGAAGTGAACGTATAGGGGTACAGATGTCATATGGACAATGTTTGCTGTCTGGAAAGTTCTGACTTAAGTAAAAAAAAACAAGTTTGTAACCCCTGGTGTCCTATGCACAACTGACAGCATGACTGACTGTGTATGTGTAATTACTGGAGATACGGTTATTCGTTACTAACATCTTGAAAATAAAAAATTGCGATATCTCCAAAACCGCCTGGCGAATTTTGCTGAAATTTTGCACGATCACACATATTAGTTCTGCAGAGTTTACCATTTGTTAAAAAATTAATTTTTTATAAATCCATGATGGCGGAGGGCCACCATTTTGACAATTGTTAAATGCGATATCTCAGCAACCAAGTGGAAGATCGACTGCTGGGACATAGCTCTAAAACAGCAAAAATTAAAATAATCGATCAATTATAATCACAAAACACATGCGCTGGATTTTACATTTAAATCTGGCGATTGACAGATTTAAATGTTACAGCACTAACTGATCGATTATTTTGATTTTGCTGTTTTAGAGCAATGACCCAGCAGTCGATCTTACACTTGGTTGTAAACTGGAAAGCTGTTATCATAAATAAGACATATGTCCATAACAACTTCTCAAGTTCCCTGATTTGATTGATTTTGATATAATTTGTACGGCAATGCACATTAGACATTGTGACCCGATCGGCGACCAAAAAAATGAAAATTTAAAAATTTGAAAATCCAAGATTGCGGACTGCAGCCATCTTAAAAATCGAAAAAAGTGATATCTCGTATGTCCAATTTTGAGAACATTTTGCATAGTGGTGTAGATTTGGCCTCCGGACGTTAGGGAGATATGGAAAAAATTGAGATTTGAAATAACATTTTGGCAATAAAACAGCAAATATTTATATTAAAAAGTAAAAACTTTCCAGTTTACAACCAAGTGTAAGATTGACTGCTGGGACATAGCTCTAAAACAGCAAAAATTAAAATAATCGATCAATTATAATCACAAAACACATGCGCTGGATTTTACATTTAAATCTGGTGATTATCAGATTTAAATGTTATAGCAGTAGTGATAAACTGCCAGTTTTGGACAACTTCCGCTTCCAGCATGCCCCCTTTTTCGGCGGCCATCTTGAGCAAAGAATATCTAACGAGGACGACAATAAGTAAGTAACGGGAAAATAAATAAGTAACGGCAGTGGCAATAAATAAGTAAGGGCTAGGGTTAGTAGGCTAGGGTAAGGTTGTGGGCTAGGGTTAGGGTGTGGCCGCCTAGGGTTAGGGCTAGGGCTAGATGGGCGTGGTCAGTTTTAGTGGGGCAGGCTAAGGATAGGCCTAGTAGGCCCGCTAGGGCTAGGAGTTAGGGCTAGGCTAGATGGGCGTGGTCAATTTTTAGTGGGCCCGCTGGTGAGCTAGGGCTATGGCTAGGCTAGGGTTAGGTCTAGTAGGGGTAGGCTAGATGGGCGTGGTCAATGTTTAGTGTGCTAGGCTAGGGCTAGGGCTATGGCTATGGCTAGCTAGCTAGCTATAGCTATGGGCAAGGTTATGCCTAGGGCTAGGGCTAGCGCCTAGGATTAGTAATTATGCTAATTGTATGATGACGTATAGACCTAGATGGCGACGAAGCGAGCGTTTTCTAGTCCTTTATTGATATGTTATTCAAACGTTTACACAAAAAGCATGTACGAGAACGTCATTGAAAGCAGTGTCTTTGCTCAGCGAGGTTACGATTTCACGCAGCAATATAGTATTACTTCTAAGGGTACAAGCGTACAATAGTAAATGCAGTAATGTCCGCATATGACTGATGATGCTCTGAACTTGGCGATCGTTGAAAATCCATTTGTTTGCACCTCCGCACCATCGATCAAGGTATTTTCGTATCGAGTCCGGTGGCGCTCTGCCGATCGAATCAAAATACTCGCCATAGTTGCAGTCGACGTAGATGGCCAACCAGTGTGTGCTGGGGCAACGCGCTGGATCGAGGTTGCATATGAGCAGTCCGTGTGGGCGAGGCGGTAGCATGTCGATGCTGTAGACGTCGTCGAACTGCGGCAATACGCGCAGCACGCGACGAATCTCGTCCGTGTTCATACGCTAAAGTCCACCAACACATTGCAATCGCGATCCAATTCGAACTCTGTGAACGCGATTACGGTCACCGTCTCCGCAAGTGCGTCGGCGAATTTCAGCGCGAGGCTAACGTTTCCGTGTTTCACCAGGTTGAAGTGGTCGTCTTCTCCGAGATTGGCGGTCAGGTCGAATGCGTATACCGTCTTTGTATTCGTCGTGCGATATGCCGTTGCCTTCGTCGCGGTTCAGTTTGCTCGTACCTGAGAACAGTGAGTTGTACGCGCGTATGTATAGGTTTCCATCGCAGTTCGGCTGAATCGGCTTCAGCACGTGCTGCTGCTGACCGTCCAGATAGACGGCGATCTCCGATAGGTTGTAATGCTGAAAGTTGAACGGATTGTGATGTTCACTTCCGTTGAACGCCGAGTTAAATATGAGCCCGACGACCAGACGCATCGGAAGCTGACCCGAAATGACTTTCTGGAATGTCGCGTCTCAAAAATTTTGCAGAATGGCGAGCGCCTTGCAGACGGTTCTTTTTATTTGATACTTGGCAGTCCTGTTTTGTAGCGCCTGGGCATGGGCGAGAAACACCGACGGTGATATTTTCGTCTTGTGCACGAACAGCGATGCGTGCATTATCTCGACTTTTGCATCGGCCGGCGTGTCGCCCAGTAGGCAGAAGGCATCTTTGCTTCTCACCAGACGCACTTTTATTACCACTTCGTTTAGCATGTAATGTTCTTGGAAGAAGATGTCTGCATGTATGCGCCCGATCATGTCGAATTCGTTACTCAGTTTAGCGTGAGCTCGACGCGCAAGGTGTCCCGTGTTCGGAAGCGCACCTGCATCTTCGCGTATGCGAAACGCATCCATTCTACCCGCGTCGTCTTTGTAGTACATCTCGGACGTCAGTTGCGATGCCTTGGCATCACTACCGTACGACAGTAGCGTTCGAGCATCGCTCGACAGTAGCGTTCGAGCATCGCTCGGTACGGATAAGTGTTTGGCGAGTTGGAAATCAGCGTGCCGTTGAGCGAAATGTCGACCTGCGAAAACAAGCTGTGAAGTAGGAGGTTGACCGGTGCGACAGTGCTATCTTCGACGAGATTATTGCCCACGCCCGGTCGTACGATTTTCGCACGCACGTACTACTGAATATTGTTCGTGTCGATGTACTGCTCACCGCTGCCGGGTATGTCAAAGTCGATCGGTGCTCTGTTCGCCAGACTGCTAATGGGATGATATTCCACCACTGAAGCTTCTTCGATGCTAGTTTGCATCGGTTGAACGGCAAAGAGGTCCAATTCCGAATTGGTGTACTTGCACGAGTTCGGGTTGATGAACGCCATTATTGTTGTTGTTGTTATTATTATTATTATTATTATTATTCGTCATTGTCGTCGAAAATGTCACTGCTTCTGCCGCACGCATGACCGCCTTTCTGCTGACGTCGGTGCGGTGGTCTGGTTTTTGTCAGTTACGCCGGCGGTCTCTTTTTCTTCTTCTTCTGCAGTCGTTGCTTGTCAACCGGCGACTGATCTACGATCTCGGCGACCGTTCTTTTTATACCCGCCAGGCGGCGGTCTTTCAGCGTCTCTTTGATGTTTCGCCCACCGATTACGACTCCAGCGACTTCCATGCCCGTCTTTGCCACGTTACCCAGAATCTGTTTACCGATGCGCTTCGCCGCCTGCGCGACGATCGGCATGACGAGGCGTTTAAAGAGACCCCGGATCATCTCGGCGAGCCCGTGGCTGCACTGGTAGCACCGCCCGACAAATACGGGCGTCGTGCCGACGCCCCCCGCCTGGTTGCGGTAATAGTCTTTGTAGAGTTGGCGATTTTCCTCGCGGTTCCACGTTTTTCTCTTCATCGTGTCCGATTGTGACTGACCAACGGTGGAGAGGTGTGCGTCCTTTTATAGTGGTAGATATGGATGCACTGTCCGACGAAACTCCAACACAACTATCTCCTTGCCGGGCACAAACGGCAGCGGTAGTCCTTCGTCCGTCGCCAGTAGGATGTCGATCGCATCGAAGGACTTTTTCTGCAGTGGCACGTACTGTATCGGATTGATGGCGGTATGTTCGACTATGTCGTCGATTCGAGCTACTTTCGTCGTTCTGTTGACTATGCGCAGTAGCGGCGCCTTGACGTCTCCGACTATTACGTGTTCGAGTAGATCGTAATACACGTAGACGTTGGCGGTACCGGCGGACAGGAGCATCGGTCGTATGGCATAAATCTCATTGTCAGCATTCGCCCTGGAGTAATAGTAGTACGTATTCGCGTCGAAGCCGAGCATCGAAGTAGACTTTGAAGTAGACCCAGATATCATTTAAAGCGTACTTGGTGAAGAGAATTCTGACGCGTTTGAGACGATTAGAGTATCGGATCTGGACGTGGAATCTTTCAATCGGAAATTTCCTCTCTGCTGCCAATGTGACGATGGACCTCTGTATCTCGCCTATTATCGAGTGTATTGTATGGTAGGTTCCGTTGTCGAGCACAATCATCCAGTTTTCAGATAAACCTCCGATGATAAGGTAGTAACGTCTGGCGTAAATGTTGTACACTTTACGTGGAAACGATACCTCCAATAGTCCCACTTCCGACTTGTCTTCCAGTTCCACGAATTCACTCAGTTTCGTCTTCCATTGCGACACCTTGTTGTCTGGGTAGAGGTCCATCGAGCTGTTGCTCGGCAACGAGATAGTGAATCGACTCATCGTTGCTACCGCCGCCGCCGCCGACGCGTTTGAATCTCCGATTTGGCACCAGATAACCGAAACCTGCTCCGACTAGCGTCGACCAGAGCGCCTTGTCACGATCGCTGAGCGAAAGGTTTAGTAGCGACACGATGACGATGAGAAACGAGGCGACGATCTGACACACGGTCAAAACTTCCAAAATCCGCGGCTCGCTTTTACGTTCACGACGTGCTGCCGTCGCCGCCGCCGCTACCGCCGCCGCCGCCGTCGTCTTGATGCTGATAGTGGATCTCGTAGATGCAGCTGTCGATTTTTTCGGATAGCGCAACCACCGAACGTAGTGTCTGATTTTTCCGTTGTTTCCGCATTCCGAACGGATAATCTTCTCGATCCGATAGCTTTCGGGCGGAGAAACGCTCTGCAGTTCCTGCGCATAAAACTTGCCTTTTACAGGCTCGCCTATCTTGTCGCTCAGTTCGTATGTTGGCGGTGTGGTCGGCACGCGTTTGCGCACGACGAACAATTTGCGAGTTAACTTCGGTACGTAGCCTTTCTCGAACAGATTATAAATGCGACGCGACGAAGTCATGCGGACTCGATCGCCCACTTTGAAGTGCCATCACGTTCGTCGCACTCTGTTCATCGGTGGGAAGAGGCATTTTCGTACGTGATCTTCGTTGCTCGCATTCACCTCGTTCGGCGACATGCCAATTGAACGATGGTACGACGCGTTGTACGAAGCGACCAGTCTCGGCAGAACATCGATGTAGCGCGGTAAGTTTTTGTAGGTGAAATAGTGCGACATCTTGGTTTTTAGCGTGCGATTGAAACGTTCGACGACACTCGCTTTGATGTCTTCGTTTTCCGTGCTGTACCAATGTATGTCGTTGACCGCTAGCATGCGTTGAAACATCGCGTTTAGAAATTCCGTACCCTTGTCAGTCTGCAACATTCTCGGATTGCGGTCGGACGTTGCGAGTATCTTTCGAAACGCAGCCGTCACTTCCCTGCCCTTTTCCTGCGACATGGTATCGCCCAGGCTCGCTTGGTAAAGACATCGATGCAGATCAAAAGATAGCGATAGGAGTTGTTGAAGTTTGACAGACTCGACAGGTCGACGAGATCTGCCTGGTAGAGATCGGTGATTCCTTTCGAGTGTGTCTTGCGGCGCGGAAAACGTCTTCTCGCTTGTCTGTGTAGCGTGTACGCATCCTGTGTACGAAGGAGCATCGTATAGGCGGCATGCATAGCCGATGTGCCATCGCTAGGCCTAACGAGCGGCTTTCTTTTTGCCTGCAGTCGCCGTTGTTGTGGCGGCAGCTGCGAGCTCACTCCAGTCGCTGCTGAATTTTTTTGATGATTGATGGTGATTTTTTCTTCTTCTTACCACCTGCGGTGGTGGCGGCGGCGGCGACAGTGGTGGCGCTTTTGAACTTCTTTGCGGCCAGTTGCGCCGCGGAGGGAGGTGTGGGAGGGAGGAGCTGAGTGCCTAAGACCTCGTCGACATCCTCATCTTCGGCATCGCCGTCGTCGTCGTCGTCTTCGATGTCTCCATCGGGGTCCGTACGCGCCCACT
>Ga0209782_1001934_pt1 | contig 11249 bp, 7 predicted proteins | sample WorMetmaBAHAMAS1_FD_187390 | JGI IMG/M metagenome (GOLD analysis project Ga0209782, IMG submission 187390) | Marine gutless worms symbiont microbial communities from Max Planck institute for Marine Microbiology, Germany - Inanidrilus... | ecosystem: Host-associated > Annelida > Digestive system >...
AGCATACAGGTGGGCAGGACAGAAAGGCAGCAAGTACTGCTCTTATAACTGCCCTCAATACAAATCAAAGAGTAATTTCAGAGCAAAGCACCGAATAAACTACAATCAATCAATAGTTAAAAACTTACTAAAATCAACGTTGAGAAGAAAAAGCCTGATTTATCTGTTGTTGTTTTTTTTCTTATGAGTAGATTTTATTTGAAGTTACTGTATAGAGTACAGGCACATAGAACTGCAGTGAAGCAGCGGACTACATGTACATGCAGTGCCGTGCAGATGTCATTTGGAGTACTGTTAGGACGTTTGTAGTGGATGAATGATATGGTTAGGAATGGGAGGCCCGTACTATATACACAGCTATCTGTCCAGTCCTAGTTTGTACTGAATATACTGCTGTTGGTACTTTGGCTCAAAATTGGAATTTAGACACACTACATTGACAATCAGTATTTCACGTCATTCTTTTATCCTGCTTGCTGGGGGACTTTTCCTTCAGAAGTACATTCTTTTTTGAGTGAAAGTTGATAGAGCTCAAGGTGGAAGATTTCCCAGTTTCCTCCCAAATTTCACCCAGGATGGTGTAGAAAAATCACTTACTGATAGTACAAGTATTTTAGAAGTGTATAAGCTTTGTCTGTTGTTCACAGGAATTCGTGGAGCACAGGGTCTTCGAGGCCCGAATGGTGACTTTGGACCTACTGGTGCATCAGGGCCGACTGGGCCACGTGGCTTTGCTGGACCCCGCGGCAACATTGGCCAGCCCGGCCTACCTGGTCTCACTGGAGTGACAGGAATGCCGGGTAGCACTGGGTTCCGGGGACCAAATGGCGACCCTGGTGCAACGGGCGCATCTGGACCGATTGGGTTCACTGGTAATGTGGGATCGATTGGAGCCCGAGGTCCGCCTGGCAATACCGGAGACACTGGCAGCACGGGATTCACGGGTATTCCAGGAGATATTGGCCCATCTGGACAGATAGGTGTGCAGGGTGGAAGTGGTGCTAAAGGTCCTGATGGTAACACTGGAGCTGTGGGCCAGCCTGGTGTCATCGGTCCACCGGGTGACAGAGGACCGCCTGGTGATCAGGGATTCCAGGGCCCTATTGGACCGAGTGGATTTGACGGAGTTGCTGGATCACCAGGTCCACGCGGCCCTACAGGAAATACTGGAAATACCGGGTCTCAGGGCAGTCAAGGACAAAGGGGGCCAACAGGCCCACTTGGAGATACGGGACCTACTGGACCAATTGGCCCCCGAGGTCCACTGGGTCCATCTGGAGACCGAGGACCATCAGGCCCACCGGGGAACACTGGAAGTACTGGAAGTGCTGGATTCCGTGGCGAGCAAGGTCAAGCTGGTGAGGTTGGACCTCCGGGACCACCTGGAAATACTGGAGGTGTGGGATTCCGTGGTGATCCGGGTGATCAGGGATTTATAGGACCACAGGGACCAACTGGTGCTACTGGCTTCACTGGAGGCACCGGATTCGGTGGCTCACCAGGTCAGAATGGACAGCCTGGTGTTGTTGGACCAGCTGGAGATACCGGGACAACAGGATATCCGGGCCAAAATGGCCAGCGTGGCCCACCTGGTACTCCAGGTGATACAGGATTCACTGGTCCATCAGGAGCTCTTGGACCAGGTGGACCTCAGGGTCCTCGAGGAAATCCAGGTGCCACTGGCATTCCGGGACCACAAGGTCAGCTGGGTCCAGGAGGATTCTTCGGCCCAATCGGCCCACCAGGACCTATAGGTCTTCAAGGAGATACCGGATTCGTTGGACGGCAAGGCCCATCTGTAAGTATTCTTTGTCTTCTTCATTTCGTGCCACTTTTGTAGTTGTTTGCTTAGTATGAGTAGTTAGTAATGCAGTGTCAGTGGTAGGAGTTAGCCAACTGGTTGACTTGAATGTTCTGTGGTGTGCAGGGTCCTGACGGCCAGAGAGGACTATCAGGAAACACCGGATTCACCGGAGCTACTGGTCAGATAGGATTTGTTGGTCCACAAGGTCCACCTGGAAATACTGGTGCAACTGGTATTGCAGGCGACTCAGGGTTCCCTGGACCAGCCGGACCGCAGGGTAGTCGTGGACCACCGGGTGAGCAGGGCAACACGGGCAATAGTGGGCCACAGGGACTTGCCGGCAATGCTGGACAGCGTGGTGTTATTGGTCCTCAAGGACCACCGGGCAGTGGTGGAGTTGTTGGAATGACCGGAGCTACCGGAGGGACTGGCCCTTTTGGAGCAACTGGATTCACAGGATTCACTGGAGACACTGGACAGCCAGGACAGTTGGGAGGTCTTGGACAACGAGGTGTTCAAGGTTCTACAGGATTAGCTGGATCTCCTGGAGCTACTGGATGGACAGGTCTCACATACTTGTTTCTAGCAATGAATATGTGTGTAATAATAAACAGCGGGCAGATTGTAGCCTTCGGAAGTACCAAGAGTTATTGAAATTACAACATACTTTCTGTTTACTACATTAACCCACAATAGCATACTCGCGTAATCCAGCAACGGGAGTTCAAGACAGTGCCATGGTTTCAAGAAGTTTCGAGACGCTGATGGTATTTTCTTGGTCTCATCTTGTCTTGAGGGTTATTTTCTTGTTCTTGGTCTTAACAGTCACTGTCGCGTCTTGGTCTTGTCCTGACTGTCTTGGTCTGGATTCTCGAGACCAAGACAGTGAAGACATCTGATGACTGATGAGACAGATTAGTGACGAGTCACTGCTGTTTTAAGTTGGTTTTCCAGACAGTATTTTCACTGTCTTGGTCTCATCTTGGTCTTGGGAGCCAATGTCTTGGTCTTGGTCTCAGTCTTGAAGGCTACTGTCTCGGTCTTGGTCCCATCACTGATGTAATCTAGGACAGCCAGTTATGCCGTCCACACATGTAAAAATAAACTTAAATAATGCTGCAGTGAAATAAAATACATGCAGCACTTATTTTGATTTTATTTTACGAGTGAGGATGGCCTTCAGCTGGTACCAGACACACACAATGAAGCAGAAGCCAGTTGCTAACTGTGTATGAAATTGTTAGTCCTGTTGTACCTTCTTAGTCTTCCAGATTTTTTAAAACTATCAATGTCTGTCCATTTATCTATCTGTCCCACCTTGTATATACTCAAACTAGCTCACCGGGTAGCAGCACCAATGTGGTGGCTCTACTGTACACTTGTTATAACTGGCTGTTGTGCGACGTTGCAGGTGCAACTGGTGCGACAGGAGGGCAAGGTTTGCGTGGCCCCCGAGGACCACAGGGTGGAATAGGTGGAGTAGGAGCTACAGGACGACCAGGCGTGTTTGGCCGGCCAGGCGCTACTGGAATGTCCGGCGCACGAGGAATCGCTGGTATGCTTTGCTCTTCATCACTTCATTGTCACCACACAGACACATCTAGGATTTGGGAAGGGTAACTATTACGAAGTCTGGGGTGGAGGTTATCTATTAGCGGAGGTTGGGAATAAAGTTTTCCAGAAGTTAGTGATCCTCTGCAAATTTTACTGCAGTGAGATGTAATCTGGAAGAATGGTAGGAAGCTGAGTTGGCCTGGGTAGCTGATTACTTACTGAGATGGTCATATATCCCAGTAGTAACCGGGCTCGACTTCGAGCAACTTCGTTGTTATAACCAAAGTCGTAGCACTCTACGCCAAATTACCACCATCACAAGACTTACAGTGGCGGTTGATGATTGACGATTTTTACCACTGGAAACTGGAATTCATAATTTCACATATTTCTGTCGGCTTATGGTGACTGTAGTAGTCTAATATACCACAAAATATCTTATTGTCCAATGTAAATACAACTGTATTCTTTGCACATCTTCCAAAGCCCGCATCTGATCTTTTGCCAGTCTTCAATAAAAAAACTAGCCTAAAAGTGCAATATTAACATCTGCACATGTATTTCACTCTTAACATGTCGTATGCCAGTATAGGGTGACATAGAAAGAAAAAACATACTACTCTTACTCATATCCTTGCCAAAACAGCCAAATACTGATTTTCAAAATATTTACACCCAAGTCTCGCAGCAAATTTATTGTAAAGTTATTGTTAAAGATCTCACCATGCCTTAAACGTGTCATGCACTACATTACCCCTTGTGAAATATTCAGTCGCTTTTGATTTGTGATGGCAATGACTCAGTTTTTTTCTGTCACCCTTTATAAAATGTTGCTGGTTTGGAACATTCTATGCTATAGTTAGTTGTTTTTTTGCAGTGTGTATCTGTGTGTCAATGTATTTGATCCACTGAATTCATTTAAGACAATAATGCCAATTGGTAAATGCGAGATTTTTGTTCCCCGTAAACAGTGTTTACAGCATGTGTGTCATGTCTGTTCCGAAAGCTTAAAACATGTTTTACACATATTTTATTCTCTGAACAACATTTTTAACGTTTAAAACATTAAAAAAAATTTTGGTCCAAATCTTTGGAGCTTGTTCCAAAGTCGTCTGTGTGTAATGTACATAGACTTATAAACACAGATATTGCTATTGCAACACCTCTGCTGATATCTCTCTGACTGTGCTTGGACATTACAGGTCAGCCAGGTACACCTGGACAACAAGGTTTCACTGGCTATACTGGTTTCACCGGATCTACCGGATCGCGCGGCGCCACTGGACCCACAGGAAGGACTGGAGCAACTGGATGGACTGGGCAAACTGGCAGGCCGGGACGCGGAGGTGTTCTGGGACCTCGAGGACCTCCAGGCATTTCCTTGGGTCTGTCTGAACTCACTTCTTTCATATACCGTCATCTGGCATTTTTTAAACTCTAGGACCACAGTGTACTTTTTTTTATTATTTCTTAATTACTTTTAATCAGCCTTTTTGTAGTGCATCAGTCATTCTGGTACTCTTTAATAGTTGCATTTATGTGGCATTTAAAATGTATCCTAGGTTTTTAGCACGTCCTGTAAATTTGTAGCATAAGGATCGTTAGACTATGGTGCTAAATATTCAACAAAGGAAGAATACCTGGTTTATGCTGCGAGCTGCAGCTGAGATTAGTCATCGCCCACCACTCCATATTGATGTTAACTTTGTTCTAGATTCATAATTCTGACAGTGACTAACGTTCGATTGTGTACTGGAATCGTTATGAACTAAATTATGTACACCATATTTAATCTGAGTGATTAATACCGCAAAGTGGTCAGGGAAAAGTTAGGGAATTTGATTAGGGCCTATGTCAGTAAAGTGGTTCTAGGGTCATGGGAGGTGATGAACAACTGTCCGGATTGGTTAAACTATGTCTTACATCTGGTGGACTTGCATACAGTCATTATCTTCGTGCTCTCTCTCCCCCAATTTCGGCCGTCGGGCGTTTTCTGTTGCAGGCAGATGACTTGGAACTCACTGCCAGACTATCTACGTGATACGTTGCTCAGCAAAAGACAGTTTTAGGTCGGGTTGCACCATTCATACTTAACGTAAGTAGTCCTTAAATCTCCATTGAAATGCATGGAGATTTAAGTACTACTTAAGTTAAGTACGGATGGTGCAACCCGACCTTAGGCGATCATTTCAAGACATACTTGATTGCGTTGTACTAGAACAAGTTAGGGCATTATAGGCATTTGCTTAATGTGCTCTGTAAATTTTCTTCTTACTTACTTACTTACAACAACTGACTGTCGCTGAAGATAGGAGGGAGATTGTTCAGTAGAGTTGAGTTGAGTCGAGTTCAGGTGAAACGAGGTCAGACGAGTGATGCGAATCTCTCCTTCTAACTCGGCGTGTTCGTCGCGTAGGTCTGGTGGACTCTCATCCGATCATGAATGGGCTGGATGAGAACGAGGAGGAGCTGACACAGCTGAGTGGCGGCGTTCAGATGCTCATCTACGGCATGGTCGGCTGGCTCAGTGTCGTTACCGTCGCCGCCATCTTCATCTTCATCGGCATCTACGTCCGCATGTCTCGCATGGCAAGGTCGCTCGACGACGCCGAGACCGGATCTTCCGTATCTTCCAAGTCTTCCAGGTCGTCATCATCATTTATTATCGACCGCGTAGCAGGGGAAATAACACGTTTGGTAGCGTCGTGTGTGTGCGTGTGTCCGTTTGTTGTGAGCACTCTCCTGTTTGAACTGTTTGACCTTTGACCTTAATTTTTGGCATGAGGGTCGACCTTGACCTTGGCTAGCCTGGGATTGTAGGTCAAGATCGCAAGTCAAAGGTCAAGGTCAAAATTGTTTACGCTCTCCCATTTGAACTAGTGGTGCGGAGCAGGTCGATATTAGGACTCTGATTGCCGAGTTCAGCTAATGGTAATTGCGAATGACCATTACCAGTCCATTGGAATTGTCTTTGTCAGTAATCAGGGGGCATTCAACGTGTCGCGAGATCAGCTTTAATTTTCAGAACATTTGACATATTAGTACAGTCAGTGAATATTCAACCAAGTTACAGAAATTTTCCGGAAGACAGAAAAGCTAAATATAATGTCGAGGTCGTTACTCTTGACGCCTGACAGAAGCTATTGCAGGACAACATAGACAACATCTGATTGTCTGGGGAAGATCATCAGATCCATTTATGGTGATCAAATTCTCAATGAAATCACTTTCACCTGGGGTTTTAAACTTAAAAAGAGAAGTCTTATCCCCCAGACAATCAGATGTTGTCTATGTTGTCCGGCAACAGTTGCTTTCAATTGTCAATGGGTCACGGCAACAGCCTTCAACCTTGATGGCATTACTTCTTCTTCGCCACAAAAGCCTTGTTACAAGAGGGAAGATTATAAGACTGTTCAGTTCCATATTGGGTGAGTTTAGTATTAAGCTTGGTTTAAAATTATAAGTAAGTAAGTAAGTGAATATAATTTGTATATGTGCACAATGGTCAGCCGAATCTGAGGCGCAAGAGGAAGGCACTAAATGGTTAGAAGGCCTGCTGGAAATAATGGCAGAAGGCATCATGGCTGGTACACACTCCAAGTGCCAGAGTGATAGAATTTCAGATCGTAGGAACTGCAAAGCTGAAACTGCTGGTGCAAAACAAATGATGGACATATGGGATGGAGAGCAAATTAGTATTTGACAACCAAAGAGAACGAGTGGAATGACGAGCATGCAAAGCTGAAAGTAGATGAGCAGGTTGAGGGGAATGGAGAGTGCGGAAAGTGATATTGGCTATTCTGTAATTTTTGTGAGGTATAACCTGATTATTAGCTGGCTGTGCAAATATAAATTTACCATGCGACTCGGTTAATGCCTAACTTCTGTTGAAGTTTAAAACCTAATCTGAGCTTCGGTTTATAACTGCAGCTGAAATTGATTTCGTGGAATTTGATGGCCAGTAATAGATCTAGTGAGATCTAGTGATAAGTGAATTTTATGACACTTAGGTCGGGTTGCACCATCCATACTTAACTTAAGTAGTCCTTAAATCTCCACTGAAATGTACCAAGATTTAAGGACTACTTAAATTAAGTATGGTTGGTGCAACCCGACCTTAATGCCACGAGACCGGTGATAGACAGATGAAGCTATAACGTTGTTGCTGGCGTGCAGGTCGAAGGTGGGCTCGTTGGCGACACAGCTGAGGCAAGGACTCGCTGGCAAAGACACAAAGTCACCGGCCGCGGTTCTCGACTTTGACTTCAGCGTTTCCAAGTCACAGACTGACGTCAAAATGACTGTCGGCGGCGACAACCACAATGCCGACGATAACGATAATGTTAATGATGATGTCGGCGCTAGCGGGCGCCAAACATCGCAGGACGCAGACAGTGCTGCGGTAGACATTTGCTCGACGGCGCCCGTTCACAGCTAACTTACCTGGCCTCGTTGACTTTATGTCTGGCTCAATTGTTACGTGTATCTGTGCTTGTTCGTATTTAACCGCCTTCCCTTCGGTTTAATATGACTTTGCCTGTTACATAAGTTAATTACCTACTTGTTTGCAGTTATGTGGTTGCCTGATTGTGTAGTGTGCCTTTTGCGCTGTGTTCAGCTAACAGTTTTGGTTGCTCGATATATTTTTATCCTGCTTCCAGCTCGTATTAACCACTTTAACACCACGATGGCGGCGTTACTTGTATTAGAACATTTCCTCTGTCAAGTTGATGTAGTTATTTCTCATTCTCAGGCAATTTATTGCACGTTTTGTTATGCTGCACCGATACTAGTTAGACTGCAGCAGATGTAAGTACATTCCGTATACATTTTGTACTTTTTGGAAATAAATAGATTAATGTGATTATGGATTTAAGACCACAAAATGTCATTTTTTTGTAACGATGACGAACCTTTTTTTTATGTAAGTAGGCCTAAGTGTATACAGATTGGTATACTTTTATAGTTTTATTAATAATTGTTATTTTGTTGTTATAAATTATACACTGCAACGCTTCAGGTTATTGCTAGGATATAATGGATCTAGTTTTGTTACTTGTTAATTTAACATCAACTGTGATACATGCCAAGTAGAGGACACACAAGTAACGTTGGTCAACTTCTGTGAATCTTGTAGCAGTATACCTTGCCTAAGAAGAATACAGCAGCTTGCCTCTATATTTACATATCATTTGCATGTGATTTATATAAATGAGTAGTTGATAAAAGTCGTTGCAGCATAAGTTGTTGTTAAATAATGTTGATCGCTCACGTCTTTCGTCTGTTCATAAAATGTACAGTTTGGTCAACTACTAATCATTTCCTGCTGTCTGGTAGTGTGATTGCCCTGATAATTAGTAATATACTAATGTTTATATATGGTGTTGATTTCATTGGAATGTTAGGGTTGGGGCTTGCCTCGTAAATTATTCTGAGTCCCTCCGTCGATACTCTTGACTCCTTTTTTGTCACGGAATGACATACCTAAAGGCACTTGAAAGCTCATTGTGCATAGTGGAGAAGACAGAAAGAAGTTCTGCAGTTGGAAAACAAGGAAATCGCAGATAGCGGACTTTGCTGCCAGTGCGCAGTGCTATGATTTTTAGGCTACTTACTGGTGATTGTCACTGAGCAAAATTTGGTTGGAATCGATGTTCGCTACGTTCACTGTACTCTTACGCTCTCAACACTTGGGAATGCACATGATGTACCATATGGGACCCATTGGGTGAAAACATGACGTCTTTCACAATACCGGAAGTACATAATATATATGGCACCTCTGGAGGAGGAGGACCTAGCCACGACCACATGCACAAACAGACCTTATGTCTGCTGACACTCTTAATATCTGGGATTACAGGACCGATCTGCATCAAATTTTCACACTATGTCGCCAAAAATATTGCCGATGAATCAGAATGGCGACATTGCAATCTGTTTAGGAACGCTGCTGTGCTGAATAAACCTGTGTGCCCAAATTTTGCCCTGAAATTGGTTGCCATGGCAACGTTGCTTGAGTAATCGAAAAATGAGGTCCAGATTGAGCGTCTACATTCTACAAACATTTGGTGAAAAAAATCGTGAAAATCAGTCCAGTATCCTGAGATCATTTGGCTGCAAGAAATCATTTAAAAAGAAATCAGTGCAAGAATTAGCAAAACGTATAGCCCTTTCGGTAACTTTGCCGAGCGGACTAAATAAATAATTAGCTTAGGCCTATCAATCAATCAGTTATCATAAAATTAGTTTACTTGGCGCCATATGTCACTGAAAAGTGAATCGGAGGCGCCAATGGATGCCGTCAGTGGCGTGATGTGTAAGCGGAATTAATGAAATGTGTTTTATAATCAGTTTTTGAAGGTATCCAAGGTGGCAGAATCACGGAGAGAAGCAGGTATATTGTTCCAGGTAGACAGTGCAGAGACTGCAAATAAGTGTTTGTGGAAGTCAGAAGTAGCATGAGGCTGATGCAGGGTGGTAGTAGTGTCAGAGCACAGTGCCCTTGGTGGGGTGGTTGATGCCGATGTAGCTCACACGCAAGATAAGTCGGTGTACCAGTGTGGATGGCCTGGAATGTAATGATACCGAGCTTGAAGCTGACAAGCCAGTGCAGCTGCTGCCGTAGCTCAATGGCACTGGAACGACGTGGGGCTTAAGTTACCGCACGTTGAGGACGGTTGAGGTTATGCTGGAAGGTGCCATATAAAGCTAACTGTTGCAATAGTCGAGACGATGCTCACTGCGACAGATTTGGCAGCATCGAGTGTGAGACGTGGACGGATGTGACGCAGTGCGTGGATATAAAAGTTGCAGAAACTGACGACGCTGGATACATGCCGGTCGATAGAAAGTGCCTGGTCAAGCTCAACACCAAGTAGCTTAACAGAGTCCAAAAACTGGAGGCTGGTGCCAGCAACGTTAACACCTCTGGTAGTGTCTGCACTTCTCAGTCTGGATGCAGTTACGAATACCACTGCCCCAGTCTCAGATGGGTTCAACAGTAGGCCATTCTCAAGAAACCATGCAGTGAGTAATGTCATCAGTGCAGATGACCAGCTGAGACAGACTATCAAGACACGGAGGCTGGATGGCAATGTAGGTTTGAATGTCATCAGCATACTGGTGAGTGACTACTATGGGTTGCAGCAATGTCACTTACTTCTCCAACTTGACTCCAAGCCACATCCGTGAGCAGTGTTATACAAGTCAGTGGTGCAACCACAGCTCGAGTTTGCTTCCGCAGTTCCGCTTTGTCTGTACGGGACCACAGTGTGAAATAAAACATCGACAATATCGAGGCAGTTCAACGGCGTACAGCACGCTTCACTTGTCACGACTGCCGGCGTACATACATCTAGTGTCTCAGCTTGCAGAAGCTGAAGTAGGACACTCTGCAGCAGCGACGTGCTCGTAGCAGAGTTCTAATGCTGTATCACATTCGTCACGACCTGGTAGCTCCTGCTGCTGTGTAGCAGCCTACCTGCAACCAGTACCTAAGTTACTTGCACTCCACTAGATGATTTGAGACTAAGTACGTACAAATCCAGTGCAAAACAAATACTTCTTTCCTCGCACAATCAGTTCGCGTTTAATAACAAGAAGCTCTGCTATTGCAGAGGGACAGTAAGACGCGCTTGTCAGTACAAATCCTGACGACACACGACGGTGGCATATACCGCGCTTAGCATAGCGTAGTGCGGTAAAAATCGACCATATTGCACTGCCCACCAAGTATGCAGGCCAAGAAATGTCGGAACACCACATATTTGAACGATAATGCTCAAACTCCACTTCAATTCGCTGTCTATCAATCAATCAATCAATCAATCAAAGTATTTTTAGAGTGGCCTAAGTGGCGCAGCCGCTGCAAGGTCCACTACAGGTGTAA
>Ga0209782_1001935_pt1 | contig 11244 bp, 6 predicted proteins | sample WorMetmaBAHAMAS1_FD_187390 | JGI IMG/M metagenome (GOLD analysis project Ga0209782, IMG submission 187390) | Marine gutless worms symbiont microbial communities from Max Planck institute for Marine Microbiology, Germany - Inanidrilus... | ecosystem: Host-associated > Annelida > Digestive system >...
CGTAGTAGACTGGCCAAAAATGAAATAAACCGCAGCGACAGACAAGCAGCAATTTGTTGCGTTCCAGACAAACACATTCAGACTGTCGATTTTTTTTCGCTCATCGTTACAAATCACTCACCATCCCGGTCTAGCTGGTTGTGCAATGTGCTCGTTATCGTGTGTTATGTTACGTTACGTTACGTTACGTTACTGCAAAGCAAATAACTCCAGACTATAGTAGCACTCTGCGTTCAACTACTCATCTCCTGCTTGACTAGACACGGTTCTCAAGCTAGCTCAAACGTGTTTAACCCTGGTGTTGCAAAGGTATTTTTATATATGTACGGTAAGCCGCAATTTGGGGAGGAGGGAGGCGGTAAATTATCCCCAAGTGTATCTCAGGTTCTGTGCCACCTAGAGATAAAATTCAAACTCTATACCCATGTTTTCGAAGGTAAGCTTTTTAACTGTCCCCATGCCAACCTCATTGGTGTTTCCTTCACCCTGAAATTCAAGATGGCGCCCGAGAACCGAAAGAAGTTTCATTTTGGCACGTGTGGTTGTAAAGGTATGTTTTCCTGGTCGGCAAATTAAATGCCACTATTGTCATCCACACCAGAATTCAGCTTGATGTCACAAAATGGCGACGGAAAACCACCACAACTGAATCTAGCATCGTCTACATGCGAACACAGTAAACGTTACGTGCAAAAACTGAAAGTACTTCCGGCTTGTGGTCGCTATTTTAAAAGATGGATTTGCAAAAAATTCTAATAGTATTTATTGAGCTTTCGTGTCTTCCACATCCCCTAAAACATACAATTACAGTCTTACATCGCTGAAATGTAAGCAACACTTGCCAAACTGAAACTAGTTCCGCTTTTTGTCCGCCATATTTATTTCCGGTGTGACGGCGACACTTAGTCATGTGAATATTATTGCTATGAAAAGTTGAAAAGGTCAACCCCGACAACAATTGTGATTTTGTTTTATGTTTTTTAGAAACCAAATAACCCTTAACATAAAATTTTAGAGCATTTTTCAGTTGAGTGTCCCGTTTTTCAGCCGCCATATTGAAAACACTAGTGGAGTTATCTGAAATTTTTTAGCGTTTGCTAGCCCAGATATATTCATTAAAAGTCACAAAAGCCTTTGTCACAATTCTAAGCGGTTTCGGAGCAACATGGTAAAAATTACCTCCCCCAATTGCAACATAAAGGTTAATAACATCACGGTTATCGCGTTATGATCAAGTACAATACGTAGACCAAGTGCTTGTTGATCACGTTCACAAATTGCATTGTCTTACTGTTTTGTACTTTTATGTACTTTTTATGAACAAAATACGAAGACAATGATGAACTTGAAAGTTGAACTATCTTCATGCGAGTTCTTGTAGATACGTAACGTGACTGTTCAATCACACTCAGACTCTGAGAATGCTTGTCAGCTTTGCAGGCGTGAATGCGGTTGCGACCAGTGTGCAGCAAGCAGTGAATAGAACCAACGGTCACAGATTTAGATGACGATGCAGACGCACTGGAATTCCATTGTTACTCACCGACGACGTAACGAGCAACAAGCGCCAATGAGCAGCTGCACAGAACGGCTCAGTGCAAGCAGCACTGTAAATGTAGGCTACTAGGCTGCAATCAGAAAAGCCTGTACTACAACATTTAACAACCAATTTGCTTTAAGTTATCAACATTCGCGAATGGGGAACTTTATGTAGGCCTACTGCTTGTGCAAGCACGCTGCGTGTTTACGACAAAGTATTTAGTGCGGAAAATAGCAAATCTACATCACCATCATTATCATCATCATTATCATCTAGCATATTCTATTCATCTTGCGACTAATCTGTGTCGGCCTTCATACCTGACTCCGCAACGTATCCGCTTGCCTCGTCGGTGCTGCCACCTCGTGAGTGAGTTCGAGCATACAGGGTGGTCCAAAAATTTGGCACAATTTGTTGTACGCCTTAACTTCATCAAATATTACCCGATTTACGAATTTATATCATTGTCAGAATCAGAAGCAAATTTGTAATAATACTATCACTAAAAATCCCACCACACCTTAAGTATGTCGCTACACTACTTTGTGACATGTCGTGTCTTAAAAGTAAATTGAAAACGAGAAGACGTTTGTAGCAACACATGTTAAGAAATTAACAACCGAAACAACGTGTTTAGTGTCTCAGTTATTGTTTAAAGTAACTGTCACATCCTGCAGTTTTTACATGAAATATTCAATGTGTCCACATTGCTGCTGTACGACGCATTCAAACCATCGACGCCACTGACCAATGGCGTGATCGGTGAAATGCATACAGTTTGCCCCACTCAGTGATATTTCACAAGGTAGTGTAGCAACACACTTTAGATGTGGTAAGATCTTTCGTGACAGTATTATTGCAAATTTTATCCTGATTCTGACAGTGAAATAATTTCGAAAATCGGTATACAAAAAGTGTGCCCATTTTGGGCCACTGTGTATATGTAAGACGGGACGTACTGCCGACGATCGAAAGCGGTTAATAGACAAGACGCAGTTGAGCTATCGAAGGCCAAAGTCAAAGGTACCAAAATTACCATTTTGGGCACTTTAGGTTTGTCATTGGAGCAACGTGGCGATGGTTGCATTTGACTTGCAAGGTATAATAATTTGAAAGATATATAATTTACTTAGTTTCTAACGCACATAACAACAAAATTCCAACTGCTATACCTATGTTGTCAGGGTTGACCTTTTCAATGGCAATAACATTCACATCGCTAGGTGTCGCCGTCACACCGGAAATAAATATGGAGGACAAAAAAGCGGAAGTAGTTTCAGTCTGGCAGGTGTTGCTCACATCCCCGCGATGCAAGACTGTAATCGTATGTTTTAGGGGATGTGAAAGACATAAAAGCTAGATAAATACTGTTAGAATTTACTGCAAATCCATCTTTGAAGGTGGCGACCACAAACTGGAAGTACTTTCAGTTTTGCACATAACGTTCACTGCGTTCACAGGTAGACGATGTTCGATTCAGTAAGTTTGCAGTGCTTTTTCGCCGCTATCTTAAAATATGACATCGAGATGAATATGGTCTGGATGACAATAGTGGCATTAGATTTGCCGACCAGGAAAACCTAATAATCGACCCAAATATCGTTCAGATACAACCATACGCGCCAAAATGAAACTATTTTTGGTTTTCAGGCGCCATCTTAAATTTCGGGGTGAAAGAATTATCGGTAAAGGTTGGCATGGTAACCGTTGAAAAGCTTACCCTCGATAACATGGGTATAGCCTTTGGAATTTTGTCTTTAGGTGGCACAGAACCTGAGATACACCTGGGGGTAATTTACCCCCCCCCCCCAATTGCAACGTACGTTTAAAAAATACCATTGCAACACTAGGGTTAAGCATACACGTATGACGCACCATGGGGACCATTATGCGAAACACGGCGTTATCCACAAAACCAGAAGTACTTAGCATATATCACAACACAGACCGAACCACGGCCACAAGCGACATGCAGTAAGACTTATAAGTGATGAAGTTCGGTCGGGTGTACAAACCCACAGACCCACACACATGGTCATCACAATACTTCGCAGTGGACCCATTCATGGGTCAAAGTTCAAATGTACGGGACAACTGCGGTGATTCACTGGGTTAGGTCGAATCGGGCGCTGTGCTATAGGACTTCATATAATTGATGTCGTGTTAAGTGCATGTTACTGATCTCTAGCTGTCACACAAATATCGGTTAGATCCAGCTTAATAACAGAGCACAATGCGTACACGTGACGATCTGCACAGCGAGCACTCAGGCCGGTGCCTGACTAACAGAATAGTCAACAGTACGACTCACAGTCATCATCCACGAGATCTATCTCCACATTCAACTGAACGACATTATAACGCTCAGTCCGTCAGCTACATCTGATGTCCCTCGATTAATCATAATGCTAACACACAGAGTGCTCCAAAAATTCCGGTCTATACATCGAATAGCTGTAAGTTTTCCAGTTTTGGAGACTGGACCAGCAAGTTAGCAACATTCTAAAAGTTAGTAAGTAAGGCATGAAGCAGAATATTTTGAGAATTGGCAAGCTGTAAGCTCATTCAGTTTGCCTAGTAATTCAGGAGAACGAAGCAAAGAAACGGACATAAGTAAAAACAGCTCAATGCTAACATCAGCGTTGACTGCGACTGATATAGCTGTTGAAGAAAAGTACGTTTGACACAGACGACAGAACGATGTCTTAGTGACGTTATATTAGCATTTATTGAGCCGAAATGACTCTTTAGAATTTTAACATAGAAAATGTAACTATTTTGATTGATGTGTAAGTACTCGTAGCCTAATACTATGATCTTTATTTCCATCTTGCTCCAAAAATTACGAAAGATATACGGTAGCGCTTTAACAAGGCCGAGTTTTTTTGGCGCACTCTCTACGTAAAATACACATATTTCGCCCTCATGTTGATGTTTTAAATTTGGGACATCATAATTGGAAAGCTGGATGTCGCACCCAGCATCGTAAATCACCTGTAGGCATATATTGTCCAATGATAACAGTCTGCAGCGCTGAAATTGCAGGATTGGAATTGACAAACTGCATGGACATATGACATTACGTTTTGTATGCGTGTGAGCGTGTTGATCCCACAGCTTGCTTAAGCTTAAATTTCACGGGACCATTCTCCACGTAACGTCTCATGACATCATCGCGAGGATCTTCGCGAGGATCCTCGTAGCATACTCATCCAACACCGTCGGCGACACGTCCGATACGCCCGATTTCCTCGTGAATTGTTAGCGACATCCTAATGAGGATGCTACGGAAATCTACGACGAAAACTGCATGCTTCCGTGGAATTTACGCTGTAGTGAGGTGCACTGTGTTTCGTTTGTGACTTTTGTGTCTTGTTTAGTTTCTGTATAATGTAGCCCGCTCGGCAAACTTGCCGGAAGGGCTATATATTTTACCGATGTTTTTTCTTTATTTTTTTAATGGTCGACTTTCTAGCCCCCGTAGCTCGGACATTAATGGAGCAATCTTCACCAAAATTTCAGGATTGGTAGACAGGTGTAAGGGCTTGCTCACCTTTTGAGCTTTTTTGATTTTTCAAGGGACGTTGCCATTGCAACGAGTCAAAGTCGAAAAATCGGCGTTTTTCCCGGACCAATCTACTTTGTCGCTATGCCATTCGGAAACGGAATGGGATAACGCCTTGTGTATGCAAAATATAATAGCATCACGAATGCCACTATAACGTGTAAAATTTTGGTGAAGATCGGTCCAGTAGTTTCGGCGGAGAACAGGCTAACATATGGAAATTGCGTTGCGTGTTCACGTGGTTCGGCGTATTTTGTCGAATATCTCCGGATTTACTGGACCGATTTTTGCAATCTTTTCACCATAGGAAAGCTCTTTATGTACAGATGATGGATCTGTACTTTTTTTCCAAATTTGGTCAACTTCCGTCCAGTAATCTCGGAGTTTACACTGTTAAAACGTGCAATTGTTCCGCCATGCACCCACAATTTTAGGACGATCTTCATATGTCACGTTGACGTTTCGAAATGGTTGAAAGATCGCAATTTTGATTTCAGCAGAGTAATCGGCAAACATTTCTGTATACTGTATAGAAATTTGGTGAGATTCGGTTCAGTGACCCCAGAGTTTCAGACATAAGAATTTAATGTACAGTCGGCGTCGATAATTTTTCTGGGGTGACTTGCGGTACGTTTAGTAGGCAAGGTGTCAATCAGTAAGTAAGTGTGTGTCATTAGTATTCGCTAGGGGGCGCCGAGCGGGCTATACGCTAGGCTTTGCCACGCATTTCTAGTTTGTTTTTGTTTTTACCGTGTGACGCTATACTAGCGCCGCGTGGTATACTGTATGCTGTCGTCGTGTGTCTGTGTGTGTCTGTCTGTCACACGCTGGTACCGGTACTGTAACAAAATGGGTAAACTTAGGATCACGCAAACAACACCACACGCCCAGGGGCTCTCTAGTTTTCTGGTTTCAAACATCTCGACAAAATTCCAACGTGGTCATCCCCTACGGGGTGCCAAATGCAGGTAGGCAGGTTAAAATCGGCCACTTTTGACAAATAACTTGAAAACGGTACAAGATACAATACCGGCGTGTGATCCATATGACAGACAGACAAACACACAGATCGACAGACAGACAGACCAACCGACACACGCACACACGCACGCGTGATAGAGAGGCACACGATGACAGCATATATTGGGCTACTCGGCGGCGTTGGCGCTAGCATAGCGTCGCGGGACTCGCGGTAAAAACAGTGGCACCTGCAGCCTACGTCCAAATTTCCAACGTAGTTGCTTCTGTTTTGTTTCTCATTTGACAGCTTTTAGATTGATTACTACATTATAAACATCCTGTTTATATTCATGTGATCGCTGATTTAAGTTTTCTGTAAATATTTGCAGATTTTGATAGATTATGCTGTTAAGAATCGTGATAGAGAAATTTATGTGCTTTATGCTTGTGGCATGCGTAATTGCTATCACGTCAGTTAATGGTTATTTCGCAGGTATATCTCGAACGGGTCGATTTCTCTCGCTTCCGTAAACATTTCAGGGACGACTGATGCTATACACACAGCTAGCCGTGTGATTAGACAAAAGCGAAGTGGTCGTCACACGGCTGGCTGTGCATGCAATGATTAGCCACAATTGTCTATGTATGATTTACAGCGTTACGTCGCCTTGATGTTTCTCTGAATAAGTGAAAATATTGCAAAATAAAGCACAATTTTGAGTACAAAACACAAAAAAGATATAAAGATACAAAAAAATTCACCAGCTAGGATTCGATAGTTTATTTTTTTAAATCGTAGGTTAAATGGCTGTTTACACTATGTGCAGATACCTGCGTAGGCCTATCTGCACATCCGTTATATTTGAATTACTGTTACTTTCACTGTATGTTAGAGTTGACAGTTGCATAAAATCTGTGCATTTTTGTCAGATTCAGAATTATATAAATGTGTAGTGAAGATTTATGCAAACTAGGCATAGAATATTTAAATGCACTTACATGCCAGTTATATACTTTTTCTGGACAAAATTTGGAAACTTTTGACTTATTACAGGCCTTTCTCCCATTGACCATTATAAAGTTATCAACTCTCAAAAACAGTCCATTTTTGGCTCATTTTGTATAATGGAGTCATTCTGCAGTGCTTAACAACACGAAGCTGTGTGCTCTCATTTGCTTGCATTACATAAATTATGATGCCTGCAGTCATGCACTCTTGCAACCATTATATAACAATGGAAAAAATGATTTTTTGAACTCAAGAATCAATTTTTACAATAAACAATTTTAACACCCCCTAGCCCTCTGTTCAATATTTCAGTCTGTTCAGTATTACTTAGTTTGAATGTATGCCGGACTCAGTTTGCAAATTCAACATATGGATGCATTATTAATTTATAATGTAGTATAAAAGTTTGTCAATATAGATATTTTTTTTAATTTTTAGTACACTGTAAGCTTTATTAATTTTTTTTCTGAAATATTATCCCTGAATGTGAGAAACAAACTCCCAAATCAACCATGAATTTCAATTTCTTGTGAGGATATAACTGACTTTCAATTTCATCCATAATATGATTAGTTGTGTCTAAAGGGTGTTTTAGACAATAATTGATGGATTTGTATTTGTCATTATTTAATCTGAGAAGCCATTTATTAGACAAATTTTTAACTAAATTTATTACTGACTGTAATTTTTGCTAATCACTCTTACTGCAGATAGATATCTTTGACTTGAGTCATCACGATATAAAAAATTTCAGAAGATGTTTCCACAGATATACATATTTAGTTGGCTCTGACAACTAGCAGATTATAATTTGATTTTGTATTTGAGCCAGCATTTATTAGCTGAACCGGGTGAACTCTGAAAATGACTATAGCCATATTTACGGCACCAGTGAACCAGTCAATAGATAATAAGAGGACAGTGTTACCACGGGTGGCATAGAAAAATACTGTTATTTATGCATAAACTAGTATAAATTAATTTTAAAAAAACAAATTCTGTTGTAAAATTTGTCAGTTGAGCTGCTTGTTGAATTAGTACAACTAGGTGATATTACATTTTTGGCTTTTTTGCTATATCATTTTGAGGAGTCTGCTGAATTAATTATGTTGCAGCTGATGTTTATTGTCTACCGGATATGCTGATGCTGTGATTTCCCATTAGTATATGAAGACTGAACATGTGACAGTCTAGTGAGCATTACCTAATTTTCTTGTATGCAGTTTTATAAGTCGTGTAAAACTTTCATTCTCGTTTATTTTCAGCAGCGAACAAACTACTGGAAACTGATGATAGCCAATATGCAACAAATTCTTACACTGAACCAAAGCAGATATGGAACTATGTTAATGTACGTAAAGATGCCTACATGTTTTGGTGGTTGTACTACACAACTGCAGTCCAAGGACACTCTTCTCGACCTCTTGTCATATGGTTGCAGGTTTGTTCACTCTAGATGTTGGAAACTTGATATTACTCCATTACTCATTTTTAAAGTACAGTAGTATAGTAATTTGGCCCATTCCATGGGGCCATAGCGGTCCTCTCTGTCACGCGTTGTCGTTTTCGTCATTGTCGTCGTTGTCGTCGACATCAATGCGCAGGCGGCGCGCGACAGTACCGCTAGCGACATCTGCTGAATGGGCGCGAGGCGGCTCGCAGTGGTCAATGGGCCCAACATTTTTCAAATGCTTCTTGTTATTTTAGTAATTGTTTACAGTAGTGCAGATCTTAAACCATTTGATTTTAAGTTTGTTTTCTCAAATTGAGTCACGAAGTAATTTGGGTATCATTAAAATTTTGGGTGCTTTCCTCTTTAACCTTATTTCAAATGTGATTTTTCTGCTTTTCTGCAGCATGTCAAATGTCGCAAATGTTATAAGTTTGTATGACCATTGCAAGTTCATTATGTTGCACTGGCTTTCGTCTGTGGCATGTTGAGTGTGACACAGCTTCGTGTAGTCTGTCTGTGACAGTGAGCACTGTAAGCACATTACTTGGTATAAATTGTGCAAGACTGGCTGAAGGCAAACTGCTTGGAGTTTATTAATAAGGATGAATGGCCTTCAAGTTAAGTTCTTCTGATTTAAACCTGTTTGTCTAGCACATCCAGGGTGCCAAGCATTGGCATGCATGTTGGAGAAATGCCACCAACTGCCGTGAAGTCGAAGACCATTGCGGAGTGGAAAGTTATGCTGCAGTCAGTTCGTGATGATCTGCCACAAATGCCAGTCAGAGCATCTGTTAACATCAGGAAGTAAATGGCTGTAGGCATGAATGCCAACCAAAGATATTTAAACAAGAGGGCCTAGCAGTGGCTAGCATAGCACGAGATGACCCCTCCCCTCTTCCCGGCATGCACCGCGACCACAATGCGCCCGCATGCACTGCGACTCGCAGTGCGCGCTTGCTCGCAGTGCATGCGGGATCGCAGTGCATGCGGACGCATTGTGGGCTGCGACCACAATGCACGGTAAATTTGTCTAGAACTGGCTAGCATGGCGCGAAATGATTCACCTGCAAGCAGCACGGCGAGCAGCATGGCGGCCAATGCGCGGTAAAGTGGGATCGGAATTTGAAACCTAAATTAGCTATAATGTGCCAATGCACTTCCGTCACAGACAGATGGACACTGACATCGTAGCATAAGCACAAGATGTATATATTACATCTTGCGCTAAAAACCAGTCATGATAGTAAAACATGAGTTGTGACACTGTGATGTGACACTTTTTTAAATATATCCTGTTAAATTTACTTTTTGCTGTTGATTGCAGACTGTTTGGAACATCATACTGTTAGGGTTGTGGCTGGTTTAAAGCTGCATAACTTTGTTGGCAACGGGGATACCAGTTTTTTTTGACAAAATGTAGCTAATGAACATAGTTTTGAACTTCCTGTATACCTGTAAAATTGTACACGAAAATATCCAGTACTTACTAGTTGGCTAGTTGGTAAATTATTGTTAACGTTAGCAAATAAATATGCAAAAATTTTAAATTTATTGATTGATTTGTATAAAATGGAATGTTGCAGTGTAGTTGGTAGGAAGTGTGTTTCAAATGATTCTAGGGTGGACCGGGAACATCGTCAACTGGCTTTGGAAACTTTGTTGAGATTGGTCCACTAGATACTGATCTGCAACCACGAAATTCTACCTGGGTATTTTGTATCATTATTCAATATTTGCCATATTTGATATCATTTTGCTTTTACAACAATATCATTAATTTTATTACTTTACCCCTGGGATTGATGAAAAGTATTTCGATGAGTATGTCTGTTTATCTTAGTGTATTTTTCTGTCTGTGTGCTCGTATATCTTGAAAACTACGTAGCCAAACTTCACCAAATTTCTGTGCATGGTTGACTGTGGCTGGTCCTTCTGTGGTGGCATTGCAATACATCAAAAACTTTCGGCTTTGTGGATGATGTCATGTTTTTTTTACACAACCAACTCTATGGCTTGTTGTGTGTATTCCTGAGTGGTGAGAGCATAACAGCCTAAGATACAGCAGCAATTCCTACCAAATTTTATTCAGTGATAAACATCGGCAAATTTTACATGTCGATCATTGGTTGCACACTGTGAGTGAAGTCTGCTGTGTATGTTTACCTTGTTGTTAGCATTTTATTTGACATTTATTTGCATTCAGTATTCTTGCAGTTTAAATAGTGCGTAAGTCTGCTATATTTCTGATACAAAAATGTGATCTGTACAAAATAGTTAATGGTGATTAATTTATTTTAGAAGTTTATTGCTGTTTTTTTCTGACTTTTTTAAAACATTTTTTAGCCAGACATCTGTGTGTGAGTGCTTACATGTGCATCAGGTGTCTGTGGCAAGCATACTGTTTATAGACAATCCAGTTGGCACAGGGTACAGCTATGTAACTCACGACTCGGCATTTACAACTGATGTTCATCAGATTGCAGCGGACCTGATGACAACTATTACTGCTTTTCTGCAGCAGTTGCCTGACTTTCAGGTTGAAGCATCTGAGTTTTTGTGGGTGCATTCAGTTCTTATCGGATGTACACAGTGTTACTCACTTATTTGTACATACTATAGCAGTCAAGTAATATTTTATGAATAATTTTTTTTTTATTTTAGAGCCTAATCTTCAAGATGCACCAACACAGATAGGGAAAATCATTATGGATATATGT
>Ga0209782_1001936_pt1 | contig 11241 bp, 6 predicted proteins | sample WorMetmaBAHAMAS1_FD_187390 | JGI IMG/M metagenome (GOLD analysis project Ga0209782, IMG submission 187390) | Marine gutless worms symbiont microbial communities from Max Planck institute for Marine Microbiology, Germany - Inanidrilus... | ecosystem: Host-associated > Annelida > Digestive system >...
AAAATGCCGAGACCCCGTGTTCATCGCGCTACCTAAATTAGGATAACCTAGGATTATGATAACCACTGTTGATTTTACTTACTGTCTGATTTCCCAGGGCAGCCAGTATCTATGCCATAGCTATGCTATGCTGTGCCGATAGGTCATGTAAATTCATCTTTTGGTCATGAAAAAGTCATGGAAAATCATTTTTGAAAAAGAGTGGTCACCCTGGCACTCTGAAACAGTTTCACTTGCCAAACAGTCATAGAATTATTTCCATTTTATTTTCATATAATTAATTACCGAGGACTAGCTTCATATGTGCCATGGTTTACCTGCTAATCTGTGACATATAACCAGCTATGGACAGTCCGGGCAACATCGGCAAGCACATTTATTTAGAATCACACTGTATGGTGACCTAGTTTTTTGCACTATGTAAATACACTTACTTACTTACTGTAGCAGCAGCATTATACATGTGTGCCAGTTTGACAGCCCGGTGTGTCTTCTTGGTTTGCTGGTTTTCCCGCTTGATTTTCTTTACTGATCGTTCTAGATGTGAGTTACATCACAGTACTGGTTGTGTTTTCCTTTTTGGTTTATGCAAAACACTTTTCCAATTAGTGTAGGCAGACTAACTATAGGCTAACCGGAGTTTTTGTTCTCTCTGAGCGTTGCCGTTACTATATTCTCCGATGTCTTTGCTGTCGTAGCAGTAAACTGAAAAATATGGTGGCACTTTTGGCAAAGACACGGTGAAGTTTGAATCTCTGCATGAGATTCGTTTTTCAGTGTGAGTCATTAGTGAGTGGTTTGATCCGAGGAGCGAAACATAATGTACAGAAAGATGCTGTTTAGTTGACAACAAAGACTGGATGTTGGAGGTGACTTTACTATTGCAGCATGCTGCACAATGAGTAAATGGAGGATGCCTTTTAAGAAACTACATGATAGTTTTTTTAATCAGGACACACTGTACAGAGAGCGAGTATCATTGTTAAGAGTATACGTGTGATGTGTATCCCATGGCAGAGTGAACCATTACTGATTAGAAGTCTGCCAGCTGTAAAATGTTTGTTTCAGTCAGTAATAAATTACACACAGTGCCTGTGCTGTCACTACCAGTGTCAATTTCTGACATTGTAGTTGATCGTTTTTGCTTCGTGTAACATGCTGCAGTTTCAGTAACCTCGGCAACACGTGCTACATGAACGCCATACTGCAGGCTCTCTTTGCACTCGTTCCGTTCTCGACCGACCTGCTCTGCGTCACCGACAGACTGGAAGTGGACACTGCTACCAACAGTCACTGGTCAGTCAGTCGGTCAGTCTGCTAGTGACCAGTGGCCAGACAGATGACAACCAACAGTAACTCAGTCCACCCACATTCACATTCTGCCACAGTGGCTCTCTCGTCTAGTGGACAACGTCTGAGCGATGGTAATTGTCTACAGGATGAGCCAGAAAGTTCATCACAACTGATCTGTGCCCTCAGTCTTTGACACTGTCTGTTGAGCATTGCAAAGCACATCCGGCCTGTAAAAATGTGGAGAGATCAGTCGTTGGAGTGGCTGTCTGTCTGGAATGATCACGCTGTTGCCACTGCCATGAGCAGACTTTTAAGAGATGACTGTAGGTTTAGATTTATGATTTGTGTCCGCTTCATGACATCGGAGTAGTTATTATATTTTTTCGTGTTGTTGTTGTTGTTTTGAGTTGGTTGTCTGCAGTGGGTTAAGCCACATTGCACAAAGCTGCCTACGGACACCTTTGCAGGTTGTTGGGACACATATATTATCTGCATGCTGCCTACTGGCAGAAGCTGTGAATAGTCTGTAAGTTAACGAGAAGTCAGGCTTCATCTTCTCGAAAGCTTATTTAGGCAATTAAGGTTGTCACTGGCAATAACACCAGCAGCAGTAACAGAATGGTCAGCTTTCTCTTCTGACCTAATGCTAGTTTCTTGCAGTAATCTAAATTTCGGTTTTTGCTGTTTCCGTGCAGCTGTCCCCAACTATTTGGAACTCCCTGGCTCACTCCGTACATTTGAAACATTTAACTCTTTCCAGCAGCACCTCGGTAATAATAATATTAACTAGGATGATGTTTATAGTGCTGTCATCATGGCTGAGAGTCATTGTGAGAGTTTACCCAGTCCATTTGATGAATGCAGTTTTCCTTCGATAACTCGTAGCAGCAAACTCAAGCGCTTCCGATTTACTTGGGGTCCCATATCGTCTTCCCCCACGGATTTACTTGGGTTGCTATATAAATGTTTTTTTAGTTGCTTACTTAAGTTACATTGCCTTACTGCTCACAACAACTGGTCTCTGTCATCTTGCTGCATGCTGTGTTGCTGCAGTCTGCCGCTGTGTCGTGCGATGGTGCAGTTGCTACGGACGGCTCAGCTGTTGCCGAAACACGACCACGTTGCTAACCGCAGCTCTCTGTTGGAGAACGTGAAACAGGCCATTTCCAGTTCTGCGCGGAGATTTTCCGGACATCAGCAGCACGTATGTATACACACAACTGCTTTCCAGGTTTTTCTGGTCGGAAAAGTTTCTGCGGACACTATCAATGATAGCCAGTGTTGTATCTCTGCAGTCCTTATTGCCACTCCGCATGCCAAAACTTAGAATCAGAGCCTGAAGACAGTATGCATGTTTTTTGTGATAATATACTGAGAATACTTCCGCCAGAAAGACACTGGGTGACTAACTTTCCGCTTAAACTAAGTTTTAGACTTATGTTTTAGACCAAAGTCTAAACTGGACTCTAAAATCCAGTTCATATTAACTTCGGTTTTAGACTTGGTCTAAAACCTATTCTAAAACAAAGTTTTAAACCAAGTCTAAACTCAAAAATTATTTGTCAGACAGACCGACTATTAATGTCACTTATTAACATATCTGTGCAGTCAACACAATGTGCAGTCAACACAATTTTTGTCTGTTAGCTTGTTTGTAAATAACTAAGTAATATTTATTCTTTGTAAGTTGTAACTAAAAATAAACTTTGGCACATTCACACACAACGGCTGTCGATAAATCTACTAGGATTGTGGCTGTAATGATGAAAGTTCTGAATGCTGTTGACCTCTGACAGAGTGCTCTCACACACCGACGATACACCGTATTAATTGACTTAGCAATGCCAATTATAGACACGTACGTTCGATTCGGAATTTCAGCGTTTGTCATTCTGGCCTGCGCCTAGTCTTATTCGCTTGTTTACTTGATTACGTCATTGCTTGGCTAAATCTGAAAAGTAAAGTGAATTCTTTCTGTCTTGGGACGCATTCAGCAGCATTCCCACTGCAGCCGTCAACGGCCGTCAACTGCCAACGTTGCCCGCTGACGGCCGCAGTGAGAACACTACTACTTTAGTCTGCGTTGGCAGTCTAAGCCACGCCCGATGCTCCACCCCGCATTCGTTATTCTTACGTTGTTCTATATATCTAGATTGTGTGCACAGGACGCTCATGAGTTGCTGTGTCAGCTGATCGATCAGTTGAATGAGGAGCTTTCGGCCGACGCTTCATTGTCTGACGTCCGCAGTCCGTCCGTCGACAATTTCCAGTTTTCCATCGAGAAGACTATCCACTGTGACAGGTCAGTTGTGAGGCTTATAGCATGCTGCAGCACTGCATATCTTGCCTCTGCATCCTAGGATCCAATGGTGATATACAGATGATTTTATTAGTATTATTTTTTTACACCTTGGTACTTTATTCATGTGAAAGAAAAAATTGTGCTGTGTACAGAAAGAAACAAGCTAGCTGGAATGGTCTTTACTCCACCTCCTCCTTTTTAGCACGAGATCTAATATACACATCTCGTGCTTGTGCTACGATGTCAGTGTCATCTGTCTGTGTGTCTGTCTGTGACGTAAGTGCATTGGCGCATTATAGCTAATTTAGGTTTCAAATTCCAATCCAAATTTACCGCACATTGTGGTCGCGGGGAGGGGTAATCTAAACAACATGTTGCACTGTGCTAGCCACTGCTAGGCCCTCTTGTTATTATTATTATTGTTATCATTTCTGTATGTCTCGACTGAAAAAGGAAAAGTTGGTGGTAGAATGAAGAATCAGGATCGGTTGCAATTTGTTGAAGTTCAAGAATTAGTTGAAATTTCTCACGATTGATCGGTTAAGTTATTAAAACTTTGCACTCACAGTAGTACTCGTAACAATATTTCAATAATTTATCAAAGCTGTTACTGAGTCGTTGCCGAAGAATCTGTTGTTGCTTCATTCTGCTGTGCACAGGTGTGCTGTGCCATCATAGTTAATCAACGTGCACAGGTGTAGTGTGTTGTTCATATGCACAGGTGTGCTAGTATTGTTGGTATGCATACGAGTGACTCGATAGTCTGGTGGCTAAGGCATTGGACTAGTGACTGAGGGCAGAGAATTTGAGCCACGGCTGTCACGCTGTGACGTAAGAACATTGGGCAACTTGCTAACACCCCTGTGTCTCTGTCACCAAGCAGTATAACTTGGTACCGGCAAAAGCGCGGACATAATCGCGTATATCTGGTCATGAACTAGCCGCGTATCCATGGTCTCACAGCATAAGATGGTGTCTTTGACTGAGGGCTGCAGAAATAGAGAACAGCACTGCGCTGTGGTCCCACGTAGCTCAAGAGGGACTTTACGTTTTTACGCATGAGTGTTCTGGTGTATTTGCAGGTGTGCCAGTGTCGTTGATAAGCGGGATGAATACAACAACATCTCGGTTGACTTTCCTCGTTTTCGTCGTAGGAGCAACTCAGAGATTCCCAGGTAATACCTGACGACAATAACGCTCACAGACATGCTGACGTATCGATCCTCTTTCTTCATATCAGTTTCCACTGCTGCGTTGATCTTACAACCTGACCACTTTACTGTTAGTGATGGTCTTGGGTACCAGCTTTGTGCGTTACCCCACGTCCTTCTTTCGTTTAAAGACCGTTTTAGGTGTAATTTTCTCAGTAAGTAGTCAAGAGATTGGCTGAGAAGAGCATTGCAGAACTGACCTATTTAGTGTTGAATTGAACATCAATCCTCAACTCAATTAATTCCAGGTGTACTTGAGTTAGGTGGTATATATTATCCACATCTGTAGTGCTGCTAAGAAATCGTTGGCACACGCTGTTTTGGCTCATAGTAGGAGCCGTCAAAATTGTGAAAAGATTCGTGAGAATTTGTATGTGCTTACTGTTTAAAACTGTAAGGTAAAATGCATCATTTGCATCACGCACGAGGGGTTGTCTGTCTGATATATTACAGCGAAGTCACCAGAAAAATGGTTATTAACCTGTATATTCACCTCTATGCATGTGTGTGTCTGTGTGTGGTGTGATCAGTTTGCAGGACGCCGTTGACCAGTATTTTTCGCCTGTTTTCGTCGAGTCTGAATGCGGTCGGTGTCAGTGTCGGAACGCCAAGCTGCGGCACAAGGCTGTCAGTCTCCCGCGGTCGGTTGTGATATCTCGGTTGACGTACCGTTTTTTGACTACCATTATTTCTGTCAGTTTCTCCACTTTTGCATCAATCTCATGGCCCTGTACACTTTACTGCTAGTGACGTTTCTGAATACCTGCTATGTGTGTTCTCACTATGTCTTTTTCTTTCGTTTAAAGATCGTTTTCCGAGTATATTTAAGTTAGTCGCTGATTTCCGTTTATGGTTTTCTTTTTCGGTTTTTCTAGAGTATAGCCTTTGAGATATTTTTTTTTGCTTTGATTTTTGAGATGAGTGGCAGCAGTTTTCTATCGTTTAGATTGGCAGTAGTTTTCTGTCGTTTAGATTCCATGTTTGTTACCCAAACTCTAGTAGTCGAAACATTGGAGGAATAATTTTGTGAGTTACCCCACCCTAAATATTCAGACAACTATTCTTGAAAGCATAACCCGATTTATGGTGATTGCTTTATGTGCGTGTGCATTTTGCATTGAGCACACTAGCACCGTCATAATTACCTCCATGCAAAAGATTGTTTTTCTGTGTTGGTCGGTTGTTTTTGTCGTTTTGTCTCTGTACGTGTAATTGCTAACACAGAGTTGCATATGAGTTATTGTCAATTTTTTTTACGGAGTTACGTGAACGCGAGAAAAAATAGCTTACATTTGCAGCATGCTCTAATTACACTTTGCAGATAGAAAGCTTTATTCATTAATACAGAGCTTAGGACAGTGTTCCTCAGACCGCTTACGAAGAGTTAATATTACATAAGGTTCTGTTGTTACATTGAAGCCTTGACTGAGGTTCAGACTTGCTCACAAGTATGTTTGTGTGTGTCAAACGCAGAACATTGATTGTCCACCTGCAGCGGTACACATTCAACATTGCCGCGTCGAAATACAAGAAGAATCTGCGTCAGATCGTCATTCCAAAGTTCCTGACACTGAACTCGGCCTGTGATGAGACGACTCTGCCGCCATGCAGCTTGCCGACTCCTCACAGGTCTGTTTGTCAGCGTCACCTGCCGTAAGCTGGCATCTTTCTGCCATAATAATAATAATAATAATACCGTGACAATTTCTAATGCGCTGTAACACAGCAAAGCTATTACAAGGGCGTGTGTGCTCTCGACTAAAATGTTATTTTAGCCGGTGTATGAAGTGAATAAAAGCGTCTGTATCTGCTCTGATCATTGCGTAGAATCAGTAATAGCCGAATGTGCGTAAGATAACGTTGCAATGACAGAGTCGTTAGGTGCGATGTCCGCGATGAATTCAGCGTAGTTGTATGCCAATAGTTGACCAGCAAGATTTGACGTCTCATTTATGTTCTTTAGTTATCTTAAGGCTGGGTGGAATTGCTGTCGAGTTATAAACCATTATCAAAGTCCGCCGAAGCATAATTCCCCGTGACAAGTATAATAATAAGAATTATAATACTACTGTGTATACAGATATTTATTGATATTTTTGCAGCTTAAAGCCAAATAACTTAATATATATAAACGAGAAAAGCAACAAATCAATCACACAATATATTTATGTACAAGACAAAACACTGTGTGGAGAAAAGGGATGGAGCCTACCAGTCGTTAAGAGCTGGGGTAGGTAATGATTTTAAGTGAAATTAATAAATGAACAATATTTTTAGTTTATTTGTAGAGCTGCTGTCACAGTGTGATGCAGCTAATAACAGTGAGTGCAACTGGGCCATGATTTCACTTATTTTGTATTCATTGTTTCCACGTTTTTTTCGATGTCGGGTCTGTGAAAAGGTCTGAGAGATCAGATAGTCCCGGAGAGTTTCGGTGAGGAATCGACGGTTGTGACCATGGAGCATTGGCCCGTTGAACGGAACTGACATGTGGCAGTATAGTAACATGTGGCTGTATAGTGACATGTGGTCAGAGACAGTTTGTTGATGAAGTAGCCGCAGTACACAGATACGTCTTTTAATGTCGGTTGCATTTAAGAATTCTGTGACGTAATTCAGTGTCGCCAGGCAAAGTGTATATATAGTGTCTGCACTGGGAAGAGGTGGACCAAAAGCCTAGGGCTGAATTTGATATAATGTGACTGCAGGGTTTTAATTTGATGTCCAGAGTTTTTTCTGTCCAGAAGCCATTTAGCACCATTTCGCTGACTGCAGTAAGTGATATAACTTAAGGTACATTTTGTGTGTGTGTGTGTTTTTTGTGTGCAGACGATACAAAAAACCTCAAAACAGCAAATTCAGCTTCAAGTCGGTCAGTCGAGGTCCATTGGTGAGTATTGTCACTTTATGGGTTGGCTAAGGCTGCATGATTTAGCAAAACATAGAACAGAATTTTCACAATAGTCTTGAGGCCCTTTCCACACGGGAAATTTTTATTTTGAAATTCTCTTTCGAACTTTTGCTTAACTTTTGAAATAAAATTTTTAGTGTGAGAGGCGCCTGAGACAAGTCACCTGGGTCTGTGCTGATAAATTTTTGCAACATCCCGTGGCAAATAGCGGCCTGTGTGGCATAATGGTAGAGCATTCGCTCGCAGCCCAAAAGGTCGTGGGTTCAAATCTCAGCCGGTCCGTTTCCAGGTAATAGCTTTGGGTAAGCTGCTCACACACATATGCCTCTGTCACCTTCCAGTATAATTTAGTACCGGCCGATGGGCATTGATGCTCTTCTGCTGGAAAGGTCACTGCAGGCCTGGTGATAAGTAATGGCAGCCTACCACTGGGCTTAGTCATCTTGCGGGCTGACTGCCTGTGCAGTGAGATCAGCCCCAGGCCCTATGCTCGGTAGCGAGTTTGGGAAAACTTTACCTTTTTTACAATAGGAAGAATGGTTCTGTAGATATCGTGTAGTGTTCTTGTTCTTTTTTTGGGATTATTGTCTTGCTGACTTTAATGACATATAACTCTACAACAGTTTCACCTAGACCTAAGGTCACTACAGAGCAGTAATAGGAAGTCATACCTCGCCAGTCAAACAAAACCATTGGCATGCTGTTCCGATGACGGGAAGTGCCTAAAATCGCCTTTAGCACCTACTGACTTCTGTTATGGCTGTTATTCTCATTTGGATCTAGTGTCTTGTTCTCAACTAACTGGTAAGGTGAAAATCCTGCAGTGTGAATGTGACACTGGACGTGTTGATGTGTGTTACTTTCAGCGGCCACCTTTACCTTCGTTAGCACTTTCATCATCGTCGTCAGCCGACAGTAAGAACAGCGACCATCAGGCTTATGCAGCCAAAAATTTACAAGGTGAATCGATTGTTGTAACAGTTTTTCTTTAAGTTTTTTTTTATTTTTTTATCGTTTTACGTTTGCACATCTGTATTTGCACTATGTTCATATTTTATTACCGACAGTACGTTTGAGACATTTAACGTAAAACCCCCAGTTATGAACTGCAGGATTTTGTCCTAACCATTTTACTTCCGGTGTGCTCATGACAATGACAAATTGCACATTCAGATTAGCTGGAATTCTCTTTGATTATGTTACTTAAGCTGCTTCCATACCTGTGATATGTAAACCGATGTTTAATAACTAAGCATCCACTTTGTTATCAGCTGACTGTTTTTATTCACATGATGTTATGATAGTGCAGGTGTTAGCTATGGGCCTGTGTCTGTATGTGTGTGTGTCTGTCACATTGAAACAACAGCATAAATCAACCATACGGGCTTTCCTTTACTTATCCTACACTTACCTGTTTTTTTTACAGAAAATTAAGGTATCTCTAAAAGTAAGGGTACATCCCTCTAGATCTTTGTCCCAAACTCTGGACGCAGCAAATTTGGCTATGGCACGACGACCGTCGCCATGTGTGACAAACAAGCGACAGTTGATCTGTTGTTGACAATACTTGGTGACAGCTGACATGGCTTAATGTAGTCAACAGTCGACTGATGACCGTCACCTGTTGATGACACTCAGTGTTGGCAGCTTTGTGTACAGTGCCGTTGGGCAGTTTAGCATGAGGAATGGTGTTGTGCGGCTTTGTTGGCATCAGCTGAGACTTGTATAGTAAAGTAAATCAACCGGATATAGCAGCTTGCAACACACCTCACCACTACAGGAACTCATGTGCCATAATGGATCACTCAGCGTTACCTGCCACCTGGCAGAGGTGACATTCCCACCTTTATCCCAGCCACTTGAAGCTGGGACTTGATTTAATGACCCTGGAGGGGTGCAAGGCTGAGTTGACTTAGTTGGCTTGGTTACATACCGAGGTGGTGTACTGTACCCGCCCGAAGACGGTCACCCATCCCAGTAGTAACTGGGCTCAACGTAGAGTAACATGTGTTGAATGGTGCTACCACTGTGCCAATCCACCAACAGTCGAAGTACCTTATTTGAGCTGAGTTGCTGCTGCTGGTGGTGGTGGTGAAGCGGCGGATGACGTGCTGAAGCTGAGTGAGATGAGTGAAGATGAACAGTTGCAGTGGGCGATGAACGAGAGCATCAAGTTGTCAACAACAAATGATGCCGCCGACGTCACGTTGCCGTTGTCGTCAACCGGTCTGCACACCACCCTGTACTTCTCATTAGCACTTTGTTTTCTATGGCATTTTCACCAATCCATCTATATCTTCGTATTGTCCATCCTGCCCTATGGTACGGAGACGTAAAGCGATGCTGCGGTCAGTTTTCTTATTTTCTCCTGTTCGCTAGATGGCGACATGAATGCGTCGCCCTATCACGTGCATCTGATTAGATGCTGCATGGTAGGCTGTACCTGCTGTCAGGTATAACTTCGCTGCACGATACTTGTTTTGTAACACTTGCACCTGCAGCATGTAATTTGTTAAAGCTTCAGTGTCAAAAGATAGCTTTTCATTCAAACTTTGTTACACGTGATATTTCCACCAAACCTTTGTAGTTTGTAACACTTGCAACATTCCCATCCTATGTAATTCGTTAAACTTTCAACATAAGGAGGTAAATTCAGATGTGACTTCTATGCCTTGTCTCCACTGTGGCTTTTTATTTTATAATCTGTGTCACAAAGATCTCAATATACTGCAAGTAACTATGTTAAGACGAATACTAAGATTGAGTGCTAACATGATTGATATTAGCCATTTTATTAGCGCGAGATGTAATATATACATCTCGTGCTTATGCTACGATGTCAGTGTCCCTCTGTCTGTCTGTGATGGAAATGCATTGGCGCATTATAGCTAATTTAGGTTTCAAATTCCGAACCAAATTTACCGCGCGTTGTGGTCGCGAGGAGGGGTAATCTAAACAACAACATCTCATGCTATGCTAGCCACTGCTAGGCCCTCTGGTAGACACATCTGATGCCACTGTTAATCACAGCTATTACGCACACACACTGCTGTTTTATGGCCCTTTGTCCGGGACTACCCGGGTGGGCCGGTGCTAGAAGAGACATTCACCCACTCACACCTAAAATGTGTTGCGGGAATCTGTCATCATTCTGTATTTTATGAAGCATGGGGCAGATAATACAGGCAAGTGCGCCGACAATCTGGCTGGACGCCACCCCTTCTGGCCATCAATGCCCCCACCTTTATCATCCCACTAAGTTTATGCTGGATGCCATTTTTGCTGCAAACCTCCCAATTTATCCTGGCGTGGGACAGGCACCAAATGTGCTGGATTGCATACCCGGAGGCTTAATCACAGCCATTAGTAGTTTAAGATTCAGCTGTCGCTAAACCACCCTTCTTCTTTGGATTGGCTTCGGGCGAGATTGCTGTATAGAGAACATTTGGGATAGTTGGGCAAGGCCTGATGCCACACCGTGTTCCCCAGTGAACAGCATCGGAGCACTGGAAGAACTGAAAGTA
>Ga0209782_1001937_pt1 | contig 11240 bp, 9 predicted proteins | sample WorMetmaBAHAMAS1_FD_187390 | JGI IMG/M metagenome (GOLD analysis project Ga0209782, IMG submission 187390) | Marine gutless worms symbiont microbial communities from Max Planck institute for Marine Microbiology, Germany - Inanidrilus... | ecosystem: Host-associated > Annelida > Digestive system >...
GGTATGCATTGATCAGCCGGCAGACTGTGGCCGGCTGATCAATGCATACCTGCACAGTCGACTTAATCAACATTAGACTCTGACAGCACTAAACCACTGTGCTACACGTCTTCATCAGTTAAGACATATCGAAATACACACGTTGAATGCAACGGCTCTGTAACAGGCATACAAAAAATAACCAAACAGGCTACATCCATCTTTCCAAGTTACTTCCCCATTTGATGCAATTATTCACTTGAATTGACTTGTTTAGTCCCCTCAGTGAAGCAGAAACACATTACAATGCACGTATGACATGTGTACACACCTCAAATCATAGATCATGTACTGAGCCCGTGAAAATGTTGAATTCCGTTCATGTCTTTCAAAGATCAGTCGGTTGTCAGCTGTACAAATTATTACGCATACACACACGACGTTTTACACATTTCATACATCAATTAATAATGTAACTAAAAACCGTGTCAAACACTGTATATATGTTATTGCATTTAGAACACTAACATCCTTCTATGTATGTCTGTATGTATGTATGTATCTAACATTCAACAACAAAGTCGTTGCAGATTTTTGCAGACTTACTTAACCAAGTGAGACCAACTACAAGCAGCAGCCAAACACACACAAGTAAGTAATGCATTTGGTAATAAGTGCACATTTATGCCACTTTGGCTAAAAAGACCTGACAAAAAGCAATGAGCAGTTCGCATTGAAAGGGTTAAGACTGATAGTTGCATCTGGATGTGAAAATGAGTATACATAAACTACTGGACACAATTTCACACAAAACTTGAAAAGCCCATTACACATATGAAAAACAGCAAGGTCATCACTGTCCAGTGTATACTGGGATAAAATTGAGGTATCACAGCCATAAGAATATCCAAAAATTTATATGCAAAACAAAAGTGACCAGTGTACAACATCATTTTACTGACCAGTTAGTCGAACCATGCACTGTGCAAGAAACGAATCGATGATCATTTGCAGCAAGTTGTGCTCAGCAATCAACAACCGAGACTGGACAACATAGACACACACACACACATTACACTGACATACAACTTCACAGAACATTTGGCACAACTACAGATTTAGTAACAAGCTTAACTATGTCATGGACAACAATATACCTATGTTAGTTGTAATGAAAACCTACCATTTACTATCAATACTGATACAAACACTAATAAAATAATTTATGCTACATCGGCAAAAAATGTGATGCATTAACGCTACACAACCTCCTGATCGTGGGCTCAGACAAAAGTTGGATTTATGCTGGTACGCAGAAGAAATACTGCTGACAAGATATGCTTCTATATAGTACCCAGCATTCTTGTTGAACAGTGTACTACATGCAGCATTATGTGCTTCTGCAGTAAAATGGAACAGAAAAAAAACAATGCTAGTGAAAGGTCTTCTTGTCTTGCATAAAATATTTACCATCATGTATCAGTAAACAGTGCACAATTATTAAAACATAAAAATATTATTTTGCAAAAAAAAAACACATATGTACCTTATGAATCAGTATGACTAGTGGATAATCAAAATCTACTGACAATTTTTTTCTGAAAGCACAACCACATCAGTTGTGACAACATACCAGCGAGTGCACAGTGAAGAGCTGAACTGAACAGTTAGTAACAGACGCCGACCGATAGTGGTCGTCACTGACAAAGTCACTCGTTAGAGTCTGATAATGCTACACACACACGTACACACAGAACGTCCTGCCTCATGTATGCATGTGCACGTACCAAGGTCGGCACAGTGTACAACTGAACTGATTCCGAAACGGCACAGACGGAATGGTCGTGGTCATCTTGGATAAATGCATCCATCAACTGCTGGTACATCTACGGTCATGGCAGACACACAAAAGATAATAATAGTAATAATAATATTTTTTAAATAACAGTAAAAACTGTGGCTTATTCCGATCACCAGTCATGGACAGGTTTGCAGCAGCTGAAACCCCTTAAAAGGTCACTCATCGTCAACAGAAATGACATATTTTGGTAGTTCATATTATCATCACCATTAACTACATTATAAGAGCTATTTTCAACATGAAACTGGTTTCAGTGGTTCCCATTCACTGTCTTCGTTCACTTGTTCAACAACAGAACGTTTTGGGATTAGTGAAGGTAGTTGTTACAGGTCTAATGCCATTCTTATTATCCAAACAACAAGCTCAAATGCTGAATAAAACTCTAAGCACGTAAACTTCCGGCATCTTAAAGAAAGCACTTATCCTTTCACATTAGCTCTCTTATAACAGTACCCAACGTAACAGGAAGTCTTATATGATCCTTCCAAGTGTAATCTATGCATCACATATGGGAAGATCTTTACATGACTTTCTATTAGTATTCGGGATGACCTAGAATAACCTTTGATGGTGGTAACAGCTGCTACATTGGAAGCCATGCATAAGCCACAATTTGCCTTTAGTGCTTAGACATTGTTGGTCGGTCGGCAGGAAGAGCATCTGGCCCATTGCAAACTGAATGAAGGGGTACTGGTATGGTTATTTCTTTGGAGCAAAGTGCAAAAGATTTACATATGATCCAGCTGATGCCACTGCCACACAGTGATCTCGTGGTTCATTAAAATCCAAAATGGTTCTGCCTTTCCGGTACTGACTTACTCGGGATACAGTGTAATAGAGGCCGTCAAATGGGCGCAGCATTGGTATTCCTAATAGCTATATCATTGTCCTTATATACACAATTTCTCAAAAACATACATATTTTATTTCTTGAATAATTAAATCATTTGCAACTCTTAACACACTCCACAAGCAAAAAAATGCAATTTCTATACCCAGGTTTCATCAACAACAGCATGAAAAATTTTGAAAACAATCACAATGTTAAACATTCATACCTTAGTAAACAAGATTGCAAATGCCTTCTTGTATTCAGCATCCATTAAAATTCTACAAAGAAACACGTTCTATTTCAAAAACATTCCATATGCACTTAAACATATAGCAATGTAGCACTATAAAACAAGAAATAAGATGACGACAGGCAGCAACTCTAATTCAGAAAAACAATACTCATCCACTCACCCTGACATAAACAGCTGATGGCTTGTAACTCGGGCAGCTACAAACAAATCAAAAACAACTTACATACAACGAAAACAAAGGTATCACGTGGCACAAAGTGATATGCCCTCCCCCACTGATAGCACAGCCTTTATACTTGATACTAATAACCTCTATCGAATGTGCCTGAAGCAGCAATGTGCACATACTGCCATCTAGTGAATGGGACACAATCAGAAAACAGGACAGATAGATATCCCCTCCCCTCCCGCAGTTAAAAACAGGAGCATTTCATTGGAGTAGAGTTTAACTGGCCACACGCCCTTGCTGATGACAACAAATGAACCAGAGACATGATGCCCGAGTGAATCCACTTCAGTCACAGTGTTACTGACATCATCTCCATTCTGTTTTATGAAAATCAAAACATCCATACTCGTCACGTCTCATGCAACTGTGAATGCTCATACAGCCAGTTATGCTAACTTCCGTTTTTCACAGGAACCTATTAAAATCGTCAGTGTACACCTATCAGTGTGAAAAAGTGAAAAGGTATTAATGCAGAAAATACAACTGCCATTGCCACTCGTTTACCTCCATCTTCCCGTTTTCATACACACCAGTTTGTCAGCCTAATTCTCATTTACCTCAGGCTCAATTAATCCGTGCTATAGTTCATCGTCGCTACTATCACTAATTGGGCTCATTCCATGGGGCCATAGCAGTCCCCTGTCACGTGTTGTTGTTGATGTTGTTGTCGTGGACATCGCACACCGCCTGCGCTATAGCTGTAGCTGGCGTGCGACTAGCGACAGCTGGTGACTGGCAATGTAACGGCGGCTCGCAGTAGCGAATGGGCCCAACATTTTTCAAATGCTTCTTGTTTATTATACATACTTATTTGCTCTACCACTTCGAACTCAAAATTCATCTTTTCCAGGAGACCCAAAATTATAGAAGCAATGCCCCTTTTTATCAGGAGTCTAGTGGCTCATAAAGAAAGCAAATAAGGCCGGTTCAGCGGTAATGGTTAGTGCACCATGCTTTGACACTAATAGCTGAGTGACAGAAACGACATCCTGACCGTAAAATAAAACATTCCATTAATTTCAGTGGTTCTTAGAATAAGTGAAAGGCAAAACCAGCTGTCCAAAGTTCACACGAAAATGGCTATTAAACTACAGCAATGAAAAAAAACACAATTTCATATGTTGAAATTTCACAGCAACATTGTGCAAGATGAGAAACTGACTTAGTTCCGGTTTTTCCATGGCAAATTAATCTCCCATTAATTTAATCCGGCATTAAATCCAGCTGATGAATGGACGATTTAATTGACGAACTGCCGGTGGAAAAACGACATCTGAGTAAATTGATCATTATCTGCTGGATTTAATGCCGGATTAAATTAATGGGAGATTAATTTGCCGTGGAAAAACCGGACCTTAGATTCGACAATCACGCAGCAGTTTCTGTTACCTTTCCACAGCAGCGTATCAGACAGCATGACATTTTCCACAAGTGAATGGCCTTCATCATCACCGGATACATTATCAGTCGGCTGCAACGACTGATAAGTAAACAGCTGCCGCAAACCGTCTGTTCCGCATGTACAGCAATCAGACATGGCATTAGTCTAAGTCAACAGTATTAGTTAAGTAAAAAAAAAACTAAAAAATGCACTTTGTAAAAAAACTGTACTCCAAAAAATTAAAACTAAATAGCAAATCAAATAAAACAATAAATATGACAGGAATACCAGTAAATAGAAAGGCTTCTGCATCAAACACATGACAGGTATACAGACACTTCTTCAAGCATTAGCAATTAAGAAAACTGACTTCATAAACAAATAATGTTAGCATTACTGACATTCCACTAGCTGCATTTAAATAGTGAAAAATGTACAGGTGAAAAATTTTAATAATTAACTTCACAATTAAACATCGCCTATGAATTATTAACAGCCACTTAGTGTGTTCTTACCAGAATATCCAATGACCTCCTGGAGCCAGGTGAGTATTCTCAGTGCAAATGTCTGGTGCGCCACAACTTGAGTATTCATTACATGCACTTTCAGTGGTTTACTGCCCTGGCCTCGCGACGTCTGTCTCTATGTCAACAAAATTTACCAAACATCAAAATCACAAACCAACACTTTTCGCTAAGCATCATGACGATCAATGGCCTCAAAAATAATCCCAAGGCTTTTTCATAGATCATTCAGTGGCAGGGCTTTACCAGCAGAAAAGTGAACAGTTAGTTAAACAAATAGCAGTAGTAATAGCACTCTTGACAGCATAGAAAAAGCATTACATGATAAAGTATTTAACAACAGATACTACATACTATTATTTTCATAAAATAGGTAACCACATAATAAATCTGTTAAAACTACCGATGCAGACAACCAGAAAAAAAAACAAAGATCTATAAAGTTGTGCAGAAATGCCAAGGGTATGACTAAGTTCCTAAACCAGCAAGCACTTATTGGAGGTTGCACTAGCTACTTTAGCAACATTTTCCTCCTGTGACCATGAACTATAACTTACGACCTTAATCTTTAAACACGACCTAGATAGCATCAAGATGAATCAGCACCATAAATATCTAAGTAAAAGCTATTTAGTCAAAAGTGACTATTTTAGCACACAGACACACATATACTGATCTATCTGGACCACTTCAGTGGTCAGTAATAAGTGCTGTGAGGCAAGAGACCAACGAGACAGTCAATGTAGATATTGCTACTTGTCTACAACACATCAGAATTGGAGACAATGATAAAGGTAACGGAGGTAAAGTGTGGCAAAGTTATCTATAAAGACATGCATAAAAGACACACAAGCAGAGGATAACATTAAGTTATCTCATTCTTTGATATTTTGTACACAATAACCATCAAAACAAATGACTACAACTGCAAATGTAGCATAATGCACAGTGTAAATGTATACTGCACACAATTACTTCAATGATCTTTCGTGCATCGTCACATTCAGATCGGGAGCCATCCTTGACTACAGATCGACCCTAAATACCAACAATGCACACGAGTATCTTTTGAACAAACATGAAGAGTACAAGTAAATTACTTTGAATAACACAGTTACTAAACAGACATTTCACAAGTGAATATAGGGATTGGCCATTTATTTCACAGGTCCTTCTCATCATCTATTCAGGAAAACCCCAGGACATTAGAGAACAAGGATTTTTTATGGGAGATGTCCTTCCTGTCACCCAACTATCAGTGTCGAAGCACTAACTCTCAGCAAAGGCTTGGATTCGTCCTCTCTTCAATCACATTGAGACTCCTATGCATGCTATCTAACACCAGTTACACATACTCTGTACTGAATACATGTACCAGTAAACAGAGAGTAAATAATAATATCATATATAAACTAGAATACCTAGAGGTATATGGTCACGCCTCTATAGCAGCTTTCCGTCAGCTCTCAACACATATCGTGTCTCCTCGCAGCAGTGTACATTTACACTGTGCATTATGTGCGAGAGGCGCGACTAAATACACATGGTCAAAAGTTTGACCCTAAATCCTTATATGAGCCTATTTAATTTGAAACTTTGCACCCATATTTAGTCAACAAATATCAATTTTAGACCCCCTTACATTGGACTTTTTGGTCTCTCTTGCTCTTAACTTTCACCCTATGGGTGAACTGCAGGGAGGGGGGGTTCGGTTGGGACAAATCTTTTTTGTCACGGACGGACAGAAACATGATTACTTAAGTCACGCCTCGCAGCGTGTGAGAGGCACAACTAAAAATTAGGTAAACAGAGAGTGCCATCCTCTCATTCATCTAATCTAGATGGTAACCAAACATATATTTCTTTAATCACTTATGTTTTTCAATTTTTGCATTCACTGTCCGACTGAGATACAATTGGTAACAAAATTCTTGGCTCCACTCTGTACTGTTATCCATTATGATGGCACATACTCAAAACAGAAACTCGTTTTCAAATTTATTCTCCATTTATTTTTCAGTAACTATGTTACATTTTACAAGGATTTAACTCTGCCAGTAACTACACACATAAGCATGACTCAACATGAATTGAATTGAGCAAGGTTTAACGTCCCACCAAACACATTATAGGTCATATCGGGGACGGGTTTTATAGGTCAAAAGACCCAACCAACAGTGTCAAAGCACTGAAGGAAGAGAGGTCCTAAGGACTGGGCTTCAATCCCATTAGATCCACCCCACTGTGCTGACACTAATACAACATATATGCAGTAAGAAAAACAAAAGCACAAAATACACAGATAAGCACAAAATCTAGGCTATACACAAAATACACACAGATAAACACACATAAATCTAGACTATGCACAGTGAAATGCACCCAGTGTGACAAAACCCAATCCTGAGAACTGCTCATCTAAGTGTGCTTATGATTGTGTACAACTGTCATATACAATACAACACAGAACAGTTCTGATAATCTTCCCTCTTACCTCCAGACAAACACCATGTAATCAACACAACTCTCATGTACATTGCTTAACCTTATACAAAATGGCTGTCTGTCAACCTGTCACAAGTGAAAACAAACCTCTCGGTCCACAGTTGTGGCAAAGTCAACAGCAGCTCGCTGCGAACAACCGACTGCCTTCATTAGTGTATTTATCACCTTACACACCGACAACAATACAAAAATTATCTCACATAAGATAACACAGGTGGCTTAACAAACATATTTAAAAGACAGCCTGCTTTATTGCAAATCTATGCCTACAAGCTGGGGCTCACACATGCATGCATTTGGTAAAGTAATGTTCACATTCAGAATGCTAACTAACCGTAAATATTTAATACAATACGCACCCTTGTACAATATGCATCTTACACTTTTACGGGAAAATCGTGGAAAAATGTATGATAGTTTAGCTGTATAATAAGCACCTGTTCTATGCCATAGTATTTTAATTTTATATTTCTTCTTCAAACCGGGTGGCGCTTACAATAACAGATCAGCATTAACAGCAGAACAGACTGACGAGCCTACGTATGTACTGGTATGTTGGACGTAGGCTTGTCAGTCCATTACAATGTTAATGCAGATCTGTTATTGTAAGTGCCAGAAGAGTGAAGACGAATAAAAAATATTATTTAAGAATGTGTAGTTAAAGTGTATATTTTGTAATGCAATGACCGTTTGATAAGAATAATCATTTACATATGGCCAGATATTTATACAATAAAACTACAGTGAAAATATGCATTTTTTACTTTAGGCCTACATGTATTATACGCTCCCCGGCTACTGGACCTCTATTTGTGGTAAAAACGGTGCGTATTATATTCGATACCAGATCAATTAAAATACCCACCACAAATAACACAACTGCGAAATTCAAGGAAGTGTGTGTGAAATACAGGAATAGCATGTTACAGAAATAACTGAGCCTGCTAAGAAATTACTTCAACCTGATCATATGTATGAGTTTCATCGTTGAACAGCATTGTCACATAGCATGCGCCATGATCAGCAGCTGCCGCAGCTTCAGAACTATCCAGATCGACAGGCAAGTTTTCACATGCCGTCCACTTCAGCATTGTGAATGCATAGCTGACCGCAATGTGAAACACAGCAGCGGCTCGCTGTCGTACATCATGCGGAAGATTGTCCAACGCACTCGCCTACCACATGCATGTATTTATGTTCATTGCCATCGGTGTCATCAACAACCACAGCAACTTATCTAGTCATCATTTAACACTGCTATTATCTACTGGTATTTAACTTTTTAATCAATTTGTCGATAAGCTATTCTTTATTTCATATTCAGATAGGCAGAAGCTCGCCATGAGGTAGCAAGAGAGGACAGACAATGGAGTGACACCACTAATCATCTAAAGCTTAATATTTATGACACTTAATATTATTGTAACACAGTGAGTGCAGAGTGGAGGAGCACTCGATGCAACAAGCACAGTACAGTTTATCAATAGCAGCAAATAAAAGATGGTTCAAGAAAAAGATCAGAAAATAGAGAGCACATAAAAAGTCAATAGTGATAGAAAAATCACAGAAACAAACAACGAAAGGTGTAATGTTAAAAGTGGTAAAGACATTAAACAATATTACATACATAAACTTACAAAAGATAGGATAATAATAAATCTTTCGACTAAATTGTACAAAGATTACCAGTGAAAAAATTTTGCCACAAAAAAAATCATAATGAAGATTTTTCTAAAAAAAAGTTTATAAACCCATGGTAAGCAACAGAAACAAGCAACGTATTTATGCCTAAAATAAATAAATGTATTCTATGCCAAAAAGGGAACTAACCTGTGTTACATTTTGCTGCAGTCGCGACCCATGCTCGTGAATATCACAGAAGGCTCCCGATCTCCATGCCTCCTTGTCTCCACAGTCACAATAGCCACCACCTCCAGATGTACTCATCTAAAATGAACAAGACATCTGCCATCACACTCGGCATTATTAATACCCACATGCACTGCTATTTATCATACTATCACCCACCCAAGTAGTTCAATATTATCAGAAACAAAAGAACAAAATGAAAAAGGAAGGAACTGATTAAATATTTATAATAAATAATTAACGATATGCTGATACAGATCAAACAATATTTTAATATCATTAGTATACACTGCAAATACCATTCAACAAAATGTACAATAAAAGCTTCCAGTTCCGTTCGGTCTTTGGTGACTAGAAGGACCAATTTTGCTCACAGGTCCTCTTACAAAGGACTCAGCTCTACGCTGAAAAACAAAACAAAGGCCAATCACGGTACACAACAAGACCCAAATGCAGGAAATAAGACACATAGCCACTGACCTGTCGAGAACCAAAGTCAAAAGGTACCAAAACACCATTTCAGGTACTTCCGGTCATCAAAGCTGCATGCTGATGGCTGCGTTTGTCTGACTTCCTATTAGAGTTCTACAGTGAGTTCAGGTCTAGGTGAACTGTTGTCAACTTACAAGCTGTTCAAGTCATACCCAGCAACAAAGAGTAGTCAATTACGCTACAATGAGTGCTGATGGTCTCAGTGCCACACTGATAGCTTGTTGGTGATCCTGCCTGGGATCCAAATGTACCACATGACCAAAGAAACTAAACCGTCCTTTTTTTAATAAGAAAGGAAACTGGGCCACAGCCAGTAGTATCCCTGACAGAAGGGTTGGTAACATGTCTGGTATACCGGCTGCGTAGGATTTTTCGGAATGACCATGTGTCAAAGTCATCCAGTCGCCGAGCAAGAGCCTCTGTGACTGTCCATGGTTCCAAACCGTACACCAACACCAGGAGGACATAGGCTCTATACAATCTGACTTCTGTGTCAACCCGGATATGACTTCCAGATGTGTGCGTCTCCAGCAGCGTCATACAATTCCTGGCAATACCAGTGCACTGCAGGATCTCGGACTCACTACTGCCACTGCAAGTGATGCACACTCCCAAGTGTATAAATTTATGAACCACCTCTACCTTACTGGACCTAATATCCATCACCTGCTGAACCTGGCCAATGTTTCCAATACACTGAATTTTAGGCTCTTGCCTAGTTCACCTGCTTACTTACTTACTCACCTGCAGGCCCAGCAGGAAGGCCTACTCACTCATAACTCCCAATGCAAAAGTAAGGATATGGAGCAACGCAGCGAGCAAAGCCACATCATCGGCATAATCTAGGTCCATGAAAGAAGTTTAAGGCTAGGCCTCCTATATATCACTGGATGAGTCATTTTTGAGTATGAGTGGAATTGTCGATTCCACTGTATAGCTTCTGCCAGCCCAACAAAACCCACTCACACTCTAAAGACAAAGCACTCATACAGATGCCTGTTGCTTACCCGGTATTTGTGCTGTTGATGAATGCTGTGTTGAAAACATTCAACACACAATACACACGTCGGGTCAGCTCCACAGTCCCTGTGCAATTATGCAACAACTTTAATTATTATTTATACACAAAAAAGCTACAATATGTATTTATCTTGACAATCATCAACATTTAGCATGAATTAAATACCACAAATAAATGAGTGGAGCTATTTTGCACTTGAGATTATGCTTTAGGTTAATGTTAGCATTCCACAGCAAAAAAAATTTAAAGGTGTGCCTTAATCAACTAATAAGAAGGGGCAATAGGCGGGGTGAG
>Ga0209782_1001938_pt1 | contig 11238 bp, 7 predicted proteins | sample WorMetmaBAHAMAS1_FD_187390 | JGI IMG/M metagenome (GOLD analysis project Ga0209782, IMG submission 187390) | Marine gutless worms symbiont microbial communities from Max Planck institute for Marine Microbiology, Germany - Inanidrilus... | ecosystem: Host-associated > Annelida > Digestive system >...
TATAAATTTTAACTAGTCATTCCAATTTCAAAATCAACAACAATTTGTCCTGGGTCAAAGAGAAAAAAACAACCAGTAACTACTTAATAATTTGTAAGGTAGACTGATTTTGGTGGGTATATATACTGATATACCCCCCTGTCGCTACGCCCCTGGCTATAAACCTGTAGGCATAAATAGCACATGATACACAGAAATATAGGTCTAATATCCCACTTAACACAAACTAGAAATGTTGGCATGCGTACCAACTTGACTCACCAGTTCTCCTGCTATTGGCGCCACCCAGCGAATACGATTGAATAACCAGATTTCCTCTGCAAAATATGATATCCACACCAAATTTCATTGAGATTTGATTTCGACCTCTATTTATAGGTTTTTGGAGATGGATCTCTGCTGTGCATTGCCATAGGGCCAATGCTAAAGTAGTGTATTCCGTAATTTACACTGTAATCAAATATGTCATTGGGTTTTCCCAATGCAAAGTCAACGGCAATGGGAGTTTACCATTGTGTCGGGAAATTTGCCGAAACACGTATTTTGGCAGTATCTTACCAATGGTGACCCCCAGAGGGGTGTACTATTACGGAAACAGCCAAAATGCTCAGAGTCATGCTGAGTTATTTTAGAATAACGACAACGTGACGAATTGCGGGCGAATCGCGGCAAAAATTGCGCGTTTTAACAGCGTAAACTCCGAGACTATTGGACGGAAGTTCGCCAAATTTCGACATGATGTAGCCTGATTATTGCCATTCAATCTTCTGAAAGCAGATTTACGATCGGCCAATCCGTTGTTGAATGCCAAAGCAAAGAGTAAAGGTCATTACACGCGACGTTTGTGAACATATCCGAAATTTAACTGGTTGCCATAGCAACGTCCCTTGGGCGACTGCCAAACAAATATTTCGATAATCATCCCTAGTAATATGCTTACCAAACCTGTAAAGTAGGTCAAGATAGGTCCAGGATATTCTGACATATTTTGCGTGATATGCCGATTTTCGCCACAAAGGTGCTATTATTAACGTCGTAAACTCTGAGGTTTCTGGACCGAACACCACCAAAACTGTACACAATGCAGAGAAATTAATTCCATTAAACTTTTTGAAATCAAATTGCGATATTGCAATCTGTTTCCGAATGGCAGCGCGACAAAGTAGATTGGTCCGGGAAAACGCTGATTTTTCGACTTTAATTGGTTGTCCCTTGAAAAATCAAAATAGCTCAATGCTGTAATCAAGCCCTTACACCCGTCTACCAATCCTGAAATTTTGGTGAAGATTGGTCCATTAGCTTCTGAGCCACTGGCGCTCTGGAGTCAACATTTAAAAAAAATTTTTAAAAATAAAAAAAAACATCCGCAAAATATATAGCCCTTCCGGCAAGTTTGCCGAGCGGGCTAAATAATAGTAGTAACAATAGCAATAATATGAAATTAAACACACAGTTACAGGCAGTAAGGTAAATATCACAGTTGACAGTCAGCATCTACGTAAATCAATTGCTAAATCTATTATCGAAGGTCAAATTGCTTCCTTAGATGCTCAATATCGGATGTACAAGCAGATATTGACAAGTGCTCAAATAGGTCTCTGATGACTGAAACACAACGAAAATCAATCAGTTGTTACAAAATGTTAATTATAGCAAAAGTATTCATCAAATAATAAAGAATTTAGCAATTAGCGCAAATCAGAAATTGTTAACTGAAAATTTCTAACTAAACTAAACAGAATTATTAATTTGACATCATCAAATATGTCTTACACAAATCACAATAAAACATATGTCTTCCTTATACTGTTCAAAAAATAATTTAAGCAGCTTGCAGAAATTTTAAAAATTTAAATAAAATGTCCTCTGTAATAATAAACCATAAAAAGATGTGTTCGTTAATTTTAAAAGAATATAAAAAATTAGTCACAATTACTGATCCTTAATTAATGCAAATGCAGCATCATTTATACCACAACATTATGCTAACACTATATATGCTGTCGCTGTGTGTCTGCTACAAGTCGGTGTTCTGCTGAAATGGCTAAATGCAGAGTCATGCAAACAACACCACATGACCGCATGAAGAGGTTGAATGGCAGTGGTGCAAGCAAACAGCCTTGATTGGCACTGCTTAGAACTGTGAATGTATCAGAGAGTTCACCAATGGCGATAATTCTAGCATTTTAGCATTCATCATATCGTGAAAGTATCTTATGATGTTAACTAACTGAGGGCATCCAAGCTTGCTAAGCTCACAATGTCACAATGGCCTCGGTCAGATCAATGCATACATAACAGTTACCTAGTTGAGTCAATCGTATCATGTTAGTGAGTGAATGCATTACATATGTTATAATCCGTGTACACTGTACATCCGCAGGAAACTTATTAGCTACATTTCTTCTGACCTTCATTTACATTTTGCAATGATTATTTTAAAATAAAATGTGGTATCAAATATTGTTGACAACTGTGGTTATATTCAAACAATTAATTATATTTTGAGTAATCAACCAATATTGCATTTTTATTTGTTCACATAATCATTACAACGAAAACCTATGTACATCATGGGCTGCACAATAGTGCAGTTAACAGTAACTGGTTTAGTCAATGGCAATAGACCATTTTCAACTTCATGCAAAATCGACATGACCAATTGCCAAAAAATTTGTCACAGGTGATTACATCGGTGACTAGACTCCCTCGCTGACACCGAATATTTGGATTAGCCAAATATTTTGTAGTAGCCGCAAATCTGCCGAAAAATATATGGCTACCAAATTCGCCGCCAAATTTTAAAATCTGATCAGCTGCCTTAAAATTCGGCTAAACTTGCTGCATTAAGGCTACCAGAATATCTAAACAGTTCTAGAATGAAAACAACCTATATTATTGCCCAGCAGTTTAAAATCGTTTGCTCCGAGCCTTCAATGCAAACTGCCACTTATGACATAATTAGTTATGTTAGTCATTAGCAAATTTTAGCATTGCCCGTGACCCGGTAACAGTTTCCCCCAAAATTTTCAGTGCCCCCTAGCAGCAAAATGATATATAAAACCCCAAAAGTTTTAGAAGGTGCAATATGAAATGTTAGCTGAATTTCAGCTGGAATAGTATACATAACGTTAGCCATAATTTAGCCGAAAATTAAAATTCGTGACAAAATTCGGCTAATCTGAATATCAGCCATGCTTTTGGTTCAGCCAGATTTATATTTTAAAAATTCGGCCAATAAATTTATCGGTAACCATACTGCTGTCAAAAATGTGCTGCAAATAGGTGAAATATTACCAATATTTTACTTAAGTAAAATTTAACCAATATTTTTTATTTCTTTATGTATATATATATATTTTTTTTTTGGGGGGGGAGGAGGGACTCACTTGCAGATCAGACTGGTCGACAGATTTCACGCTTGACGGCTCCAACAATGTGGGCTCACACAAGGATGTGCCTATACGGGTTCTGTTGATATTGCACACCATTCAGAAGGTTGAATCCTCCAAAAAAGCCACTGATGGGGATGTTTTCACCCAAATACTGCGCCAAATATTGAAACTATCATGTTACCAAAACTACTGCATCAATCGCAACCAAATTTTGCACAATGACAGAGACCACCAAGTACTTTTCATGTGTGGTCCAAATATGCCCTCGAAAAACCAAGATGGCGACCGTCTGCCATTTAATAATAAAAAAATCACAATATCTAACAAACGGCAGAATTGGGTGTGCTGCTTCCCTACTGTAACAGCTATAAAAGTATGGAAATTGGCAATAAAATAGCCAAGTATAAATATAAATAACAGTTTATCCATAATGTTAACAGCAATGGATCACAAACTGCAAAAATCATGAAATGTGATATTACTCAGAATCACACTGACATTAGGCAGGCAATGTGATGATGGGAAAACCTTTTCATGATTTTTGCACTTTTTGATCCATTGCTGTTGACACTATGTATAAATGGTTGCTTTTAATATTTATATTATTAATCGCCAATGACATTTGGTCAACAACCTACATAAGACCTGCTTAAAATTCTGCAGTTAAAAATGACAGAAAGCTAAAAATGAATTCTGAGATATAAGTTTTCAAAATTAACCTTGCTTGTCTTTTGCAGATAGAAACATTGTCATTGTTGCAAACCGACGAACTGTAGTTAGGTTAGCCAGAACTGGAAAGACATCGAGCTGGTCACTGCAGATAAGGCACATTGCAACATGCAATGAAAACACATTTTGTCAATACATGTACACTGTGTACAATGGATAAAACTGGACCTCTGTAGTTTTAGCAATAACCTTGTTTAATTTTGATCAATATGAACAATATTAGGAATAAAGGTAGCTTAGTATATTTGCAACAAAGTGTTATGCAGATTGCCTGCCACACCATCACTTTTGAAACAAAAAGCATTTGAAAAATGTTGGGCCCATTCGCCTTTGCGAGCCGCCACACGCCGCCTGGTCTAATTTTACATTGCCATTCACCAGGTGTCGCTACTGTCATCACCACTACCAAGATGAGCTGAAGCCAGCTATAGGTATAACGCAGGCGGCGTGCGACAGTAGCGACACCTGGTGAATGGCAATGTAAAATCGATGTCCACAACGACAACAACGACAACGCGTGACAGAGGGGACCGCTATGGCCCCATAGAATGGGCCCAATTACGGTATCTTGAAAAACACTAAAACAGGACATACAGTATCGCATTTCCATTATTACTGTATTGCTATAAGCAATGACAGGCCTCTGTTGACAGCCAACGCATACATGCTGACAACTGTCAAAGTGTTAATTACTGCAAAATTTAGCATAGTGTTCTACATAAATACTTGGCTGTTGACATCATCATGATCTCAACATGTGTATATGTTACTCAAGTAGCCATGATCAACCCAACACTGCATTTTACTGGCATATGATGCAATTTCAACTATTTTCCTATGAGGGTTGTTATAAGTTATAAAATGGTATCATTCCATCTCTCAAATTTTCAAAGTACAAAAAACATGAAATAAACATTTTATGGAATTTAACAGGGTACATATACTAAAATTTTTATACAGGGTGTCCTAATAAACTGAGAAAAGGAATGGCACCTTTGCACCAAGTTTCTGCTTTTGCAATCTCTTAATTCAAAGATTGTCTTTCAGTGAAACTACCATAATATTCATGCTCCAAACCCTCAACTTTAATCAAGAAATAAAACTAACAAATTAAACATAAGTACTTTGTTTACAAACGGCTCATAATAAAAATGTTTTTTCTTGGTGACAATTTCATATTTTCTCAGTGTATCATGAGGATGCAAATTTTGACTTCAGAAACCTGCTAGTGTCACTTACAACAACAGGCACTACAACTACATATTTTCAGCAAGCTTGGTAGATTTGCATGTTAGTATAATAATCCCACAAAATTTTTAGTTTCAAACAGATTTTGGAAATATTAATGAAAAACCTTAGAAAGTCATTTTTATTGGGACATCATTATTGTGACAACAGTTGTACGTAATACACAGTGAGTCAGTGCTGCATTTTGCTCACCAGTAAGCTTATTCTTTCACAACATGCCATATATATTAAACTGCATTGTAAGACAAATGAATAAGCAAAACCATTTAAACATTGAACATTGACATGTAATTTTCAACATATTATTCAAATTCAATATTATCCTCAGTCAGACAGTATGAGAAAATTGACTGCTGTGATCATTGCACTGATCACTTAAACAACGGGATGACAAGGTCAATCTTCACGAATATCTCACAAAAAAACATGTCTTGCTTGTGTCGTAAAATACTCGTATATGCTTCTGACAGTAAACGGTATTTGTGTCAAATCCTTGTGCACACAGAAAAAATCACAGAATGCTGTTCCTTATGGGATGCTTTTTTTATAAATAATGTAAAAGGTATATCATCATAATATAACTTACAGCAGATGGTCAGAATTAAGAAAATTTTAAAGTTTTCAGTTAATATATGAGGGTGGAACAATAGAAATGAGAAAAACACAAAAATAATAGATTGCCATCAAAATTGCTTTACTGTTTTACAATGAAATCTGCTTTATTTTCTCAGTAATTTTAAAGTATTTTTATGCCATGAATAAACAAAGAGGCTCTGCTATGGCAGAGGGACCGCGCTGTTACAGTAGAAATTCTGCAACTACATAACATCCCATTTGAAACACAGAGTACCGGGCCTATCGTGTACTAATATTTGCGTGATCCTACGTTTAGCCGTTTTCACACAATACTGGAGTGTGACAGACACACACACATAGACAGACAGACGGACGGACAGATACACGACGATGGCATGTACCGCGCTTAGCATAGCATCGCGCGGTAAAAATCGACCATAGGCCTATTGCACTGCCCACCAAGTATAGTTACCAGGCAACGAGCATCGGTTGATAGCAAATCGCTAGGCTGACCAAGAAATGTCGGTTAATAGCACATATTTGAATGATAATGCTCAAACTCCACTCAATCGATTCGTTATCTATATGTTATAGAAACAAGTTTGCAACAAACACGGTGAAAAATCGAACCAATGGAGTTTAGGCCTAAGCCTCAGTGTGCGACGTGCGTGGCCTCAAGCGCCGTACTTGCGACAAGTGAAGTTTTATGAATGCCATAGACTATAATGTGACCTGTGTACTTTCCGCAACACCGTAACATCATGTACTTACTGGCCTGCAGCACTGGTGCCCATAGAAATATTTTGGGGTGAAATCATTGCAGTGGTATTGGTTAACCTGCCGAGAACTTTCATGGGCGATGCCAAGAGCCTATAGGCTGCAGCTTGGCACTGGGCATAACGGCTACGACAGCCCATGCAGTTTGTATTCATGTGCATACAGCACCAATCTTGGCCTGATTGTGATGCAGAGATGTGCTTGTTTACACATGCACACGTTCATAAAACTGCGTATTACATGTAGTGTACAGGAATATGGCAACAAGACAAAATTCACTGCTGAAAATAAAGGATAGAGCAATGCAATCTGTATCACATGTTTCAACTTGCTGCAAAAATAAGCAATAATTGGATTAATGAACTTTAGTAAATGTTTACAGAATTGTTTACAGAATTACACGATATGCACATCCTTATTGCGTTGTTCAAGCAGGCAACAATTGCAATGTACAACAGCAGCTCGCTGTTTTTTGTGAAATTATCATAATGCTTGTAATGTTTTTGTTTCTGGGGAGGGAGTACGCCCCGTCCCCCAAAATTTACAGAAACAAAGTTGAATGCAATCTACTAAAACAATGTTACGATAACCCATAATGAACTACATTGTGATTCATAAAAGGGCACCCTTGTATTTTGACAATAGCATTGCATAATGTAGACCAAACTTGATAATATTTGGCAGGAATGTTGGTTAAACAACTTGTAACACAGTCATGTGAGGGAATGCTGCCCACCAAACCTGTTTAATGTAATTATTGTACTTTGGTGACACAAGGTATACCATGTGATGCTGCATATACATCATATGCAATCTGCTAAATAGTAAATACATCTAAAAAATCACAAATATGTATAGACTTAGCAAAAGCAGTCAGAATTGCAATTCACAAATTAACACTTGTCACAACTTATATTCAATATACCCGCTTTCAGCTGATACACATAACTGGTTATGTTTTCGACACTTGTTGATATGAACACTGTATGGTTGGCTGCTGCCTGGTCGTTTGTCGGTTTTGCCAGTATCTCTCAGTTTATTTAGTAAATTGTTCACTGATGGTGTTTTCCAACTTTTTGTTGGAAATTCTTTTATGAGCCGTTTTGCACTGTAGCCCTTTAACTTGTACAGTTCTGCAAGAATCAATCATCTTTACTAAAAACAGGCATTGTTTACAAAAACAAGAGAGTCTAGCACTGGCTGGCATGGCGCGAGATGATCGCAAGCAACACGGCAAGCAGCACGGTGGCCGCAATGCGCGGTAAAGTGGGATCGGAATTTGAAACCTAAATTAGCTATAATGCGCCAATGCACTTCCGTCACAGACAGACGGACACTGGCATCATAGCATAAGTGCGAGATGTATATATTACATCTCGCGCTAAAAAGTGTTGTCTGCTACCACAACAACATCTAAGCTGGTTCTTGGCACCAAATTTTCTGACTAAACAGAAAGTCAGCAAGCAACAAATTCTTTAATAAACATTTCTGCACATTATTGCCAAAATAAAAAGGGTGCCCTTTTTATGACTCACAGTGTACTTCCTAATGTGGAAGTGCATATTGGCAATGCAGCTGTGAGTAAACTCAGCTGCCATGCATGCAGTTGATGGGATATTTGGGACATTTGAGCTAAAGTTTGGTATTTCCAAATGTTTTCATGCCTACACAGATTTATTCCTACAAAGTAAGCATCATCTACTACTAGTCTGATTGAACTTGACTCTAGCCGACATGGGGAAATTCATTAATCTATTATATATAATAACTTAAGTAATTGGGTAGCTAGAAATAAGAGAATTATGGCTGAAATAATGGTTCAAATAAATTCAATTTTATGAGCTTTTAAAAAATATGTTTACAAAAGTTACATATAGCATATATATTGAAACACTGAGCCAGTTGTATGTTTTATCTTTTTTCATGTTATCTCAGCATGGAACTTTCATCTTTTATCTTACATCATATAGGCCTAGTTATTGTATACGATTATGGTGTCATGTACGTTTACTATGAGGTTTTAGTGTATTACTTTCTTTTTATTTCTGTTGTACCCTGTGTACGATTATATAATAAATAATAAATAAATAGCACAGTATATTTCAAAATTTGTATATTATAAAAATAATGATACCATTTAGTAACTTACTTATGGAACAAGCTCACACTATGAAGTATGACAACACCAGTATAACAAAGTGTATGAGAATCAACATTGACTAAACGCATTGCTGTGTCATGTTCAACTGATTGAGCAATGGTTTAGTGTCCCACTCACACAATAAAATAAGTAAAGTCTGAGATTTTTCCCCTGCCAATCACGTAGTAAACTAAACCTAACCAGGCAGGCATCAGTAAATGTACAAGATACTACAGTGTATAACGCAAAATAAATATAAAGCTAAATCCAGGTTCAGTCACTTTGTATGGCAAGTAAAAATGAAAATGACCTTTCTTACAATCCCACAGCCTATGTTGGGACTTATGTCAGACTTTCAGTAAAATGTCAAAAAGTACCATGATATTAAGTCACAAAATCAGACTGGCTATAAATCAAAAGACAGCAAACCGTATATAGAAACTCTTCAGCATCTCCAGAATTGCACTAAGCATATCACCATCAAGGGACTCACCAAACACACGGCGATAGCTGCATGGATCAATTTGCTGCATAAAATAATCCACAGCAGTACAGCATATAGTGACATCAGATTCAGACAAAAGAAAATTCTGAAGACTTAATAACATGAATTGAATATATTAAACGACCTTTAAGAATGACTTTCTAACATTGGAGACAGAGATAGCTAATGGACTACAAGTTGTACAAGTGGAATTATTCAACAAGACTGCAAACAAAATACTATGTACAACAAGTTTTCCGACCTAAACTGTTGTTCTTCATCAGAAATTAGTCTATAGTGTATTCAATAAAATGTACTCCTCCAAAAATGGAAATTTCAGATGTACAGGGTGAGTCAAAAAAGTAACACCCCCTAAAATTTTTGCATATATTTCAGCTTGTGGTTATCCTCCACAGATGACAGTTACCCAGTTGTTTGCCATTCATATAATCTATGTACCAATTTTGGTCCACTTATCTCAATATTTGTGAAAACTGTAACAATTTTTGTAACAGTAATTGCTAAATTTTAACATTTCATTACAGTTGCTGCAGTATTCACTAACTTCTTCTGAAACAAACTCATTATGTTAAAGAAATCATATGGTATCACTAACTGTTATGTCAGTAATCACATTTCATATTCAAAATGCCCTCAATAAGCTGACATATTAATGGCAAAATTAAGATTATAATCTGCATTTTTATTATCTGTAAGTGTTCGACATCCGACAGCAATGCTTAAAATATGAGACAGTGAAAACGGGGGTAATCATGAAAAACTGACCCGAGTTAATTACATAGTTCACACAATAAAAACTGAACACACATAACACTGAGTACAAAATAAAGTTTAAAAAGATGAGACTTAAAATAAAATTTAGAAACTGTAGTGTTTGAAATGTTGCAAATGGATGCTTGGATGGAGTACCAAGCAGACGAACCAGCCACAGAAAATGCTCATTCTCCAAGCTTAGTGAAAGTGAATGGGATTGTGTAGGTGAGAGCATCAGTAGAGGAACATAGTTCTTGTCCATAAGATGATGCAGCAGTAGTCTTAAAGGCAACGAGCCACAACAGCGCTTCATATCCTCATCTATGTACCAATTTTAGTCCACTTATCTCAATATCTGTAACAGTAAGTGCTAAATTTTAACATTTCATTACATTGGTTACGGTTACTTCGCGCGATTGTGGCTCGTGACACAGAATCACGCTTCACGCGATTGTGTATCGCGCTTCACGCAATGTACTCTTCGCACGATTGTGGCCTGTGTATCGCGCTCGTGACACAGACAGAAAGTCAAACTGTTTGATCTTTATATTATAGATATGCAACAGTTTTTCACACAAGACGCTCTGCTATGGCAGAGGGACCATGCGATGCACTTGTCAGAGGAATTCTGCTAAATGTCTACAACCCATTTGAAAACTAGAGTCCCGGACCTATCGTGTGGCATTATTTGCGGATGGACGGACAGACGGACGGACAGACACACGACGACGCATGTACCACGCTTAGCATAGCGTTGCGTGGTAAAAATCGACCATAGGCCTATTGCACTGCCCACCAGGTATAATTACCAGGCAACGAGCGTCGGTTGATAGCAAATCGCTAGGCACGCCGAGAAATGTCGGTTTTTACAGCACATTTAAACGATAATGCTCAAACTTCACTTGATCAATTTGTTGTCTATATGTTATACAAGCAAGTTTGCAACAAACATGGTGAAAAATAGAACCAATACAAAAAATGGGTCACGTGAGCAAAAGCACGCCCTTTTAGGGGTAATTTGTCAACCCTTTGTCCAGACCTGATATAGTCTCCCTTTGTACAACGTGTACACCAAATATGAAGATTCTATGTTTACTCACTACGAAGATATGAAA
>Ga0209782_1001939_pt1 | contig 11238 bp, 10 predicted proteins | sample WorMetmaBAHAMAS1_FD_187390 | JGI IMG/M metagenome (GOLD analysis project Ga0209782, IMG submission 187390) | Marine gutless worms symbiont microbial communities from Max Planck institute for Marine Microbiology, Germany - Inanidrilus... | ecosystem: Host-associated > Annelida > Digestive system...
TAGGGCTAGGGTTAGGGTTAGGGTTAGGGTTAGGGTTAGGGTTAGGGTTAGGGCTAGGGCTAGTGCTAGGACTAGGACTAGGGCTAGGACTAGGCCTACTAGGCTTATGGCTAGGGCTAGGGCTAGGTCTAGGGCTAGGTCTAGTAAGCCTAGGATTATGGCTAGAACAAGGGTAGGACTAGGCCTAGTATGCCTAGGCCTAGGGCTAGCACTAGGGCTAGGCCTAGTAGGCCTAGACCTAGCGTTAGGGCTAGGGCTTGGGCTAGGCCTAGTAGGCCTAGGACTACTAGGACTAGGGCTATGGTTAGGGTTAGGGCTAGTGCTAGGGCTAGGTCTAGGCCTACTAGGCCTAGGGCTATGGATAGGGCTAGGTCTAGTAGGCCTAGTATTATGGCTAGGGCTATGGCTAGGGCTAGGCCCAGTAGGCCTAGGCCTCGGGTTAGCTCTAGGACTAGGGCTAAGGCTAGTAGTCCTAGGCCTAGGAATAGCGCTAGGACTAGGGCTAAGGCTAGTTGCCCTAGGCCTAGGAATAGTGCTAGGCCTAGGCCTAGAACTAGGCATGTTGGCCTAGGCCTACTAGGACTAGGGCCATGACTAGGGTAAGGGTTAGAGTTAGTGGTTACTTACTTCTTCTCGCTGTTACTTACTTATTGTGGTCCTCGTTAAATATTTTTTGCTCAAGATGGCATCCAAAAAAAGGCGTGCCAGTGGTCCACTTTTAACGGAAGGTCCCTAACCCTGATCCTAATCCTAACCCTAACCCTAACCCTAATAGGCCTAGGTCTAGGCCTAAGTCTGGGCTTAGGGTAATGTCTAGGGCTAGGGCTTGTGCTAGGGCTAGGGGTAGGTCTAGTACGGCTATGGCTACTAGGGTTAGGGCTAGGCCTAGACCTAGCCCTAACCCTAGTAGCCATAGCCCTACTAGACCTAGCCCTGGCCCTAGCACAAGCCCTAGCCCTAGTAGACTTATATCTAGAGGCCTAAGCCGACGTTATTTTGCCGGCGGCGGCGCGCCGTGTGTTTGTAGTCGGCTGCGGCGGCGCGCCGACTGTCTATAAGCGGCGGCGGCGGCGTGATTGAACACGCGGCGGCGGCGGCGTTCAGCGGCGCGTTAATGGCGAAAAATGCGAGTGGGAGGTATGTTAGTAACTTGTTGAAGACGTCAATACAAATCAAACAAATAACGTTTTATATGAAACGAAACTGTAATGTAATGCCATAAATGATAAAAAAAACTGCAGTTTATCTATTGTGTTAACAGCCGAAAAATGATAAAAAGGTGATATTACCCCCTATCACGTCGTCTAAATGTCAACGTAATGCTGAGTAATATCACCTTTTTATGATTTTTGCAGCTTTTGATGTGTGGCTGTTAACGCAGTAGATAAACTGCAATTTTTATCTCAATATTTGCAGTTTTATTATCAATTACACTACATTTTATAGCACTTAGGCTATTGAGGGCCATTATGTATCAGCATACTAAAATTTCTGCTGAAATAATCGCAAATGATTTTAGAGATATGATGGTTTTTATATTTTCCAGATGACAATATGCCACCATGTTGAATTTTTAAAAGCATAAAATTTTATATGCTGGAGGTCTGGAGGATCGACGCACATCGCCATGCCAAATTTTCTCAAAACACATACATACATAGATGAGATATTGCGGTTTTTCGATTTTCCAAATGGCCGCCACCAGCATCTTGGATATTTGAAATCGCAAAATTTTATTGGCTGCAGGGTCCAGAGTTCTGACATGCATCACCGTTCCAAATTTCATCAAAATTGGTCAATCAATTGTGGAGATAATGCAATTATTTGATTTTCGTTTCGATCATGGCACGGCGGCCACCGCCATCTTGAATTTTGAATTTACAAAATTTTATTGGCAGACGGTCTGTGGAGGGCCCACAAGCATCACTGTGCCAAACGTTGTCAAAATTGGAGTTTCTACTGTGGAGATAATGTGATTTTCGAATTTTCAAGATGGCTGCCGCCAGGCTCGAGGCGCACCAGCATGCCAAATATCGTCGAAATCGGTCAATTGGTTGCTTAGATCAAAGATCTTAAGATTTTTGAAGACGGCTGCCGCCATCTTGGATTTTAGATATCGCGATCTTTTATTGGCTAAAGGGTCCAGAGGGTCGAGACACATAAGCATGCCAAAATTTCGTCAAAATCGGTCAATCGGTTGCGAATATATTAAGATTTTTTAATTTTTCAAGATGGCGGCCATCCGCCATCTTTGATTTGTTTGGGACATATTTGGACCATCCACAGCGACTTGGGGATCTCCATCACTCTGCAAAATTTGATTTTGTTCGATGCAGTATTTTTATAATATGAACGTTTCAATATACGTAAGGTTGATAGGCTACGTGAAAATATGGTAATTGGTCTGACCTGTAGGTGAGTTGCTTAAAATGGGGGTATAAATGAAAAAAATTGTTATATTTCACCTATTTGCCCAGAGGCCCTCATGGAATGATTTCCACCAAATTTTGCTCAGCTGTAGAAGTCGTTGACGTAATCACTTGTGACAAATTTTTAGCGATCGTTAAAGGGATGTGGCGCCGCGCCGACAGCCGACCAAAAATGTCGGCGGCGGCGGCGGCGGCGTGCCGATCTGTCAGAGTCGGCGGCGGCGGCGCGACCAATTTGGCGGCGGCGGCGGCGCGGCGCGACCGGCTTAGGGCTCTACTTACATCTACTAGGGCTAGTCCTAATAGGCCTAGCCATAGCCCTAGCCCTCGCCCTTTGGGGATTTCCCATCATCATCTTCTCAGTATGACAACGTGGTTATATGGTGGTTGTGCCAAAAGCGGCCATATATCCCTACTAACGTCCCTTGGTCTACGACGAAACTTATGTCCGTTTTATAATCGGCATACCTATTTCTACCAGTGCTGAAAACCAGAGTAAATTGGTCTAGTAGTTGCTGAGATATTCTCTGGGATATGGTGATTTTTGCCGTCTCATCCAAAAAGGTGCATTTGTTACCCTCGTTATCTCTGAAATTACTGGACCAATTTACGTCAAAATTGTACAGGATGCAACTAAGGTATTGTCATAACATGTAACTTGTGTATTTATGAATAAACAAGCTGTGTGTGGCGTGTAGTATGTGACTGACTGTGTACATGTAGTTAGCAAGTGAAATGGCATCGATGAGTCAATTGCTTGAGATGCGAGATCGTGAAATTGCCAACCTCCGTCACATCATCGAGTTTGTCAAATATTTGCAACTTATTCAGCATGTTGTATACTTACCTTTACCTTTACTATCTTTGCCTTTTTCTTCAGCCCTTAATTGTAATTCACTGTGTTCTATCAGCTGCAAGGAGTAACTTTTGTTCAGTTTTTTTAATTTTTTTTTAGCTTACTCGGCCTGCCAGCTGCACGGGCTATATGTTATGCAGCTTTTTTTTTCTTGGAGGCTAATTAACTCAGAATGTACCAGAAGGATATTCACCTAATTTTTAGCAGTGCATGGCTGCAATTGATCGATCTGATCTTTGTTTTCTGAGGTTTATTGCATCTTAAGACTAAGTTATCTCACTGACATTCAACAACACAATGGGAGATCGCGTTAACGCCGGCGATGACACGTCTGTATCTCTAGAAAATTTGGTATGCTTCGGTTTAACAACCTCGCAGTTTATCATCTAGAATGTGTATAGCAGGCGTCAATGAGGACTTGGGTTTGTTTCACTACTGTTCGCTAGGGAGTGTCAGTGCCAGGCCGGGCGGGCTACACGCTAGGCCCTGCTATGCATTTATATATAGTTGGCGCATGATGTTAAATGGAATTGAATAATTTCAGTCATTAACTCTTACGGTCACGATGACAGGTTTGCATGTTAAAATGCCAGTTGTTGGTGTTGTTAACAGTGAACAGAAGCGTGGCTTGAGTGGTGCTGATGCTGATGCTGATGGTGCAGCAGCAGCAGCAGCAGCTGATGCTGCCGCTCGTCATGAGTGCGATGCCCTGCACGAACAACAGCCAGTTATCAGCGTGGTACGTCAGTGTTTCCATAGTTCTGTTCAAAACGCTTGTAACTAGAACAAATATCAGCCAACGCCGATTAGTCAGTCAGTCGAGGCCTAAGATTGACCTAAGTGTCACTTCCACTGCAAGGTCCATTCATCATCATCTTCATCGTCATCGTGTGGATTGTCCTTGAATGGACGTCGCCGTTTCCACGAGCAACCTCCATGCAGAAGGCTCACTCATGGAAAACACTTCAGCTGAGATGTCCCCGGTATCTCTCCAGGCAAACTCGGCCAGTTGGGTGGACGAAAACCAGAAGAATAGCCTGCATTCACCCTTATGCGCCCCAACACACGTAGCAGGTAGCTAGACTTATTTAGTGGCGGCCTACACTCGCAACGTCATGGCTCTGTCGTGGGCAAATCAGAATTTTTCATGTAGAGCTGTCGCTGTTGGTCCGCGACTGCATATTCACCAATGAAAACCCTGCTTATTTCGCAGGTAACCTCTACATCTAGGCCTACAGGCCGCAAGGTCCAGTAGAGGTCTAAAATGTCAGTACCAGAAGTCAGGAAGCGATTGACAAAACAAAACAAATATTTTTTCGACTTTTTTGGACCAATGGACGGCGCCTTAGAAAACTCGAGTCCCTGGCGACTGCAAACCTCAACGTTGAAGTCACTGATCAACGCGTACGATCAGTGGAACTGCCCGAAACGGCAACAAAGCCGTCGCCGGCGCCACTTCACGAGCATTCGCTAGATGCAGCACCGTCGATATGCCCCTCGGGGCATATCGTTTCGCGTTGCGACCGGTTGTTTGACTGGTGCTGTTATAGAGTAGCTGGTCGGAGAAGGACGTGTGTGACGAGCGTTCTGATGTGGTGCCTCGTGACGACGGGAAAACGTTGGCTGAGACCGTGTCGCATGACAGAGACTTGACTTCGCGACTCCAGTTGGAAATACACAGCCTACAGGAGACGGTGCAACAGCTTTTCTATTTGATATTTGTCGTTACCCAGCACTTCACTCTTATAGTCCCGCGCGCGCGCGCGCGTGTGTGTGTGTGTGTGTGTGTGAGAGGAGGGGGTGTTCGGTTTGTGCGTCGATCTGGACAATAACTTTGAACTTAAATGACTTGCAACATTGTTCTCCTGAAGGGTCAACGTCGTAGATCAGAGTTGAAGATCACATGAAGAAAATAAGAGCTGAGCAACTGTTGAGATGGCTGACCGTGACTGAAAAGTGGAGCTGAATTGAAAACTGTAAGTAACTAACAGCAAGCCAAAAATTCACGATCGGCTAAAATGTTACTAAAGGTGGTCTGAGCGACCTCAAGTGTGGCTTCTAGTTCTAAAACGACGATTTGTATAACCACGTGACAAAAATCTGTAACTTTGCGTCTCTATTTGTTGGTTGTGAGGATGCAGGTGAAGCAATTGCGCGCAGAGTTGCGTTGCGTCAGTCGTCTCAACTCTGTTCTTGAACAACGCACTTGCTTGACGTCGCCAGCTCACAGCTCAGTGCGTCTCTTTCTTTAGGCTGCATGCCTGCCATGCACGCTGCTGTTAGTTCATACCATGTCGCGCTTATGCTCTGTCTGTCTGTCTGTCCGTCCGTCCGTGACGTCGGTGGATAATCAATATATTTCTATAGCGCCATGAGGTCATGACTTCTGGTTTTGTGTTTGTCAGCAATGGCGCTGTCAGCTGGCTCAAGCCGTTATTGAAGAATGAATGATTCCTATGCTCGCATGTTGCACTATCTCAGCATCTGCTGAGTTTTCTTGTATCTCTGTCTGGCAACATTAAATTTAACGGTTCAGATTTCTGTCAAGACTTTTATTTGCCCTGATATACCCCGGAGATGACGCTGGTGCCCGGACTCATGCATATGCATATCACCCTTTCAGTGCGTTGGCGTCTTCTCTATACCAGCACTACATCTACGATTTACCGCGAACGTAAAACAGTCGGTAGCCTTCGTCCGTATGTATGTAAGTAAGTAAGTCAGTAGATTTATATATCGCATAAAGTTATCAACTCTAATATCTGTCCGTTTATTCCTTTCCATTCTGTCTTGTAATTCGACCGATCTTTGAACTGGAGTTTTTGTATCTGTGTATATGGGTCATGACTCTAGCTCGCCTGGGATTGAAGGTTAAGGTCAACCTGGTTAGGGTTAGGAATTACTGACTGACAGCCGTAATAGTAAGTTGTTATTGTCACGTCGTCAGCTGCGCGCTAGCGCGGCGAGGCGTGTGGCGCGGTGCGGCCGGCGGTCTGACGTCGATTCTCAAACGAGACACTGTTTGTTTTCTACTTTATGGTGCAACTGCGCTGTTGAACTGATTGTCGGAATTAAAGATGGCGTCGGCGGCGGCAGGCGACGTGGGGATGAAGCGAGTGGAGAACCAGCTGAAGATTCAGCAGCTGGAGTCTGATGCGCTGCGTGTTCGGCTCATTGATGCTGAGACGTCGAACGAACGACGTCAACTCACACTCGAGCACGGTACAACTGCAACCAACTACTCATCATACGACCGTCTTATAGCCAGTTCACACTGCGTGGACCTAGCAATAACCTCGTTATTTAGGCCACGTTAAAAATATTGATGATGATGATGATGATGATGCCCCACGTGACTCAATTCCACCGGCGAGTTGAGTCGTGTCGGTCGGGCGGTGTGAATTTGTAAGGTTCTTTTTACACCGGATACAGACTGCGTCGCATTTCCATGCGCCATTGCATCGTGAAGTGGCTGTTGTTTTTTTCTAAACACGAATTTAATATAATTCTACATACAGATGCGCATGTGTAGTTGGAGTTATTTCGCAGTATTTTCTTCATTCGCCACGAAAACTTATTTCCCATAAACGTTGTACTGAAATCTGTCTTATAGTTAGTCATCAATAAACTGCTGTTACTGTGTTTAATAATTCGTTTTCAATTGGTACCTTCAACTACCTTGCCAATCACGTGAAGCGATAAAAAGGGTTCACATATGATATCATTTCTTCTCATCACATCCGAACTGAACTGGACAGAATTCAATCTCCAGTTCAGTTCAGATGAGGTGACATGACATGAGATGAGATTAGTAATGTGAACGCTCCCCTACCCGCGATGATAAAGCAGCAAAATGGGTAGCCTTGTGACGTAGAAAGATCACAGTGACGTTCAAGGCCAACATCAAGGGTTTTATATTTATATTGCACAGTTAAAGGGTCAAGTCTGGTTCAGTACTTTTTGACGACCGAGCGCGGGTAGGAAGGGGAGAGGGATAACTCAGAAATTTCTCGTCAGTTTTGTGCAGATCTAAGCTGGATGCCGATGGGTTGGTTCAATCGTCGTGCGTGGCTAGCTAGCTGGCTGGCCCGGCCGTTGGTGGTGTAGAGTGCTGTATGTGTGGCTGGGCTGGCGTGTGTAGAGGTGGAACAGCTGAGAGTCAAGTTGACGGAACGTGATGACGTCATCATTGGACTGCGTCAACAGTCGACTGAGACTGTCAGTCAGCTGGAGCAGACTCACATGACGGAGCTACTGGCGCTCAGGGACCACACAGACCAACTACAGCAACTCGTCAACAACTCACGGTCAACCATACGAGTTCGCCTGCTCTCAGTCACTGATCGTCAGCACGCACGCACGCGTGCACGCACGCACGCACGCACACACACTAGTGACTGAGCGAGTGTTCTAAGGACGACGACCTAACCTAACCTTACATGGCGCGTGGCTAAATGTTCAAAATTTGCGTGGGCGATAATACGTCGGAGATCTCGACCATTGTGCAAAATCTCATCAAGATCAAATAAGCTGTTTCACTTCTGCGCACAAGTAACTTGACGCACCCCGTGTAGTGTTACTCGACTATTTTGTCGGTGTTATCGGCGGGCGGGCGGGAAGCTGAACGACAGATAGCATGATGTGTGATTCCATGTGCCATGTGCATGCGTTGCGTTCCCGTAGCGGTGACGCTGCATGGCTAGTCGTAAACTGCTCTACTCCGTTTACTTTACTTTATTAGTTATTATTACTTATTACTAATGCATGCCGCTTGTAGTGCACGAGCTATACGTACTACGTAGGGTCAAAGCATTCATGGCCTACATACGTTCTTATGAGAGATCAGGAAGTTACTGCTTGTATCATGACATCCATGGAGATTTTAACCGTGTATTTTTTTTTGTAAAAATGGCTGATTCGATCGAGATGCCGTTTAGGATGGTGGGTCTGGGTGGGCCAAGGAACGACGTATTGGAGTGGGGTTGAGATCGCTGGACGGCAACGGGCATTGTTGGAGAAGCCGGGACGGTGCAATGTCAGTGTCAGTGCTAATCGTTAATTTATATAGCGCATAACCTCAACGTCTCTAATGCAAACTGAGCAAAGAATAGTATTCAAATCACGCCGGAATGAAACCGTGCTGCGAACGTGTCGGATCGCGCCAACTGTCTGGTACTTGAGTTGGAGGCGACTGCATGGGCCAGCAGCTAGCGACCAAACATCGAACAACGAACAGCTGGTGCATGGTAGCTGGCGGACCGGAAACGCGTGAGAATGTGCGCATGCTCATTGGCTCAACTGATTGAGCTGCCGTTTGCCCAACGAACTGTGCATTCTGAGATGGACGTACACATTGGCGCCAACTGGCAAATACGTTTGATCGACTGTACGCGGCAGCTATGAGTGGGTCTGTCACCAGGAGTGGCCTGTTTCCAGATTGTGAGTTAGTGTGAAATGTGAGCGGTGTGTGCGTGTAACACACAGAGATGAGACGGGCGAACTGCGTGAACAGGTGCGACAGAAGGACGCGCAGATTGAAACCTTCAGCAAACTCAATCAAGACCTCCAGCGAGAAATCAGGTACTCAGTGCACGCTAGCCTACTGCAAACTGACACGACACGACACGAAATAGTCATTATGCTGACGACGACGACGGCGGCGTGATGAGGTTGAGGTTAATGAATGATGTCCAACATGTCCAACAGATTTCAACGACATACATCTATGCAGTTTGGTGGCGATGCACGTTCAGCAGTAAGTAAGTAAGTAAGCTGGTTTCCGGTAGCCATGAGGTTAACGCTATATAGGCCTAAACATTGCTTCTTTTAGTGAGTTTATTCCGTGTGACAAAATTTATTGTTTGGTGTCGCTTTGGCCTCGGGTTAGAGGTCCTAAAGGTCTGGAGTTGGTCAAAGCCCGTGCAGCTATGCTATAGACCGACAGTTTCTTATTGTATGCGTCCTTGTCTTCGTTTCGTGTGGACCTGTACAATGTGCTCGTTGTACCGCACTAGCGCTGCGCTCTAGCCCGCGGTTCGAGCCTACGGCGCTTGTAACGGTGGATGTCGTGGTCGCCATGTTGTATATAGAATTGGAATGATGCGCATTGCGCCACTGCAGCAAGCTTGGTGGACTTTAGTCTGCTGCCATTATGAGACCATGCATGCTCGTGTAGCCTGTGAGCTGTGACGCCTACGTTCTAGCGAGGGCGCGCGTTGGGCAGTGCAGCCGTCTAGCAAAGCGGCTAGCTAGCTGCCTTCATCGTATAGCCACGCCACCTGGAGTTATTCTGGTCTTTTAACATAATTATAGGCCTAGACGTTTTATTTTCTCTGTCACGCAAAACTGTCGGTACTACTGAGTGAGTGAGTGATGTGCTGCGTGCGTTGGTAGCCGTCTCGTGGAGTAAGTCATGCATCACACACATAGCTTGTCTGTTAGACAGTCGTTCAAAATGTGCTTCAGCTGAATGACAACGGGCAGGTTTCCGGCGCCGGTTTGATAATTGGTGCCTGGAACCGGTTCGTCTGTCATTAGCTTTATTATGCATGTTGTGTGCGTCGTCAAAGTGCGTGAATATGACGTTATTTGTCACGAAAAATTCAGATGTTGAGTGATTTTCGTTAAAATGTCCACTGACTGTTCAGCTCAGAGTTCGTTCGGCCTCAGTTGAAGTGCAACATTAATATAGGCCTATTGTCTTACTTAATTACCTAATACATCCTGAAAGAACAATAATGGATTTATAAATTTTACAACGAAATAACGTCAGAATATTGTCATACGAAAACGACGGCGTCACTTGATGTAAGTCGTTGGCTACACGCGTCACCGTCAGCGCTGTGTCTGTTAACAGCGGTTGTGTTAATGTAGTTGAAACACGCAACGGCTCTGAATGAAAGTTGTCATGTTGATTGATTCCTTCAGTCGAGTTATGGTTCGACGTCCCACTCGACACAAAAGAGATCATTTTGCGGACGCCCATCCCCGCAAATCTGTTGTTTTTTTTCAAAATTCATATCATTTTTCATGTAGCCCCACCACATGTCGTTACTCTAAATTTTTGTGACGTCACTTCACCCTATGTTTAAAGCGTAGGACAAGTACAGACAAGAAAATAATGAAGTCAGCTGATGTACTGTACTGCACTGAAGTACAGTACAGTGTAGTAATGGGCGTATTGCACGTGGAAGTTGGCACGGGCACATATGCATATAGGCCCACTTTGTCATTCACAGAACACAGTAGTATAGTAGGCTACAACGTTACAGCATTTATGAGCAAAATAGTTCTAAACATATGTTCTGAAGGACAGAAAGGCTAAAATGTATTAGCACTTACAACAGCCGTTTAAAAAATAGTAGTAATAAAAAGAGAATAAAAATACAACACGAACAACATAAGAACATTAATATCATAGGCCTAAGCAGCGAAATTCAGACAGATCAACTAATGCCAACGACGCTCTAAACTTATTTAGAGAGAGATGAGAAATCAACCTTCGATGGTGAAAGAATATCCAAACATTTATTACGCGGTTCTTACCGTGTATAGCGAGTGTATGGTTGAGCTTGACGGCTGGTGTGTTGATACGTGCACTGCGGCAGCGGCGGCTGCAGGAACAACGGCGAGTTGATGACGGAATTGAAACGTTGCGAGACACGTCGAGTTGATGCCGAGAATCACGTGACTCAACTCAACGCCGCGCTAGACCGACAGCTGGTCCACTCTCAACAGATACAGGTAAAACACCATCCAGTCTACCTGTAGTAGGCTGTATTCCAGGTAGGTATAGCGGGAGATGGTGTGAGCTTATCGCGGTGTATTGGTCATTCTGCTCATGCTCTTCCGTTTCTACTAGCATCATTATTATACTCCAACAATAGTATATACGTGGTTTTAGTGAAAAATAAAGAAATGTTCGCCTTTGTACGAGGAACAAAAACAAACGTT
>Ga0209782_1001940_pt1 | contig 11237 bp, 5 predicted proteins | sample WorMetmaBAHAMAS1_FD_187390 | JGI IMG/M metagenome (GOLD analysis project Ga0209782, IMG submission 187390) | Marine gutless worms symbiont microbial communities from Max Planck institute for Marine Microbiology, Germany - Inanidrilus... | ecosystem: Host-associated > Annelida > Digestive system >...
ATATAGTGGTGGATGAGGCCAGGGTGAGGCGGCCAGGCCGCTGCTGAGCGTTGGTGCCTTATGTTCTGACACTTGCTAGTTGAGTGGCATGAAGGACATCTGCTCCACAAACGTGCATTCCTGTTATTCTCTGAACGTTCTTTTCAGGAAAGGTGAAGACGGACTGGGGGGAGCTGATCCCGGTTTATCTGAGAAGATGACAAAATTGTTAGCAGTAGCAATGGACATTCTGTGCCCGATGAACAGCAGTTTGGTGGTGATATTGGTTTTAATTTGCTGTTTATTCTGTCAACTGTCTTCATTATTTTATCAGCAGTTCAATACACACGTAACCATGTCAGCACTTCATTTTAGTATTTGTTCATTGCGATATGCTACTTCTATGCCGTAAACTGTACGGCTAGACGGGATTTTAATTTGTCATGTTGCGATTCTGAATTTTTTCTGCTTTGTAAATTTTTCTGTTGAATTTTTAAAGCATTCTCGTTCATTGAGCAACATCAAGTCCAGATCAGTGAGTGGCTTTGTTGTCGTTGTTGACAAGTGTTCATGGATGTTTTTCTGTATTCGGGAAAGTTTAGTTTTATCATTACCGTTTGACAGTAGTTAAGTGAATGTAATAAGCTACACATTAATGAGTTACTGATGTCTTGAGCCGATTGCATCAATACTGTAGTGTCCAGTTTAATTTAGTTTTTAATTTAATTTAATTTATAATCTGTTTCATTTCGTCATTCTGAAAAAGTCTGCCGCTGTTATTCTGCCAGTAATGCATTTGTATCACAGAGGCCAATAGTAACATGTAGTTTGTGGTAGCTGCATTAGAGGTGTGCTTTCAAGCCAAATTTTATTGTAGTGATGTACGTGTAGAGCACAGTAAGCTGTAAAAATTAGGAACTAAAAATGAGTTGCGCTATAGGGGGTGCATTCTTAGCACAATTTGTACAAAGTGTTTTAGATGTTAGGTATGTCAATCAGTATTTTGTGTAATTTGGTTGCTTCCACTTAACCTGTAAGAAAGTTGTTAACAAATAATCATGGTTGATGTGCTCTCCCAAATTTTCTGCAGCATTATTGGTGGGATTTGAAAAATATTTTAAGTCCAAAATTGGTACAGACCCCCTCTGTTCTTTTAATCTTTTTGTTACTTTGCTGATAAACAACATTGTTTATTAGTGCAAGCTGTGGTGAGCAAGGCGTGTTTGATATTTTATTTAGAGTACACAAGGATGTGACAGACTGCAGCTTTATTAGCAACTACACTTTGATTCAGTTGTACTCAGAGTACATGTCAATTCTTTGTTTTGCTGAGTTGCAATTTCTGTGTAGCACTTTTTCAACATTTTAATATTATATTTGACAGAATTGTTTCAAATATTATATTTGCTCAGAAACTGTAATGTGAATATGGCACCATTAAAGTATTTTGTGCCAGTGGACTGAGTGTTTAATTTGTGGATAATAACAGGCATTGTGTATAAGAATTACTGCTAGACTTCCAGTCTGGCGATTAATGCATCTTTACTCATCACTTTAGTGGTCCAGGTAGAGCAACTGGTCCAGTTTGTGTCTGTCTGTGCATCTTGACAATAAGTTTTCAACTATATGAACTTTGACTTGGGTGTTTGGCATGCTAGTTTACCTTGATGTGGTTGAAGTCTGGTTTAAAGGGCAAACTCAGGTAGAACTGACAGCAAGAAGAAATGTTGATAAATTGGTGGGAGTGAGGGACTTTTTAGTTATGACCATTTCAATCAATCTTTATTTGTCACGAGCAATTTGATAAAACAAATGACACAAGCAATCTGACTGGACAGCAAGGCACGAAAGTGCACTAAGAGCTGCCCGTAGTTAAACAAGTTAAAAACATTTAAGATATGAAGACAAATCAGTAAATTATTGTCTAGATAGAGCATTTGCTGCAGTATATGCAAATTGTGCATGTATGTGTGTGTGCATTTCTGTTTCTCCAGAAAATAACTAACTATATGACCTTTGACCTAAATATTTGGCATGCCGGTTCACTTTGACACTTTTTCTGGCCAGTTGATAGCGTAATGTTATATAGCTTATTGTCACAGTCACAGGAGTGTCTTTGTTTCTTGGCTGTGGTCGCAGTACATTGATTGAAAAGTGAAACTGAAATGGGAAAAGCAGTTATAGCACAGTGTTGGAAAATGCGGATGATAATGACGCTGTGCTGATGTTAGTTAAGATGCAGCAGAAGTATATGTTCTGCTGCATACTTCTCACTTTGTCAAGTTTTTTCTGCAAAAATGGTCAATTCAACCTCATGTGAGGGCATTGTGGTTTGCATAATGTTTGGCAATTTCAGATATGAAAAACATGGATTATGGATTAGTTTGGAATCAGATAAATTTTGGCAAAAGCTTTGATTTTGCAGTGTGTTAGGTGAACAAGTAGTGGCATGTATTGTTGTTGTGTATTTTCCGCTGAACATCTCAGAACAGCGGTGGTATGTCCAATAGTCAGTCGGCTCACGACATCTCGGCATGCGATGATGATGATGGCTATGGTGAAATAGGTGTTTATGCTCGTCGTTCAGGTACAGTTACGGCAGCGGGCGACAGCTTGTCAGAAAGTTGTCTTTCTTTCATCATTCTTTTCATGCATGTGATGTGCATGCCTGTTGTGTGCATGCACTCACACACATGCTTCCACTGTTGCTGTCCAAAACTATAAAATGTAGGCTATCATATCAATAGGGAGACACACACTGGCAGTGTGTTAGATAACACTGTGATTTTGACCTTATACTTTGCTTTACTTTTGTTATTTGTTTTATGCTAGTTACAGAAAAACGACTGTCCTTTTGACGTTTTGATCTCTGCTTTTAGTCGTTGCATGCCGAAGATCTGCTATGCACAATTATGTTTTCTACCAAGTTTGGCATTGATAGTTGAGCCATTTTCCTTTTAGAGAGTGGACATGCACATGGACAGACCCAAAGACAGACAGTCACATAACAGATCTCTCTAGCCACGCACAGACCCCCAAGCCGAATTTTTTCTAGACAACCGACTGGATTTACGGCTGCTTGGTGGGAAACGGTGGCAGCTTGAGGGTCTACCCATTCATTATCTACTGCCAGCGTGGGTCGATGTTTCTGAAGTTGCTCATGTCATCCGCAGTCAAGTATGCATACTGTTGTTCAGTTATTGTGTACCTTTTTACTTGGATTGTGTCATTGTCATTAAGTTGGTTTGGTTGTGGACACGTTATAAGTTGTTTATTTTGTCTTTATTTTCACAGTATCTGCTGTAATTCTGATGATCCATGTAGTGTAGATGATGCCAGTGTGTTCTATAAAACCACATAATAAATTTGTCACTGTCCAGCTGTTTCTGCTATGATGGACTCAGCTGCCCGTAGAGCTTCAGTACAGTACTGAATCCTGGCGGAGTTAATTTGACAAAACAGTAATGTTGGTAATTTTTTTCCAATACTTTACAGACAGTGTCTTGCAATCAGAGAAAAGCATGTGCTGCTTATTAATGGCGCATGATTTATTTCTCAATCATCTAAACAGTTGAGCACTTTACAGATTACTGCAGATCTAGATTTAGGTTTTGTAAGTTCTGTGCACATTTTATTTACTCTAGCCAGTTTGCCTGTGTTTAGTTGTTTTGTGTGTCTTGTAAATTTCATTGTCAAGTGTCAAGTTGTAGTTCTAGCCGAAATGTGTTGAAAGCACTGTTAAGTTTTAACCAGCCAGTCTTTCAAATTGTTGTTATTGTGGTTGTTCCATTGGTTGGTAAGGAATTATGGACACTTTCAATACAATTTTGATTACATAGTTCCTTTAGTGTTATTATGTGTGATGCACATTTTTCTGCGTTAGTGACAGTTGTGACTCACTCATTGTCTATGCCTCTCCAGCTTATTTCTTGCAAAGATTTTTCTGTGATCTAAATTTGTATCAAGTGGGACATTAAACACAAATTTCACTCGTGCACTCGCTCACTGAGGCACTTGAATTTGTAGAGTTAATATCCTGATTGGGACCATTCCATGGGGCCATAGCGGTCCCCTCTGTCATGCGTTGTCGTTGTCGTCGTGGACGTCGATGCGCAGGGGGCGCACGACAGTACCGGTAGCGACACCTGGTGAATGGGCGTGAGGCGGCTCACAGTGGTGAATGGGCCCAACATTTTTCAAATGCTTATAGCTTGTAAAGCAGTACGTTCTCTGCTGATGTGCCGCTAAGAAACTCGCTCACTCGCTCACTCGCTGCAGTTTGAGTTTGATTTTCTCATCATTTCTGTTTATTGTTGCATGATAATGGCTGTTGTGCTATATAAACAGCAGCATTGTGCATGGCTGGCAAGTCTGATACTGTGCAATACATCTACACTATGTCCAGTTTTATATCCGACACTGTTTAGCTGAAGTGTGCAAGCTGTTTCACTCCACTGTTGTAGTTGGCATTTGCTCTTATATTCTCACTACAAACATTATTTCATCGTGACATCTTATTATGACTGTGTCATGCATACAGTCCATGAGTGTCCACTTAAATATTATTTGCGGGGTTTCTTAAATGCAAGAATTGTCTTTTCTGGATGTGTTACGAGGGTGGACATCACTCGTTTAGTTTTGTTAAGGAAAGTTGTATATGTCAATCATTTTGCATCACCTGACCATTTTTGAATTTTTGGGCCACGGTTTTAATAACATAATAACTGAGGAATGCATCATGTGTTAACTGCAATGTTTTCACATTAATGAGAAAGTGCACGTGGCTTGTACATGCAACTTCAGTTGTAGTGTCGAGATTGAAAGACTTTTCTCGGTTACAAGCGGTCACATTCATTCCAGGACTGTCCCTGAATCGATGCAGGATAGAGACATTGTTACTACAGTCACCAATGGGCAGTGATCACTAATGGACAGTGATCACCAATGGACAGTGATTTATGTGGCTGAATAGCAGTAGTTCTGATGACATCGAGTGTCTTTTAAGGTCATTGACCAATTGCAAGTTTTTTCAAAGGGATTTGTATACAACACAGCACATCGAGCAGGTCCCTCGGCAATAGCTGAGTTTCTTGTTACATAGATTGTTATGCCACTTTGCACATATAGTGTAAGTTGTCTATTCTCAACTGGTCAAGTTCCGTGTCCATTCACTCAGTCTGTCCATTTGTAATGACTGTGAATTATAGTAAAAGGGCCGACTTGATTGAGATGCGATTTGGGTGGTGAGTCCCAATGAATCATGTATTAGTTGGGTGTGCAGTGCATATTGGATCCACCTGGCAAATACGGTTGAACGATTGTGCATGGCAGCTATGAGTTGGTGCGCCATCAGGCACAGTCTCTTCTCAAATTACTTTGGTCATTTAGTATAAGACATAGAGTATACGTGGGATTTTGGTTACATATACATTGTCAGTTATCGTTAGTCATGTATGGCAGTACAGAAAACATTTTTGTCATAGATTATTTGATGGAAGTTGTTAGTGCATACAAATGAATAGAATTTTTCATTATTGTTTTTTTGTCGTTGTAGGAGCAGATTAGCGGTTCACCGCCATCCAGTCCAGATAACTTTGAAGATGCGCTGCGAACAGATGTGAATAATCAGGCGTCGTCGACTCCGACGTCGCAGTATTTGTTGACACCGGCGGCGGCGGCGGCGCCTGACAGCTAGACACTGAGTCAGTTGCCACCTGTGAACCTCTGTTACATGGTGCAGTCTTGTCTGATTGTTTTCTCACCTTATCAGTGATGGGCAACAGCTAACTAACTTTCAGTACTAAACCTCTTAGTTTCATTTAAAGTTTAATTGTATGGAAAAATTTAGGTAAAACATTGCTTGTGACTAATTTTACTGGCTGTGTCCATAGCAGTAGCCATAAAGCATTAGTCTTGTGTAATTCCATTTGTCTGTCCCATTTTTTTGCAATATTAATGTAGGCGTAGGGTTTATACTCACTGTGACTTAATGATGGCTGCACAGATATTCAATATTGCCGTCATACGTTTGGTCCTTCTGTCTGAAGACATATACACTTGTTGACTAGAATGTTTATTTTACTGTCTTAAATACTAACAAATAAAAGACGCCATATCATCAACAGTTTATGTTGGAACTTGTGATTGAGATTATTTTTCATCATTGCACTTACTGGTATCGTTGGTTGCTCCATTTTTTGTTATTATTTTATTTACAATGGAAAGACTGATTTGCGTCCATGCAAAATTTTGTATCTTATTTATTCGTAAATAAAATATTGGTTCTTGCCAAATGTTGGAAATGATTTTCGGCAAAAAAGTTCGAGAAAGTTTAGATGATTGTAATTGTTGTCGTTCTATCCGTTCTATACTTAACTGAAGTCGAGAGTATTCAATAGCTTTAGTTTAAGTAATTTTTAGTCGAGAAATGGTTTATCTTAAAACTAAAATAGTTAAGTTTATTGCCCATCACTGCACCACACTGGCGAGTGTTTCATGACCGTTGTGCATTCATTCTTGTTGGTGCCACATCAGTTGTGTCAGGTTGTATATTTTGCTGCACTGCAACAATTTTTTGTGACTATTCCATTGACAATATTGTAGTTTAATGATGGATTAGTTGAACTTTCTGATGTGGTTTTGAGCGTGTATCTGTGGATGGACTTTGTGATAGAGACTTGTATAGCGTTGAATTTCATGCTGATGCTGCTAGAGCTGATACTGAAGCTGAGCTTGTGGTCGTTTAGGAGACTCTGCTGAATTGACATGCAGTTGTATATTTGCAGTTGTATTAATGCCAACGCCTGACGCTTTATTGTTAAAAATTGCTATATAAATTGCTGACATTACCAAATGTGTATTATTTGCATTTTGTAATTAATCAAGTTAGTGTATTTGCAAATTCACTGAGTTCATCTTGGCATCGACATTTCCCTGCTAGTGCAATGTAAATAGTGCGGCATCAAACTACACTGTGACCCCCAAAAAATAAAAAGTTCATACTTTTGGCTTGCTATAATTTTGTCAGAATGAACTGATTTTGATAATTTTTGGCTACTGGGAAAGAAAGAAATTAAAAAGTGCTTTATTTTGCCACTGCCATAGCTAGTGTTTCTGCACTACCTGGTGAAACGTCCATGAGAAAAAATTGCATCTTTTTTCTCTATTGCTGCATTACTGCATTGCTAGCCGAGCCAGTCACTGGCTTAATTTATTCATCGTGTTACTCACAACTCATACTCATGCTGCTGTAGAGCTCTGTAAATCTTGTTATCAGTGGAGCCGAGGTCTGGACTCTAGTTTGTTACATGGTCATAGCTCAGGAGAAAGGAACGTTGTGAGTTTTGCACTGCAGCGGTTTGACTGTACTGAGTGCAAGATGCACCGATGTATTTTCCTGATGAAAAACAATTTACAATTATCAACAGCATGTTTAATGACATTTTGTTGAGATAGTTAGATATCCTAGCAATAATGTCCACTGACTGTCATAGCAAACACGATAAGAAACAACTGTCATTTTTGTCGCAGCAACTGATATTGTGACAGACTTGGTGAACGTCAAGTAATATGAGGATAACAGACTGCACGATGCTGGGCTCCCATTATAAGTTATGTCTAGTGGATACAGTCGATTATTTTGACAGTGACGGGTGGTTTAGTTGTAACCAGATGATATTTTAATGTGTTTTGTGTGTTTGTTGGCAAAACAGCGTGCATAACTTCTGGGTTTTGGTTTCACCAGCTGGTGCAGAAGCATTAGTTAGGTGGGGTAGGAAATTAGTTACTTTCTCTGGAAAGATCAGGCCACAAATTGTCAAAATAGGTTCACGTGTGTCAAAGTTATAGCAAGCCAATTGTGTGAACTTTTTTTATGGGAAACAGTGTATATTTTATGTATTTATCTCTTTAAAGAGTCACTCTGTTTCTGTTACTTGTATTTTTCTGAAACATTGATTATTACTGTAACTTAAGCTGTACAAATAATTGTAGCATGTGTAACTGGTTGCTTTCATAGATGTTGTGCTACTCGTAGACGTTAGCTGTCAAATAGTGACAAAATGTGGACTTTGAATATGATGAAAAGCACCTATATGAAATTACCAGTTGCAGTTCTTTCATGGACTTTCACACCATTTTTTATTTATTGTGCTTTCATTTTTCATCTATTTTTGCTTTTTTTATTTATTTGCAGATTTATTATAACTAACTAAGCTGATTCCCAATGTGTTTTTGCCTATAGTGCAGCATTTCATTATTGTTTACATCACATTGTACACATGCAACTTAATTAACCGTCTTTGAACTGTGATACGCCCTTAAGACTATGATGTGTCGGTGTAAGCAAAGACACTGAAAGTTGTCTAGTGGCCATGGTCGGATTTTGGCTCAATGTAAACAATGAATAGACTGATTGAGGCTTCATACCAGTCTTAGATCTCATAGTTTTGTTGCTGTACTGTTGTAATTTATATCTAAGTGATAACTCAACCTAGTTAGTATAATTCTTGTAACTTAATTATGTATATGGTGTACATTTATGTCATTCAGTTGCTTTACAACCTTATTTTTCTGAGAGCAGTTGCCATGTAATCTAGAGACTACGTGTTTCTACCATTTGGTACATTGCCATGTCCTCCCAAGTGATGACATTCTTGTCCGTGATTGCTTCGTCCTCAAGACGGACGTGAGGCATTGTGATGACCATGTCTGTGAGTCTGTCTGCTTGCGTATCTGCAAAACCACATTGCTGAAATTTTTGTGTATGTTGATTATGGCCGTGACTCAGTCCTCCTGTGGTGGCATTGCGATACGCTATGCAGTTTGGTTTGGTTTTGTGGATGACATCAAACAGTGGGTTCTACGGTGTGTCTTGTGTATTCCCAATATAACAGCTTAAATTACTGCATCAGTTCCGTCCAGATTTTGCTCAGTGATAAAGATCAGCAAGTATACACATCGTGGGTTGTTCACCAGGGGCAAAGTTTGTTATGTATGATGCCTTCTTTTCTGCCTTTATTATTATTTGCTTTTTTGCTTGTGTTATCACACCTGCAGCGAGCCATACATGTACAAAATTTAAAGTACTGCTACATTGAGTGATCTGTTTTTTGTGTGTGCAATACAACTTTGTGAATATCTCTGATCACCAATACTGCCATGACTAACATTCATGAGTCTTGGGGCAGTTGATGTCTTGTGCAGTTTCCACTGAGCTAATTGTAATATAATTTATAGTTGATAATTATTCATAATGTTCAATTTGTAACTTGGTTATGTAAATGTGCAGCAATACAAACAGCAAGTAGCAAGTTGAATTATGGTCAGATTCTTGTGTCTACAGTCCTGAGAGTGAAACATTTCTCTGTTGAAATGGTTTTTGTTGTGCATTCGTTGTAAATTAAGCCTGCTGTTGTCGTCTGCACTTCTGTGGTTTTGCACGATATTGATATGTAATTAAAATGCAACAGTAATTTAATACTGATACCGCTCTTGAGTTTTTTTATGCAGAAGCTGTGGGTAAGTGATAGTGATTGTTCGTTTCCAAATTATTTCTACCAAACCAATCCAATCCAATCCAGTGAGTTGAGACGGGCGCAGATAGAGTCCTCTGCCTTAATTACTGTGTGGTCAATAAAAGAATCCATAATGAGGGAAAGAGCCCCTCCTTATAAGTGGCCACATAACTGTCTCAGCCCAACTGTGTAGCATCTAGAAGGATATGCCCTGTTGGCCTAGCTAACACGCTAATGGGCGCCATTAGGTGCATCAACAAGTGGACGCTGTAGCGGTCGGTCGTGCGACGTTAGGCCCGGTGTGAATGCAGCTTTAGGCGCAGTGGAGACAGACTATGTTGTTTAGGGCGGCAGTGGATCAATGTTTTATTTGATTTGCGTCGATGAAGCGTATATAGCCTAGGCTGCCTAAGATTGCCTGCACAACAGCAGACTGGACCAGACCAGAGTGCCAATCGACAGACCTGCCAACAGTACTGTTGACACGATACCAAAAGGCTGGCTATAAGCTGAACGCGGTGTTCGACTATACCCGTAGACATTAGGCACCCATAGGCCTCTCTAATATCTAGGCCTATTTATTTAGTCGGCACTGTGCCGTGTGTTGCGAATGAGTCATAATAGGAAGTAACGACACCGTATGACGAGGCCGTTTGTTGATGGTCATTGACGCTAATCACCTGGTGATCAGTTCCGATTATCATCATGCGGCGTCGCCAACGTTGGAGCGGCTTAATATCGCTCGTTCTCACCACCAGGTGTGTTGATTGATTCAGTCCACCTACCTGCCGACTGATTGCGTTACAGGTGCGCGCCTGGGTGAGCAGTGCATAAGCTTATTATTATTTAGGCCTGTGAGAAACCATAGAGCGCCTTGTAGAAAGGTTGCCATTGATCTAGCAATACGTACGCCACCATAGTTGTTGATATTTCCTCTTATTTATAAGCCTGTGGTTCGTTTAGGGTCGAAATTGTCAATATGATGTACCATTTATTTAGTTTTAATGTCAGTTCGAATAGACATGCACAGGCGTGTACAAAATCGATGCATCGATTTAGACGAAATTATGTAAGAACACAATTTTTGGATCACAAGTTTTAATAAAATGACCGAATTCTACTGCTGATAGTTGTGAAAGGCAAGTGCAAAACTGCTGTCATCACTGCTAAGTATTTTCTTTTATTTCGCCATAGTAAGAACAGGAAGCAGATGATGAAACTCGGCTACAGTGACCTTAAAATGTACCGATTATCGAAATACGTTTTTGGGCCAGACTTTGCAGTGCCCCTAAATTACAGCTTTGATTTACACGTAGACCGTGCAGTGGCCTAACTACAAATTCGGGCCCCCGCAAGGCTGCAAAACATGGTCATAGGCCCCACTTCCAGTGATCGAACTATAAGAGAGTCGAAGTTTAATCGAACAGGTAGTCATGTTATTTTAACGGCTAACCAAAAAATTGGGCAGTTGGTAGTAAGAACATCACAAAAAAATCCACACTTCGAGTGTGTCGCTACACTACCTTGTGAAATTTCAAGTGTCTTAAAAGCAAACTGAAAACATGGCGACTTCTGTAACAACACATTTTGAGAAATTAACAACAGGAAACAACGTGCTTAGTAACTGTCACATTCTGCAGTTTTTACATAAAATGTTCAATACATTATGTCCGATTGCTGCTGCATGGACGTAGCCAGGCATTGGCCTGGGGAGTCTTCAGCCCTCCCAAACTCAATGTTAGC
>Ga0209782_1001941_pt1 | contig 11236 bp, 7 predicted proteins | sample WorMetmaBAHAMAS1_FD_187390 | JGI IMG/M metagenome (GOLD analysis project Ga0209782, IMG submission 187390) | Marine gutless worms symbiont microbial communities from Max Planck institute for Marine Microbiology, Germany - Inanidrilus... | ecosystem: Host-associated > Annelida > Digestive system >...
GCTGAAAGGGGGTAAGCTGACTGAAAATAAAATGTCTTTAGATGACGTCTGAAAGTAGGAAGTGACTGCGATTCACGGATACTAACAGGTAATGAATTCCAAACTCTCGGTGTGGAAGATTGAAAAGCACGAGATCCGAATTTTAAGTTATGACGGGGGACTGAAAGATAATGAACACGTTAAGTCCGTTGTCCAGCGTAAATCCTAAGACTTGACACAACACTAACTTAGTATTGGCAAACAGAGATATACTTGATCGACTGATTTAGCAAACTGTTCTTTTATACTTGCTTTTGGTCCATGGCAGTTAATAATCACACAGCCACATGTATACAATGTCATCACTGACACACATAGCTACAAGTAAAATGCATAATGTGAAATTTGTGAACTAATCAACAACAACAGTGTACTTGTAAATGCAAAAAATATTAAAACTTTTGTTAAGATTAAAATTGACCTGCATTTAGTCTAAGACCATGGCTAAGCCATAGGGTTTGAGACCAACAGATACACATTTAATGTAGGGAATTCCCAAGTTAAGACTGTTTAGTTCAGTTTAGCTATGGTCTTAGCCAAATGTTGACATAACTCTGATCTTAGCCAAAGTTTGGTTTTAAGTCTGGTCTTAGAGCAAACTGTTGGCATGAGGTCAAATGCAGTCTTAACTTTTGGTAGTAGAGTAGAGTATCTGTTCAAACATCTCATCAAACATTCAGCGAAATCCAACTTTTTGGCAGTCACAGGCCCAAAAGGCATTTTGGGGAGGTTATAGCATTTCATCAGATCTCTTGCTGGATGGTCTTGGTGTGAAAGGGGAGGAAGACAGTAAAATGACAGAGTAAAGGGTGAAAAAGTGGGCAGCAACAAGGCATCAAGGGTAGTTGGGAAGTGAAAGGTGGCAGGAAGAGACTGCACTAAGAGAAGCAAGTAACTGGGCAGAGTGAAAGAGGTAGACGGCCCTTCTCAACTATCTGTGGAAATACATGAATATAATTCCATCTTCACACATTAATGTGCATGCCATTACGCACTATTTGGAGATGATACGACACATGCAAATCAGCTGTTTAGAACTGGTAATGGAGAATTTCCAATACACATCGACTATAAAACAACTGAACTATATGAGTGAGTTCTTAGACAAATTTATATATTGGTGAGTTTGGTGTCAACCTACAAGTGACAACATAAGTCTTCTCAAGTCTGCATAAGTGTATCAAATACACTCAGAGACAGTATGGCAATGACAAGCAACTGTTTCTGACTGAAACTGACCAACACTGCACTACAATGACAGCACTCCAATGTTTTCTGATAATATCAGTGGCATGAGATTCATGGTGAGCAGACTAATGCCAAATTACACCTGTAGTCTCCTACATTTCATACTGCTCATTCCCTGCATCTCATTCCACTCATTCCCATTGGCGTTCAAATACAAACACTGTTTCTTACAGACTAGTTCAGTAAGTAAGTAAGTAATAAACTTATATAGTGCCAAAGTCAAGTAAGATCAGAGCGTGTAAAGGAGTAAGACAGGTAGCTCTTTACCCATGCTGGCAAGCAGGTATTCAGTTAGTCTTATATTGTGCAGTTTGTAATGTCACATTTCACAAACCATTCATCAGAGCGATTAAATAATATCCTGTGTACTTGTTGCACACAGTGTGAGTTTGTTGAGTGAAACGTAAAGTTCTCTGGCATTATCCAGCAGAGGTTCCAGTCTAAAAAACTACGCAGGTTGACTTGACAGCACTTGTCTAGCCAGAACGATATGCAGTAGTATCAACATGCACTGTGCAACTCAAGGGGTCATGGGTTCAATACTCGGCAACTCCACTGCTTGGGCAAGTTTTTCACACATATGTGCCTCTGTCACCAAGCAGTATAATCAGGTACCAGTTGCAGAGCAATTGAGATGGCTGCTGGCATGGGTAACCACACTGTGTTACAAAAAGAGTAACCACCCAACCACCAACTATAATATTAACAATATTTGTCCGATTCCAGTAATTTTTGGTACAAATATTACTGAGTAAATATGCCATGGAAAGGTGATCTAATTTCCCACCTCACCTGTTAAGTGTACATACCTTACCTTGGGAAATTTAACAAGTATATCTGCTGACACCGATGGACTGTGCGACGCTGCTTCACACAAAATCGACCATATCACACTGTCCACTTACCAAGAAACGAACGTCGGTCAATAGCAAATTGCAACGCTGACCGAGAAATGTCGGTTATTAGCACATATTTGAACAATAATGCGCAAACTCCACTTGGTCAATTTGTCCATTATACAATCAAGTTTGCAACAAATACACTAACAAATCGAACTGATGGAGCATTGGTTATATAAGCTTTGTATAGCATCAACTGTCCCATCCAAAGCACTATAAACAGCAGTCCATCGTCGACAACATTGTTGATCTCAATTAACGGCGTGTCATGGCAATTTTTTAAGTCCACAGTTGCACATGCAAAAATGGGTCACATAAGCCAAACCACGTCCCTTTCAGGGATGACTGTCATCCTCTTGCCAAGACATGATATAATCAAACAGGGACGTTTTTTGTCATCCGTAGGCTGGGACTAGCTACGATCAACATGTATGCCAACTTTGAAGTCTCTTGTGTTCACTCACTACGAAGATATGAAAAGCGATGAAAAATGTAGAAATCGGGGTGGTTTCAGGGGTTAGGGGTCACCGAAAGTCATCGGCAACATAACCGTTCGATAGAGCGCATACGACTTCCTATTCAACTTTAATAGAAACAATGCATCTATCTTGTACCGTTTTCGAGTTATAGCGCGTTTTTCGTCGAAAAAGGCCAATTTTAACCCATTCCACTTGCATATGTCGCCCACGTAGGAGGTGATCCAGTTCGAATTTTGTCGTGATCTTTGGCATCAGAAAACTAAAGCCCCTGAGCTATTGTGCGGCACTATTTGCATAATCCTACGTTTAGCCATTTTGATACAATACTGAAGTGTGACAGACAGACACACAGACACACAGACAGACACATGACGACGGCACATACCGTATTTAGCATCGCATTGCATGGTAAAAGCCATGAAAATCACAAGGTGAGAAGTGAAGGAACATCTTGAGAAAAAACGATGTTAATTACAGTTTATTTGTCCATGATTTATTCAGTCTGATGAGAAGCTCACACTAAGTGTTCAAAACGTCCATCAGCATACATGAATGGTTTCAGTCACTCTCTCCACTCATCGATGGCACATCAATAACATTCTGCTGCAGACAGTGCTAAACATCAATGAGACGCTGCTTCAGCTTACTGATGCAATGTAACTTAATCCTGTTCTTCTTGGGCCAGCAACTGCATGATAAATAAGTAAAATAATGCCATAAGGCATAACAAAATTTTGCTATTAATCACTGTTTCACATTTAACTTCCTAACATTGAGGATAAATGCAATTTGAGGCTAAATTCATGATTTTCAGGTTTCTCAGGTTTCCCGAAGTAAGGTATGTACATTAAACAGATTAGGTGGGAAATTAAACCATCTTTCAATTGCATATTCACTCAGTAATATTTGTGCTAAAAATTACTAAAATATGGCAAAAATTACTGTTTAAATTACTGTTGGTGGTTTGGTGGTATACTTTTTGAAACACCGTGTAGAAACTAAGTATTGCTGAGTAGGTACAAAACTAGCAGGATGGCCATACCAATCCCCACCCAACTCATAAATTGGCATGTGAGAATAAACCCATGACAAATTTCAGTTTATTGGTATAGACTGTTACCCGCTCAGGGTGTAAATTGCAATTTTGACCAACTTTTCAAGTTTATTGACTCCAGTATCCACCCTTTCCCCTATCATGGCCAAATATGATACAAGAAATGGTATCCTAAGTTTACTATCACAAATTTTACCTTCATGGGTGCACTCCAGTGTGGCAAAAACTGTGGAAAATGGCAAATTTAACCAAATTCTAAAGTTTGGGAAATTTTGTACCTAGACTCTGTTCACAGACCAGGGCCAATTCATATTTGGTATTCCAAAATAGATCCAGGTGTACCGTACTCTTCAATGCCAAGTTTCACTGGAATTGATATTTACATTCTTTGAAGTTCCACACCCCAACCCCACACCAATGAAGTGAAACTTGGCATGGAGGAGTTAACTTCTGGTCGACTTATTCATGAAAAATATCACCCCAACTGGCATGGCCCTAGCAAAAAACACAAAATGGACCCTCAGAATAACCTCAATACAGGCATTTGTCCTGAGCACATCCTTCCAGTACCCAGTAATTATGAGCTTCTAGCATTGTGACCTATCATTAAGCATTACAGTCTGCGGCAGACTTAGCACACGTTGACATCCATGTCAGTGAGGCATGAGCCAGTCAGCAGCACTGACTGACAGACAAACGGAGTGGCACAGGAACAGTGATAACTTGAGTTCTCATGGCAGTATGGAACTATCATGGACTCACAGTGCATCGTCACACTACACCAGTACACACACACACATACACACACATACAGCTACAGGTACCAGTCCAGTAGGCAGGCTACCTCCAGCAGTTCCTGGTGGTTGAGATGATTGCGTGGATCTAGTTCAAAGATGAGTACATGATTAACACCAGACGAACGCCAGCCATATGTGTTGATGCCAAGCAGGAAGATGAACAATATAACGAGAAACATGCCGCGGTACATGCACAGTGCTGCATGCCAGTCAACGCTCCTCACTGCCACGTGATAATTCACTACACACACGCACATGCACATGCACACGCACACGCACACGCACACGCACACACACACACACAGCAGTGCTTACCTGTATGCCAAAATTTAAAATGACTGTCCAAGCGGAGACATCCTGGCGTATGGGTAAAATATCACTCTTGTGTGGCTTTTAGTTTTTTCCTTTTCCCTGATCCTAAATTTTGCTCGTGTGTCGAGACTAAACTGCAAAACTCATTTTTATGCGGTTTGATTCTTTTCTGCTGAAAAATTAACACCAATACCATCCTTGAACTTATCCCAAGCGTCCAGCTCTTCAACTGAAAGCAAACTAAAGCATTTCTGCACCTCCACAGCATACTGGAATTGTAAGTTGTTACCAAATGATAATGACGGCAACTTGAAGATTGTCATGACATTGCTTTAATGATAGCTTAAAATACCCAATCACTGCACAATGATCAGTATCAAACTGAAGCTTGCGGTAGACTTGACAGTTTGTTATAACAATCCATCTGTGACTGACAAAGATATGGTCAATCTCCTTCTGTGTCTGACCATCATCAGACAGCCAAGAGTAGTGGTGTAAATCTTTGCGCCGGTACCATGAACTGGCAATCCTGAGACACTCACAGAAACTGATCAGCCTATCTGTAGTGTCATTAGAAATCCCACTGCCAAAAAACTAGGTAATGTGCGAGTTCTTTTTGAAACTGCATTAACATCATACAGAAAAACCACCAGGTCGCTCATTTTCGTGAGCATCATAGCTAACTCCAGATTCTGATAAAAGTCATCCTTGTCAGAGTTAAAAGCCACTGATAGATCTCCAAAATGGTGCTTAAGCCAGGCGACAAGAATACAATCATTCATTCACTGGATGCCAGACACAAAGTGCTGAGATATGATTGAGAACCAGACCTACACCGCCAAGACGTGGTTTACCATCAGTGGGCCCAGACCATAGTAAACAAGAAGCATTTGAAAAATGTTGGGCCCATTTGCCTCTGCGAGCCGCCGTTACATTGCCATTCACCAGGTGTCGCTACTGTCGCACGCCAGCTATAGCTATAGCGCAGGTGGCGTGTGATGTCCACAACAACAACGACAACGACAACGGTGGCAGAGGGGACTGCTATGGCCCCATGGAATGGGCCCAATGATACTTGTCTATCTGCATCTTGTCTGCTCCTGACCAACAAACCTCCTGCAAACCCATAATGGAGATGTTTCCTGACTCCAGTTTATCACATAACATACAAGCAGCTCCTGGTGCATTCAATGTGCCAATATTTCGGGTTCCCATACTCACTAAATGAACTCCTGATGTCCAGTTGGTTCCCTGAAACTGTGTGTCAATAGGGATTTTGCTGGGTGATGATTCGATGTGCCATACTCCTCACCAGATGTGGAACATGCGGCTTTAGCGTCACGGGCCCCGTTAACGTCATTTGTTGGTCTTTGTTGTTCTGATAGTTCAACAGTACTTAGGCTAGTCAACAGCTCGTCAGGCAAGTGTGGGTAAGACAGAGGTCCGATACACCCTGGTAACAGAATCTACCCTTATGACACTATGCCCTTATCTGCCAGTACTGCAGTTGTTCAAGTTACCAAGTTGAATCTTCCTTCAGTACTGCCAATAATCCTGAGCAAAACACACAATATTCAAACTTTTGTACTATCATAACAATTGCAGCGATTCCAACCAAATTTTGCAAAATGATAAAGACAACTTATACCAAGTACACTTTCTGGGTCATCCCCAAGTGTGCTCCACAAATCAAAGAAATGAATCGCTGCCATCTTTAAAAAAGCAAATTGCCATATCTCAGCAACCACTGACTGATTTTGATGCACTTCTGCACACTAACACACTTTGGGTCAATTTATCTTTGCTAAAACTAAAGTCTAAAACTTTAGTTTTAGACCAAAAGTCTGGTCTAAGACCTAATTAATGCAAAACGTGAAGTGATGCTAAACTTTCGTCTCAAACTAAAGTCTAAAACCAAACTTTCCACTTATAATACAGTTTGAGACCAAAGTTTGGTCTCAGACCAAACTTAATCTGAGCAGTTCGTTCTTAACCAAACGACCGTAATGCATTTTAATAGGCAGTTATCACTAATCCGTTAGAGTTAAGACTTTAGCCTTAAACTAAATTACTTCAAGTTTTGCTTAAAAAGTAAACAAACAGACATCAGTGAGGACGTCGTATATAGCAGTGTAATTAATAACAGCATGGACCAAAAGCACCAAGAATAAAAGAACAGCATGCAAAATTAATATATCAGTCAATAGAATTGCTGAAAATGTAAACTTATCATCATTTGTGGAAGATCTAAACCTCGTCTTAAGACTTTGGTCTAAAACTAAAGTCTAAAACTTTAGTTGAAGACCAAAGTCTAATCTGAACTGGGTCTAAAACCAGGTTTTAGCCATTCACATTAAACTTTGCTCTAAAACTGAGGTTTTAGACTTTAGTTTTAGCGAAAGATAAAGTGATCCATTGTACTTTCAGTCCATATTCACATTTTAAAAATCCAAGATGATGGAGCACCACCTTTTTGAAAACCGTTAAACCCTGAAACCATTTGACGGATTTGGAGAAAATTAGGTATGGCAATGCACATTGGCCCTACCAATCTGACAGGCTACTAAAAATTTGAAATGGCCACCATCTTCAAAATAAAACAAGTACGTCTGCTAATGCCAAAGGACCGTGCAATGATGCCTCTTGCAAAAACAACCATATTGCAGTGCAAGCCGAGTGTAATCACCAGGCAGCAAGCGTTGCAAGCGATATTTAAAGCACATTACTACACAGACTGTCACCCGTTGGTAATTAGCACATACATGCATGCTGATGCTCAAACTCCACTTCGTCAATTTGTTGTCAACATAGTATACAAGCACTTTTGCAACAAATACAGCGACAAATCAAACCAACAGAGCTTGAGCTTTAGTGCATAGCATCATTGGTGTTTACCGCCAAAAAAGCGAGCAACAAAAGGTCCAACCTCGATGGCATTGTTGCTCTCACTTGCATCCTCTGGCAAAATTTTTCTAAGTCCACAGCTGCCCTTGCAAAATGGGTCACGTGATCCTAACGTGACCATTTTGGCAGTGATTTATCATCCCTTTTGCAAAATTTAATCTAATCTCTCTGAGCTGTGCACACAAAACTTGACAATTTTAGCTTCATCCATTCCTGAAATATAAATGGGGCCCTCAAAATTTACAAGAGCTCTACTATAGCACAAGCACTGAGCAATGCGCTTGTTGGTATACATTTTGCAACTATGAAACATCCCATTTCAAAAACATTGCGATCGACAGATGACCTTAAACTATGTACACCCAAGGTATACAATTGCAATTGCTGCTTTTAGATAGGCCATATATCACCTCCTGTTTGTAGCCTGCAGTTACAACATCTCTATCTAGCACCGTTTTCAAGATATTACCATTTTTAAGTAAATGTGACGGAATAGTGACCCCAGAGTTTTAGGCGAAAGTATTTGTACAGCCTGTGACCTTGAGAACTCCTTCACTTTTGAGAATAAAGCTTAAATTACAAGCCATGTGCGCATACTGATTCATGTGTAAACACAATATCATAGTTGGATTGTGCTTTATTTGTGATTTACTGGTATTACAAAGGTTTCAAACAGCAAAAGTGACCTTCAAACTCACTCAAGGTCATTGGCAATCATGTCATTTGATAGGCCATATATGATTTCCTATTAGTCTGTAACTATGTAAGTATATCTTGCACCATTTCCGAGATATTACCTCTTCGGTATTTCCCAAAATTTAAATATGTCACATGACTGTGACCATCCCCACTCAACAGACAATATGTAATCTCAATGGTATACGGTCAGATGGCGAACCAGTGTACAAAATTGGAAGTCTCAGGCTTTGGCCATTGCGAAAATGTTTTAAGGACAAGAGGGCCTAGTAGTGTCTAGGATAGCGCGAGATGACGGAAATGCATTATGTCAGAAGACAGCACGAGATGACGGAAGCTCTAGCACAAACCTTTTAGCAGTTACGCGGTACGCACTTTTCCGTTACGCACTTTACGCACGTCAGTTACGCAAATTCTGTTACGTGTTTTATACGTCGGCAGTATACATGTACATATGATGTGGTGCCGTTTTAGGCCGATGTGGTAATTAGTCGTACTGTCTTCTGACATAATGCATTTTCTACCGAAATTACCGAAAACATTCATATACACTTTCATGTAAATGAATACGATAAAAAATTTGAAATTCCATACCCCCCTCTTCCACCAGAAATCCTGGCATCATCCCGTCCGACGATCAAGGGTCAGGCATTGTCAGTAAGTAGTAAAGACATCCATCTATCCAAGCATGCAGAGATATCCGGGATCCATTGCACCCTGTGACAACAGTGCACAAACGTCACAGACAGATGGACCGACGGACTGGCATCATGGCATAAGCGCGAGATGTATATATTACATCTCGCGCTAAAAACTACAAATTTAAACTGGTCATGTGACCATAACACGCCCTTTTTTGGGGGTGACTTATCATCTTTTTGGCAAGGCTTGATACAGTCTCCCTGTGTACAAAATTTCACAGCTATTCCTCAGATAAAATTGGTCACGTGATGCAACCACACCCCTTTCAGGGACACTTTGTCTTCCATAGGATAGGACTAGCTGTAATCAACCTGTATTCCAAATTTGAAGTCTCTAAATTCACCAACTACGAAGATATGAAAAGCAACGTAAAATGCAGAAACTGGGGTGGTTTGGGGGTTAGCGGTCACCAAAAGTCATTGCCAATATAACCATTCAATAGAGTACATACAAATTCCTATTGAACTTTAATAGAAAATATGCATCTATCTTGTGCTGTTTTCGAGTCATAGCTAGTTATTTGTTGAAAGTGGCCAATTTTAGCCTATCTACCTGCGTCTGGTACCTCCGTAGGGGTGACCCCATTCAAATATGTGGAGATCTATGATCACAGAAACTCTCAGCCCTGGGGCCATCGTGTGCCATTGTTAAAAGTAGATACAGAATCAGACATACAAAAATATCTGAGAAAAACTCAGCGGGATGGCATTAATGATTATAAATACATGGTAGTGTGCAAGTTAAGAATAAATATAATACAATAATACCTAAAAAAATCTATTTCTAATACCATATATTAGATAAAACAAAGCTCTGCTTTCGTAGAGGGCCCACACTAAGCATTTCTCACGATAGAAATCTTGCAACTAAGAAATATCCAATTTAAGAAAAAACTTGCAATCGATGAATGACCTTGACGTACACCCAAGTCATCGTAATTGCTGCTATTAATTAGGCCGCATATCACTTCCTGTTTGTAGACTGTTGTTTCAACATCTCTTTCTAGCATCGTTTTAAAGATACTACCGCTTTTGAAGTAAACATGACTGTCTGTGACCTTGAGAACTCTTAACTTTTGACAACAAAAATTAAATTATAAGGCATGTGTACTTTACAATTTATATGTAAATATATCGCAGTTGAATCACTCTTTATTTATGAATTATAGGTATTACAAAGATTTCAAACAGCAAAAGTGACCATCAAACTCACTCAAGGTCATCAGCAATCATGCCATTCGATCGGCCACATATGATTTCCTATTAGTCTTCCATGGTAACTATGTCTCTATCTTGCACCATTTCCAAAATATTATTGCTTATTTCCCAAAATTTAAAGATGTCACATGACACAGTGAACATGCACATTAAAGGGACAATTGTAATCCCCGTGCTAAACCGTCACACAACAAACCAGTGTACAAAATTTGAAGTTTGTAGCTTTAGCTGTTCCAGAGATATTTTAGGGGGGCTAAGAATTTAAATAAATCATGTGACCATAACCATGCCCCTTTTGGGAGTGATTTATCATGCCCATGGCAAGACATGATATAGTCTCCCTGTGTACAAAATTTGACAGCCCTAGCATCAGCCATTCTGGATGGGCCCTAGATATTCGATGAGATGTGCTGATTTTTGCCGTCTCATCCGAAAAAGTGCATTTGTTACCCTCGTAATGTGTGGGCTTACTGGACCGATCTTCATCAAATTTGCACACAGTGTAGGTAAAATATTGCCATTAAATATTTAAAAAATGGATCACGTGACACAACTACTCCCCTTTCAGGGACGGTTTGTCATCTGTAGGCTCGGACTATCTACGGTCAACCTCTATACCAAACATGTATATCTACAGGGTGCGCCAATAAAAAAACAATCCCTTAGGAAAAATTAATTATCTCAGTTACTGTAGCAGATTTTTTCACCAAATTTACAGCTTTTACAGAGGAGGTTTCAGGCAACGTAGGCAGCAAATTTCTTTGCAATATTTACTGTGGTTTAAAAATTGCCACTATTTGAACTTAAAAGTGCATTTTTCTAAGTGAACCAGTAATGAAATTGCGATTCTGGTGTAAAAATAATAGCAAGTGTGCCATATGGATATGCC
>Ga0209782_1001942_pt1 | contig 11235 bp, 10 predicted proteins | sample WorMetmaBAHAMAS1_FD_187390 | JGI IMG/M metagenome (GOLD analysis project Ga0209782, IMG submission 187390) | Marine gutless worms symbiont microbial communities from Max Planck institute for Marine Microbiology, Germany - Inanidrilus... | ecosystem: Host-associated > Annelida > Digestive system...
ACTGTACTTAATCGTATGATCTTAATGTTTACAAAATATTATCAAAATTGGTCCAAGAGTGTTGAAGATATAGCAAACCAAACCAGTGTCAGTTTTGAGCATGACTAAAAAGACCTATTTTTGGGGTTCTTGATTCCAAAGGTAGTGCAGAGACATTAGTTAGGATAGGTGGGATAACAAATTACCATTTAATAGCATATTCATTCTGCAATATCTCTGCCAAAAATTATCAAAATCGGTTGATGTGCATTGAAGTTATAGTGTAGAACGTCATTGTCGTTTTTTTGAGACACAGAAAAACATTTATATTTAAATAACTATGTTCTGGTTACCACTTTTGTTGGATGGATAGAAGATTCCGACTGATTATAGAGATAGTATTGACTAACAGCCGTACTAGTATGTTTCTATTGTCACGTCACGTCATCAGCTGCGCACTAGCGCGGCGAGGCGTGCGTAGTGGCATGTTCGAGGCAAGCGTCAGCGGCGGGAGTTCGACGCGTGTGGGTGTGATAACGCTGGAATTCCATGGGATCGACACCGACACGGACACGGACACCGACATTAGGGATGTGCCTATCGTGTAATGTTGTAAACGTCTTCACGATAGCTTATCGTGTACAGTAGGCCTACACGTGTACACGCGCGTATCCCTAACGGACATCCTCGCGATGATCCTCGTGAGGAAAATCGCGCCGCGTGTCGGACAAGTCGGCGAGGATCCTCGTGCGTGTCCGGCTCGTGGACGATCCTGGCGCGGAAGTCGGCGAGGATGTCCGTGTCGGTGTCCGTGTTCGTGTCGGCGCCGAGGAATGCCAGCTTAACGCTGTAACGCGTCGTGCCTGGCCTCGATCCTGAATTGAGGACGGTTTTTTAGTGCTGCTACTGATGATGGTGGACGTCGGATGAGGGGACGTAGCGCCGAGAAGGAGATTGCGGCGACAACATGGCGTGTAGACTGGCCAGCAAGCAACCGGGCAAATTGCGATTGCTATCGGGCGACGGCGATCGTCCGACCAACAACAGTAGCTAATTCAGCTGGCTGCGTCTTTGAGACGGCGCCGGTGTGTCGGTCGGTCGGTCAGGCCGGCGTGAGATGGAGACCAGCTGCTGCCGCTGAGGCTGTGGGAGTAGAACCATCGAACGCCGACGGCGACAGAAGACAAACGGGCGCTTCTTCATCTGCGATACAGAGGCTGAATGGATGTACACAGCTGAGGGCGAGCGAGCGAGCGTTCAAGGCCGGCCAGTCGCATTGATAACATCGTCGAGTGATCGTTACGACACAACGCGGTCGACGCGACGTTGTTGTCTGCATGTAGATGAACGGCCAGTGGACTCTTGTAATTGCGAGCTGTATACTGACTGTACAGCGGCTAACGGACTCAAAGCGCAGTTCTGTACCTTCACAGTTTATACACAGCAGTGCTAGGTGATTATTACGGACCGTTTTAGTGGTCCAGCGACAGCAATCAGTCAGATGTGTGTGTGTCTGTGCGGACAATAGCTATCGGACACGGTGAGGTGACCTTTGACGAAGTCGCATGCATTTGACATGCTGAGACTTGTGGCTCTTTACTCGAGACCAGAGACCAGAGACCAAGAACAAGAGCTTTAGAAACTGGACTCAATTGTGGCCGAGACCCAGGACCTTGGTGTTGATATCACAAGACTGCATTTTACTGAATGTTTGAACCGAACTGCAATTCTCGTATACGAGTTATACAGTGGCTCATGTTTCCAGTTCATCTTGAAAATATGATAACGGCGAATTAATAACAGGTGCGTTCACGGCTGACACAATCGGCTTCGTGTCGCGAAGCTTTGCTTTGTTGTCAGTTCGATTAGCGACAATATTTCCGTAGAGAATTATTTCTCGACGACGTAATCGCCGACATGCGGGAATTGGAAAGTTGCACACACACACATATAAACGGCGATGCACAGTCGATAACCGGTACTGCATGCAATCTTGTTGCGAAGCGAACACGACCGACGCAGATCGTCCGTGTCGGCGGCGGCCAGTGGTCGCCAGTCCCATCTGCGCCATATATCAATACGCTCTCGTGACGGCACGTTTTCTTATCGATTGCGCGACGCACATCGCAATAATCGAAATCGCCGGCGCCCGCCGCCGCAGCCGCGTAAAAGGCCGCCACGATCTCACGACAGATCGAACTCCTGCAGGTCGAGCTTGCATCGTCCAGCCGCCCGCCTCCTCGCACAATCTGGCCCTCTACACTGTAAAAAATATATCCGTATATCCACGGATATCTTGTGGCGAGTTTTCTATATTTTAACGAAAGCGGTTCCGTAAACGTTCGTGTACGTAAATCGACGGAATAATGAAGCGTGGGTCTACGTAGCAACGTGGACCCCGGGCTTCATTATTCCGTCGATTTACGGATACAAACGTTATACGAAATCGGTTTCGTTTAAATATAGAAAACTCGCCACAAAATATACGTACATTTACGGATATTTTACGCTATACTTGGCACACAAATGCCCGCAGCACCGGTCAGCTCCCACTCGTTATGGTTGCATTGACCATCGCCTTATCAGCAATTTCCTCGTGGCATCTTGCAATGTGACCTGTGACCTTGACATGGAGATACATATCTTGTTTGTGTCAGAACAATAACTTTTAAACTAAATGACCTCCAGCCTAGACATCTGTCAAGAGAGTTCATCCTGAGTCTATCTACAATATGAACCAGCATATCAAAGGTCAGACATCATTTAGTTCAAAGTTGTTATCCGATACAGATGGCTTTATGTGACCAACAAATAGTCGGTAATAAGGTATTTTAAAATGATTTTTTGAAAAAATCGAAGCTTTTCGTCGAACGGTGGAAACTACACTGTAATTACCTTTGTGCTGAGAAAGTTGAAGAGTTGCGAGATGGAAATGTGGCCGGATTTGAAGCCGTTGTGAACGAGTATCAACGACAATTACGCAGCCGTCAGCTGCAAAAGATTGATAGCAGTAGACCTACGAAAATTTGCGCTCTATTATCACACTGAAGTCAGTCTACTTCCGACTCCGCCTCTCTCTTAGTGTATTGATAGGTCTATCGAAGCAATTATGCATCTAGCTATATGTATCACACATTTTCCTGCTTCATTCGCCTTGTAGCTATTAACCCACGCCTTGTTACAGTTCCTAGTCAATATACCGCAAGAGCGAATAGAGGTCAGTGTAATGCCGTGGTTTCATGTGCATTTATTGCATGCAATGCGCTGCAATTTTTATCGACCGCGTAGCAGGAGCGATAATACGTTTGGTAGCGTCCGTGTGTCCATCCGTTTGTCTGTGGGTGCTCTCCTGTTCGAACCGTTTGACCTTTGACCTTGATTTTTGGCTTGACGGTCGATCTTGACCTTGGCTAGCCTGGAATTGTAGGTCAAGGTCGTAGGTCAAAGGTCAAGGTCAATAAAAAACAGTGAAAATTGTTTACGCTCTCCCGTTTGAACCAGAGGTGCGGAGCAGGTCGATATTAGGACTCGGCTTGCCGAGTTCAGCCAATGGTAATTGCGAATGACCATTACCAGTCCATTGGAATTATCTGTCTGTCAGTAATCAGGGGGCGTTCAACGTGTCAACGTTTGCCTGACACGCGAGACATCCTCGTGGCATCCTCGTGAGGATGTGCGCGTGGCGTGTCGTAAGCAGTCGATCAGCTTTAATTTGTGCAATAATTGCAAATTTTTCCATCACGTTGGAAATTCATTAGCATTGCACAAAAGGTTGCAATGCATTCCGTGCAACAGTTGCGCATGAAACCACGGCATAACATCACACAGAGTCACGGACATCATCAGTTCGAGATCTAAGCCGCTCATGTAGTGGTCGCTGTATGAGTATGCATAGTCTGTGCATTTATTGAACTGCAACAGTAGGGCCTATATACCACTGACATAAGATGCTAACAATGCGAGCCGTTTAGGAGGCAGCTTACTGCCTTTTTTCCTGTAAACTCTGGTCCACGAATCTGTCAAACGGACAGTTAGGCTAGCCATCACAGTTCTAGAGCTTTGAAACGCATCCTACCAGTACGCTACAGATCATTTTAAGTAGGTACGTAAAAAATCTTTATTATTACTTATCGAGCGTGAGTATTGCGTAAGAAATGGTACAAGCAACGACAGCACAGATATGGCCTACAAAACACACAAAAAGACATACAGTAGCTTATTATACAAACGTAAAAAGACTACGAGGAGGAAGAATTTTACACGGATTATACGTACACTGCGAAAGGATAAATACATTTGTTAACAGCCTTTCTTTCAATAAAGTGACTGAACAAAAGTGATGATGATGATGATTGATTGACTAACAAGAAGCATTTGAAAAATGTTGGGCCCATTCGCCACTGCGAGCCGCCGCACGCCGTAATTTTACATTGCCATTCACCAGGTGTCGCTACTGTCGCACGCCGCCTGCGCATCGATGTCTACAACAACAACGACAACGCGTGACAGAGGGGACCGCTATGGCCCCATAGAATGGACCCCATCAATACACGCCGTCTTCTACTAATGAGAAGATGATACCATTTACAATCTATTTTACTACTTTTGCAGCGTTGCAATGTCAGGTGGTCAAACGGCTCTTTTGCTCGAATAAATTGATTGATTGATTATTAGCGTATATACTGGCGTCTCTTATTACAGCTCGTTGGGACGACCGATTCTGTTTGACGGTCGTGTGTCGGTCGTCGGGTGTTGCAGTGATCCGAACCAGTCGCCGGGTGAACGCAGCCTCGGCGAGTGGCCGCTGCACACGCCGACGTCTCGCGAGTACCTCGAGTTGAACTCGCGTTTCATCGGCCGCCAACCCGACCGGTCGCGCGCCGCCGCCGTCGGACGAGGCCCGCTGCTCGCCGAGTGTGCCTTCTGGGGCATATACCTGCCCCAACTCGTCGAAAGAACAGGTCTTCCTTCATTGGCTTTCTCGTCAAATCAAACTTTGAATGATAATGTCGAGTTGATTCCAAAATCGCATAATATCAACGGCGTCTCCAGGGGGTGGACATGGATGGACATGAACGTCCCATTTTTGCCAGTGGATGTTTCTGTGCTTGGCGCAGGAAGCCAAAAAATACAGCTAATATCACTAACTAAGCCCCAAAAAGTAATTTCAAAAGGTTATTTCAATATTTTGAAGCTCCTTTCACAGACTCTACACCTAGTGAAAGGCAGACCCTTCCGTCCTCACACCCCATGCTGTTATTTGAGATTTGCTACTCGACTTCGTCTGTTACTCACCCCACTTGGTACCATACTCCATGAGGTGTGTCGGTGAGGTACTTATCTCCCTTACTTATGGCTTGAGACCATAAGTGGACAACCACTAAAGTCTGCGACGCATGACCGGTGCGACGCCAGACTTACGGTTACCTTCCAAGCCGCATAACATCACTGCGCTGTGACTGGTACCAAATTATACTGCTGGGTGACATGTGCATGCGTGTGAACGACTTTCCCAAGGTCGCTACGTGTGTGAAATGCAATTTACAACGTAAATAAAGTTTAAACTCGCAAACGTGAACTTTATATACGGACACGCTGCCCAGATTAAGAACAATTAACAATATGGCCGATCAGAGAACGACGGACAGAGGTGATGAGCATGACAGCTAGCAGCTGCTAGCTAGCAGTGGAACGGCCGGAAGTCATTGGATGAGGTCAACTATGGCTAAGTCTAAAGGCTAAGACTAAAGGCTTAGACCAAATGATACACATTTAAAACAGGGAATTCTCAAGTTAAGACTGTTTGGTCCATCTTAGCCTTTAGACTTAGCAGAAGTTGACCTCACCCATTGTCAAACTCGCGACCTCTCCAGTCACAAGCCAACACATCAACTATTACACCACAAGCTAGCTCATATAGGCTGGACAGAAAATACCTCCTTACGTATGCATGTATTCGCTGTTGTTCTGATGACAGAGGAACTGGAAGGTCCGATAGGCGGCGGGCAAGTAATTGCACCGAACTTCAACGTCAACTTTAACTGCAGCAGCGGCGGCGGCGGAGGCAGCAGCAACGGCGCCGCTGCGAGTGGTGGGCGTTTACCGGAAGTTGTCGACCGTTTCCGGTGGTCGTCGTGGATGCTAGTGTACGTCAGCGTCGTCACGTGTACCAGCTGGTCGTCGCACGCCTAGACCGGTCGCGGTGCATGGAGGAGCGTTCACATCACTTACCTCATCCCATGCCATCTCATCTCGTCCGAACCGAGAGCGCCGTGATTGTCCGCAGTCACGGCGCACCGCGTCGTGCGCCGTGAGGCGACCCGGTTTGCCGTGGCTGCTACAAAATCACAGCGGCGCACAGTTCATACGAAATGAGGTCAGGTCAGACGAGAAGAGATGAGATGAGTGATGTGAACGCAGCTTAAGACGCGCAACTGAACGGCAATGAGACGGCAGAACTTCACGATCTATACAGTAGTCAAGATGCTTCAGTCGTCACGTCCACAGCAGGACGGCAGCAAACCGGTGCCCGACTGTCATGATAGTCTTTATGAGAATGCTGTCTTCGCGCACTCTGGATGGATGGTCTGATACGGCGCCGTTCGGTTCTTATGAGCCCGTTTACAACCGGTTAGACTGCGTTTGACGAGCGTAGATAGGCTTAATCTCTATTGGTTCGATTTGACGAATCAAACCAATGGAATTTGTGCCATAAAGTTGCCTCTGTATATAATACTACTTTATAAACAACCATGTTTGTGTGTATGTGACCCTGCTATAAACTATGCTCCGTGTTGAGGCGGTTTAAAAAGCCTGCTATGTATGCAAATATGTTGAAAATAAAACTGAACTTTTAGCTGAAATTATGCATTGTATGGTTTTGTTATCGCTTTTGGCTTACAGTGGCGGCTGTAAAAAATATAAATTTTAGTTCTCTGTGATAAAAGAGAGAACTAGTTAATACTTTCTTGTTGAACATTTCTTGTTCTTACAAACGTGTTAACTATTCATAATTTTCCTGATTACAAGAGTCACTCCATTACATTGGATTTCACTCAGACTGCTCTATCGACGTATTTTATTTATATTCGATCTTAATTAATGGGTGAACACAGTCTATAATTTATTTTATACTGTAAAAACAAATTTTGTCATTAAATATTGGCACGAATTCTTTGTTGTTGTACGTTTTTCAAAGATTAAAGAAACTAACTCTAACTTTAGACTGTCGAAAAAAAAACCAAAAGAGAACTATTATGGAATTTTGATGTTAATGTCTAACCCCAGGGCGATGTACATATCGATTTGTTGTGGCGTAATTAGAAATATTTTGTGTCAGTTCAACTACGTTTGTTTCCACGGCGCAAAAAAAAACAGTTTCTAAAGCCAAAAACGAAGATTTCGATTGAAGGCATGCACCTGGCTGACATATATTTCGATAGCGGAAACGAACGCCTGAACTGGTTGTCGAAATGAATGGAGTAGTGGTCTGACACTTGATGTCATTTGTACACGTACAATTGCACGTCGTTTCATCGCAGCCGTAAATCAATTACGGTTTTTCGCATTCGTTCGATTTCGAGTATCTGAGTTATCGATGTGGTAGTCGACGATGCCATTTTCTGCGCGACGTGAAGTAGAATAAATCCGACATCGTCTCTGTGATGCAGTCGCCGCCGCAGATAACGAAGTTCTCCTGCCGTTAAAATCTCATTTGTGTTAGTAATCCAATTTCTGAAGGCGATCTTCGAAGCAGTCGAATTTCGAAACTTCTGCAGCGGTCGCGAAAGTTGGTTGTTGTTGCCGTGTAGCGGAATGTTCCGCGTGCTCATTGCTTTATGTACGAACGGTGTTGTGTTCGTTCAAAACATGTTACTTCAGCATTTGTTGCTTTACACTCGACAGCAATCTCAAAGTCACCGTGGTCATGGTTATTGATGAACTGTATTGTAAAGTGCTTCTGTGTGGCATTTCGTTGTTCATACAACTGCAGAATGAAACTCATCGCTTTGCTACGTTAAATAGTTTAGTATGACTACCTCTCGTGTTCTCACTATACAGTACGCTGAATCCGGTCAGGTCATTATCGTTACTGTATCGATACACTGTAAAAAATATCCGTATATCTGCGGTATTTTGTGGCGAGTTTTCCAGTGAATTTCATGGGTGTATTCAGTTGTTACAAAATGACAGGTGAATCGCTAAAAGTGTTGCTTTATTTCCGGTCGCAATTTATTGGTAAAAATGTCGTATCTAGTTCTTTACTATAATACTTACTTATCAGATTAGCTGACAAGTACTCAAATTGGTCATCTCATAACATCTCAAATAAAGTAGCTTTTTGGTATTGCACGAAGTACTCGATTTGAGAAGTTTTGGGTTACTCGGTTTGAGTAGGCCTAGGGGGCCTACTTGTAAGATCGAGCAGCAGAATAAAGACCAGATTCGACAACTTTTCCCAAAATATTACTTTAATGGGATCTGTAATAAACAGACTGATATAAATGTATAATGTGAGCTGGTTATACCGGAATGAAACTTATTTTATTAATATTTGTATTTGATCTGGACTCCGACTTAAAATGTCTGTATTGGGTAGACTATATCGCTTGGCACCATGTTTGATCACTGGCTTTATGTTGTTAGGTGTTGGTTAGGCCAAATAGCGGTTGGTCTGTGAGGCACGCGTAAATAATGGCCTTGTGACCTCAGCCGTTCTCAGAGTCTAGCTTGAACGAATTCATGCGGTTTGTGGGGTTACGCTCAACTATACAAATATTAATAAAATAAGTTTCATTCCGGTATAACTAGCTCACATATACATTTACATATATCGGTCTGCAGCTATAAACAGTCCGTCATAGTTAAATTAGATTAAACTATTTTCAATTTTATCCTTTCTTGCTTGTTTCTGTTTTACATGCATACTTCCATTTCTTACAATTTCTGCGTCACTCTATTCTGTTGCAGTGTTGCGGCGCTTTTTCACATGTGAACACGGCTCGTGACTCTCTGCAGGTTTCACTTTAATATTTGCGCTCGCGTATGACCGTCGTCAGCGTTGTTATTTTTATCCTCACTCTAATTGTTTCGGCACACTGCCTTGTGACCTCAGCCGTTCTAGCTTGAACGAATTCAGGCTGTTTGTGGTGTTACGCTCAAACTCCTTTGCCGCGATCTGTTGTGGCTTTTTTATACAACAGATCCACAACAACTCGAATCAGTGAGGAGTTTGGCGACAATTTCATTACGTTTTTGCTAATGTGTAACGCGATAATTTATAGCAGCAGGTGCGGTGTAATACGAATGCTCAAATCATACTTAGCTGCTTAAGCGTGCTTTACTACATACACCGTGTTACAAAAAAGGAGACACCAAACTCGTGACAATAATCAGTAAATCTTAACCAATTTTCAATTTTTTTAGTGACAGATACGCTAGTAAGTCTGTAGTAAAGTGATTATTGAAGATACCACCACACCTTAACTGTGTCGCTGCACTACCTTGTGAAATACTTTTGTTGAAAAATTGCTGTGTAGTGAACCACCATACAAGACTTTGTTGCTTTTAAACACAGTGGATCAAAAATACTTTCCGATGATTTTATCGTCATTTGGCTCATTGATATAAAGATATTTGTACTGCCACCAAGAACTCATACAGTGATCAAGAATAACATACACTGTATTCCTTTATTTATTAAGAAGCTGACGAAACGCAACAAGAAATAATTGCTATCCAGCCTAATTGAATGGTAGGCCTACCAGCTACAAACTGGGCTAAATGAAATTATTCATTTTTTCTATACAAACGATAACGACTTCATTATTTTTGTCGTTTCTGTTTTGTGTGAATGTTCGTCATGCTGCTATAACATTCAGTGATTTTATCATTACTCTTTCACCATTTTATTTATTGTGTCTGTTAATTCTGAATGCTTAATTGTATAGTAACTGGAGTTTGTTTTTTGACAATTTTTGTGACAAGTTTTCACGTTTCTACTAGACTTGAAGCGTATTTTATGTAGTGCATTATGATGGCAACACTTTCACATGTCTCCTTTAAGTTAACACACGTATGTGCAATAAGTCTCAATAAACAGACTAGAGTATACTTTACTTTTGGTAGTAACTTTGACAGGTGTACACAGATTTTAACTTTCGCCGTCAGATTCCCAAGGAAATTTTGCATGCACCCGTCAGTTTACACCACACTTGTGCGTGTGACTACGTTACGTTGTTTAAAACTTGAAAATTAAAAATGCTGCCGATTTCCACGTCATCTTACATGATGACCCCAGAATGTATCTCGCCATGTTGCCGCCTAAGGGCTAGGTTACATCTAAATCCCGTGACTGCAAGGTCTAGAGAACACTACAGCGATGATCGGAATAATATTCATGATGCCAGTTAAGTTGAGCCAATGGCTAATTGTGGTATTGCATGGGTTGCATCATGCGGTCAAATATATAGCCCGGTCGGCAACTTAGCCAAGCGGGCTAAATTAACAGCTGGAACGTACGCGACCTGGCGTTCGTGTCATACGTGGACATTTTTAATAGTTGATTCAAACTTCAGCCTATTTTACTGCAACGTTATTGTTTCAGCGTCGTTGTTGTATATGCTGACACTGATAAAGCCGTTAGTTACATAAACTTTACAGAATTTGTCGTCAGACAATATTTGAAGTTGTTACATTATCTGCATTCATGTAGGCCTACTGCATATTTCGTATATTACACGAAAATTTAAATCATTACCGTCATATGTTCCTGTGACATATGTCATGAACAAGTGTTGGTAAGTTGCTTAAGTTTCACGCGAAACAGATTAATAGTGAAATAGTGGTGGTAATTACGAGTTTTCGAATTTTGCAAGATAATTTATCAGTACAGTTGGGGGTGAGACAGAAAGTCTTTATTATACACGCATTAGTTTCTTTGGAAATCCGACAGTGAAAATAAGTTTGAAAATCGGTCTACATTTGCCAAAGATATGTTTTGAGACTCGAAGTAGATGGATTCATGTGTGAACTTTATACGTCTCGTGACATGGTCGCAGATATTGGAGCTGTCTAGTCTTTGTCGTTGTTTACTGTTACAATTGGCGTTCGTAGTGGATGTATCCAAATCAACTACTGAAATTGTACGAGTATCATACTCGTTCGTGCAATGAATTATATTACGGTCTTCAACGTATTCACAACATTGTCGTTACTCTACACTGTGTCTCAAAAAACGACAATGACGTTCTATGC
>Ga0209782_1001943_pt1 | contig 11235 bp, 7 predicted proteins | sample WorMetmaBAHAMAS1_FD_187390 | JGI IMG/M metagenome (GOLD analysis project Ga0209782, IMG submission 187390) | Marine gutless worms symbiont microbial communities from Max Planck institute for Marine Microbiology, Germany - Inanidrilus... | ecosystem: Host-associated > Annelida > Digestive system >...
TTCTTATTATTATTATTATTATTAGACCCAAGGTAGTAATGATCCAAGCTGGCAGTAGCCAAGCTGTGGGTAGGGTGATCAGTGGCATCTGTGACTCTGTATGTGTGTGTGTGTGTGTGTGTGTGTTTGTCTGTCTGTCTATCAGTATGTCCTGACTCTAAAAGGAAAACGGCTTGAGCTATCAACTCTAAAGTTCATAGACATACAGACATGGCATGGCAGTCGCTCGACAGGATTGACCCTGAAGTTAAAAGGTCATGGTTATTAGATCTGCTGCCAGGGTAGGTATGTTGATAGGACTGCTTATGTTTTCTAGTTACTGTCTTTATAAAGCTAAGTCTGACTATCAGTCTGTGTGTCTGTCTGTTTCTCTGTTCTTTATGCACGGCCATATTTTTAGCAGATGTCGACTAAATTTGACACGTGACATCCTTACACCCCAAGGATGGTCATGGGCACAAGTTTGGTTACAGGCCGCATTGTAGCACTAATACCAATGCTGCACTAATAGCTTTTTCAGATTGGAAATACACATATGTTCAGAATAGCTGTGCTGATAACTGACAGTGGGTTTCTCCAGCTAGTTAGTTACAAAAACTCTTTGTTGTAACAGCCACTGTTTTGAAACAGACAGTATCAAAATATTATGCATATTCTAAGCACAGAAGCTAGCTCATTGCATAAGCTACCAGTGACAAACCCCTAGGTAATTTCTTTTTACGCTATTAGCATAAAACTGGATTTAAAGTGTTTTTGGCTGGGCAAATTGCAAAATATGAGGAATACTGGCTGCATTTCATCCACTGTCTTTTGCTCTCAGTGGTTTGACACTATTGGTTGGCATAAGAATTGGGGTCTGGCCTGTAAAAATTTGCCTCAGCAACCCAAAGGCTTCGTGATGTAGATGACTGGATTGGTAATCAAAGCCAGGTGCATTCTGCATTGTAGAAAATAAGTGATATGTGTGTGATTTTATAGCAAGCAGCAAACGAGCTAAAGATATAGTAGAAGTCGCAGTAGTGTCAAAACTGAACTGCGTGTCGGCTGCCGTCTGCTGCGGTGACAGGCTTATTGCTGACATACAGATCTCAGGTTTGCAGTTCGAGTTTTACAATTTGAGGCATTATGCATGTGGATCATTACCATTTCATATGGAAACAGTTTATTGAAACTATGAATCGCTGCTGTTTTTAGTGATTACATAATTGAATATAGTTAAATTTAAATTAGTTTTATTTTTTGCTGAACAAAATGCAAAAGTAAGAAAATCTATGCTTGGTGCAAGTGAAGTAAATGTAAATGCCGGAAGACTGTTGGTCAATATCTTATGTTGTCAGGATTGAACGTCAACATTACACTACAGCATCAACGAATTTGTGTTGCGGCATCACTGCATGATATTTGTGTCCGACATAATATTGCCAGTGCCCTCTATCCAAAGGTTTGAACTTGTATGTTTTTATCGGGTGCTTACAGTTTTGATTATCTTTATTCGCCGCGAAGAGGTAGTAGAATACATTTCGACAGATAAACAGATATTAAGTATCATTAAAGAAAAGAAGACTAGTAAGAGTTTGTCAACAGTACAATAAGTTCTGCAGACTTTGGTATTTAGATATGGGTTTGTTTTCTAAAACTGCTTTCGTCTTTGTTAAGTAATCATCTGAAATGTATTAAGTGCAAGTTTAACTGTCTTAATCCAGTACAGAGTTTCTTGATTTTGAAACATGACATATAACTGCATTTTAGCAATTTTTTTAAACATAACTTAAAATACAGCTGCATGTAAGACCATAGGACTAACCTTAGTTGAAAGAAATCGAAAGAAATATGGCATGCATAGTTGAATGACAGCAGATATGAACAACAAAAGATCAGTCAATTAATCAATCTTCGTTTAATAAGATAAGATTTATGAATTTAATAAGATTTATGTCATAGACAACATTACTGCAATTAGAAGAGAAGCTGAATTAAGAAACATAAACAAAGAAGTGCCTCACCGTTGTTGGGAAAGAATTTTTATGATAGAATTTGCAGTGAGATCAAGATTGGGTTTGACAGCATAGACTGGTAATAAAAGGGAAATTAAAGAAGCACAGCTGTAACTTACTGCTGTACATAATACTTAACATAGGCATAGCATTTGGTGATGTGCTCAGAGTCCAAGATTACAAATATTTTACGTAACATTATCAATGCCATCTATCCATTTAGTTATATCAGTTAGCTAAGGCTTAGTTTAGTTATTTCTTTTATTCATTTGCTTTTCTTTACTGTTATGCTGCCATTCTATGGTGGCTAAAGATTATCAATAGTTTACATAACTGTGTTTACATAGTTTACATAGACTTGGTTATAAAGATAAAACAGTACTTTTCATTAACTTGTTATTGTATTATTATTATGGTTATTATTTAATGTGCCATGTGTTGGTCAGTTAAAATGTTATATGTCTGGCATATATTAAAGTAAGATATTTATTGCATTTCAGGTGTTGTCGTTTGATGGAGATGAAGTTTTCAGTGCTGATATTACACTTTTTGAGAATGCAACAACTGGAAAGAACTACATGGACATGTGTTGTGTCGATGCATTGTTCAAACTGAAAACTGGCTGCATGAAAGTCGTATTTCTTAACAGATTCGTGCAGGAACTTCTGGTTTGCTTCATTTTTATGGCAAAAATACATAGTTCTGAATCTGCATTGTCCATTCGTTTATTTGCACATTCATGCTGTCAGCTTTGAGTTATATTCAAGCAAACATTGTGCTTACTTTACTGTATGTACTTACCGTGTATTTAGCCTTAAAGAATACAAAGTCAAGAAGTGTTTTTCTGTTATGATGTTGACTGGTTGCAGTATGTTATCAGTGCTTGTCTAATTTTTTCAAGTGTCGTTACTTATGTAGGCTATTAATTAGTTGCATATCGTAGAATTGATTTATATCATCTAAGATGTTGGAGCTACATATCTTTAAAATATTTTTGGTTGCATAGTTAGAAAAATTGAAAGACCATTGTCGATAAAGAATGATAAGCGAATCAGTTAATAGAATGCTAATATAATTGACATTTTTACATTTTTGAGTAATATAAGCTGATAGTAAAAACTTCTATATTTTTGTGTTGTTTGATGTGACACTGATATTTGGTAAAGCAAGCAGTTTATGATGCTGTTATTCAAGTGCATTTGGCCTGAAACAATTCAGAATTCTGCACTGAATATGCATGGCTGATAAAGAAGAAAGACACTGTAATTTATTTTGTATTTGTAGAGCTTCTTGAGCTTTTTGGCCTTCAGTGCATTGACGCTGTTGGTTGGGTGACAGGAAGTGCATCCGGCCTGTAAAAAAACTTGAGTGATGGGGTGCTGGCATGGTTATCTGTCTGAAGCGAGGTGCAGATTTGCATATGGACCACATGATGCCACCATAAAATTTAGATTGGTTTTACTTTTCTGGTACCGGCTCACCCAGTTAGTCCGGATAGACGGCCATTGAATGGGCATTGTTGTTGTTCTTGTAGAGCTTCTTGAACCAGTTTCAGGCTGCAACACAGAATCTGCGTGATGCCCGGGCAGCAGCTGCTGAAGATGCAATCATCTCAGACCAGCAGCTGTCAACAAGAGCATTTCGCATGACATTTGATATCAATCTAAAAGCTCCGGTCATTATAATTCCTCGCAGTTCTACATCACGGCATGTCCTTGTCGTCGATCTTGGTCGACTGACAGTTAGCAACAGTTTCAAGGCGGTCGTCATTGGCGAGAGTACAAAGACGTCTGAAGACCTTCCTCCTGTTATCGATTACATGTTAGTCGATTTGACCGACATGAAACTTTTCACGTACGTGCCACTCTTGTCTCTTACTAGTGTTATTGAGTTATTTCTTAAGAAGTTTTTTATGCACTATTAAAATTTAAGTAAAGTAAAGGTGATTTTTTAGATGACACTTATTTTCTGGTACCATTTTTAACAGCTGTGCATATGCATGATGCCGTATGTAGCCATTTTTGAACTTTTGCATATGCAGACTTATCAGGATGATAGGTCTTGAACACATAGTACTCATGTGCTGCAAGGAATTACAGATAACATTTATGGTGCCGCAGGCCTTGTGGTCCTAATGGGTATAGCAATTTCGTTTATTACATACATGCATTTTGCTCGCTTCTTGTGAAAGTCCGTATATTTACTTTTTAATGTGTTTGTTTTGTTATCGTCATATGTTTTATCGTAGTCAGTGAAATGGTTCGTACCAAGCTGTGTGATGGAACAGTTTAATGAAGTCTTGGCAGTGAGGTCTACACTGCTGTGAATGGACAGTGACAGAGAATGCTTGATGACTGTAGGCTCACGGCTTGTAAGACAGTAGTCTCAGTTGATGACTGGCAGTAGAACAGTGACATTCTGTGCAGCCACCGAGACTGGTATACAGTCTGCTGTTATGCACTGTTATTCCGTTCTTGTTATTGTTGCCAGAGTGCATTTATTTATATCTTCAGCCATTCAGTAGCAATGTCATCAGCTGCAGTCCACTTTCAAGCTGGGTCAATGGGCAGCTATTGACAATCTGTGACATTGTTTGCCATTTACCACAAGGACACATTTAGTACTGTTCGGACTTTGTAATAGTTCTAAACTTCCTGCATTGTATCTCTGTGCTTTGAGCCAACAGTTTACAACCATGCTGCCAAAGAATCAATATATGTGAAAGAAACATGCTAGAGTGATAACACAGGTGATAGCAAGAACAATGGCAGTTAGCTGTGGCTGAAACTGCATTGAATGTTATAATATGATCTTGAGGACCTAACAGAGCATAGCTGTTAGGTGTTATAGTTTTCACGCTGTACCCCTTACTTTCCTTATATGGAATAATTTATGTGACCTGCTATACCAGTCACCTGCTAGTACCTACCGGAGTCTATTGTGGCAGCTTTCGATATACCAGGTCACGTAACTACCAAACACCTACCAGCCGTGCTCTGTTAGGTTTTCAAGAATGGGACTACAGTTTTATGTGTGGAATCGTATGTTACATTAGCGCTGTGCTGAAGGACGCGGAGATTGGTTCTGAGTGCCAGCTGTTGGAGCCAGTTTGTTTGCACGTCACTGTTGCACGTAATTTGTCTGCAAGCTGGTACCACGGCTGTGCTGATATAGAAGTGCTCGCTCACCTCCAAGAAATCTCGGTAGGTCTCTTTTAAAACTGTTTGACTGTTTCGACTGACGGTGGTTTAGATGTGCGGATTTATTTATTTAAACAATATTTCGTAGTTCACCGTAGTGGCAATGCTTAGGTTTCATTCAACAAAGTCAGTCTGTGTTGGACCCAGTTAGTAGTAGGATCTGTGACCATCTTTAGGTGGGCGAATCATCTTGATATTTAATGAGCCACCCGGGCAACTCAGCGAATAGCAGTGAAAGCTTGGGCATAAATAGACATGCCATGTGATTCGCTAGCTCTGTTTCCATGATATCACCGCATATACTAGTGTCTTGCTGAGGGCTACAAAAATGGAGATTGATCAGTGCCATGTTGTTAGCCAATGTGGCTTGGCAAAGACTTTATATTTTATGTTTTACATACTTAATAAAATTATATACATTTACCTTCAATTTCTTGTTTGCTGATATTTTATACTTATAAATGATCGTGGAACATTAATATGTACACCATTTTAAAATGAACAATGTTTTTACAATTTTTGGTACGCAAACTTCTAAAGCTGTTGGAATTTGATTACTGCCAGTGCAAAGTGCACTACACTAACAACGTAAAGTGGAGAATTAGTGTTTGTTCATACTTTGTAAAGCCTTTCAGTTTTAAAGCTACAACTTTTTTTGGATGAACATATATAAATTGTTGAACATTGTATATAAAACAGAGATAGGTTGTGTAACTGCTTTGTGTGACTGCTTCTGTAAAACATTTATTATAATTTATTGTTGTAAAGAAACTAATTGTGTTCTGGATATAAACAGTTTTTAAAAAATTTCATTGCTTATTATTTGTTTATTTATTTGTATTATTTATCTCAATTATAGATTAACTTGTATGATATTTATAGCCTACACATGGTTATAAGTCACTGACTGCTAGGATGGCTGACCATGGTGTAGTGAGAGCTGAAAATAACTCTGGACATACGCTTTTAGTTGTTAATTGGACCGACACAGGTTTTTTTGCCAATTCGACAAATGTAGACTTTCTACTGGGGTGGATCTGTACCCTTGTCTAATGCATCGACTTGCTGTGTTGTAACCATTATACCAAAACCAGCTCAATCCATTTAGCTAATCGGGCAAGTCAAACCATTATCATAGCCAATTAATTGGTTATTTAATTACGTTATTGATATTGAATTGTTGGTGTTTAGATGCTTTTGTGACATTTCATTATATTGGTACTAGTTGGCCTATGTTTACTTTAAATGACTTAGATTGAATTAGAGCAATTATGTTCCTGGTTGCATATATTATCGACACATTTTTTACATTTTGTGAGGCATCATTATTGTTTTAGCATTCTTTTATTTTGCCAGTCAATTTTTTAATTTGCTGTTAACTTAATGTGTCTAAGATGCTGTAGTATATGAAACCTGATGTTGATGCCACTGAAGTACACTGGTGATTTGTAATTAGCTGCTGGTAGGTCAAGGTGATATTCAGACTCTGTTTGGAATCCTGAATGAAAATCTGCGTGAAGGTGTCACTGAAGAAAGTCAGCAGATTACTACTAGTGGAGGTATAATGTCGTTGCTTCTACTGCGGTTTCAGTTTTTAACCACTGCTTCATTCATATCACGATAATTGTAAAAGAAAATAACCTTTGTTGGCCACATAGCTTTAATCTTTTTATTTAATTAATTTTTATGTTCAGTTATAAAGTCAGTTATATACTGTTGACCATTCTGTGTAGTTTGTGTGATCTTGGTGACTAGAACGGAATCTGATATTCTCTGGTTGCTCCTTCATAGACTTGATGTCCAGAAAAAAGGTAGTTGGCTCGGTGCAAGCTCGTACACCGATATGCATAGCCGTGTTTGGGTTGATGCTATGTCTTCTGACTGGCTTGAAGTTTTTTTGAAGTTCCTGACAGAGTAAGTCGTGGTTGCCACTACTTGTTCCTGACTCCAGTAGATTGGATGTACATTCAAGAGATCTTCTCTCACCATTAACACCGGTCGTCAGAGTTTCAGGGACTTGGATAATATCGACGACTTGACCTTACTGGCACATATTTTATTAGTTATATGTCATGACTTTCAACCAATCGTGTCTTATCTCTGTGCTCGTCTCAATACATGTATTAGTGTCAGTATTAAATGTAGAAGTATTTTTGATAATAATGTTACCGTTTTAACTGATAATTTTGGGCATAGATGTAAGTTAATTGGAAGTGTATTGATTTTGGATAATACTATTTCTCACACGTGTTATTGTTTGCATTGAAAGTTTACAAAGTCTACTCTATGTGGTATTGTGTGCAGAGAAGTCAACGTCTGATAAAGCTGTCAAGAAGAAGGAAGAGTTTCATTCCACAACAGCCGTTACTTTGTCTGTCATTGACGACATTTACTGCAGATTTAAGCTGAGTTTTACCGTCGAGAACATTCAAATGGAACTGTTCACTGGTGACCGTGATATGGTGAATTTTGTCGTTGTTAGTCTAAATCCCGTGGCAGAAGTGCACAGTTAATTGTTGTCAGTAAAACAATTATCTTTAGTAGCTTTAATCTCAGTTTCAAGTGAGAGAGATTTGACTGTGGATATGTGCATCCCAGCCTAGCCGTGTGTTGGCACGATGCATGCGTGCGATAAATCTGAGTTTGCATAAATTGCTGTTCTTGTTGATTGTTTATTTTTGGTGGTGACGTTGGAGAGCTGATGTAGGGGGAGTCATCTGTTAGATCAAGAAAAATGAGGCCAGTGGGGGAAAAAACCTGTGCCATTTATTTTCAAAGGTTCTCTTTCACAACAGCTGGAGGAAGAGCGGTCAAGGGATATCTGGCTAATCCTGGTGATTCAATCAAGTTATCGCACCTTCCTAGTTTTGTTCAATCTGCCAAGTTTTCTGCAGTTACTCTTGATTGATTGATCCAGGTGGCAGAGGTTTGGCATGAAAATGACCAATGAATCAGTGTGTGCAGATCGCTTATTTTTGCTTTTACTCCATTCCGATATAACATTCCCGAAACGGTGATCATGATAATTTCAGCACAAGTTATTCTGTTATGTGTTCAACACCGTGGTGCTTCTAGAACTCATTGTGCCAAATAGCGGAAGACTAGCAGGTCGAGTTGACGTCTGATGCGCAGCGTCACCACTCAAAGATGCGTATTGCTTTATTTCAAGGATGCCAGCGGTGAGAAGCAAAGCACGATGGAGTCGTTGGCCAAGTTACAGTTGAAGAGCTTTGTGACTGTCGTCGACATGCAAAGTGACAGCTCGTTGACGGTGCGTGTGAGTTTGAGCAGCTGTGAACTTGATGATACAAGACCGACTCATCTCACTGGAATTACCAGGTACTTGGCAGCCACTTCGCCATATTCTCTTTCCAGCAACACAGGAATGGTCTAACATTGCCAGATGCTTTGCCACTGTTTTATATGTTGTTATTGCCAGTATACAAAGCTTATATTGTACCAGTATTACTATGTATTATACTGTCATTTTGTCATGTGACCTACCTGGGATTTGTTAGAAGCAACTAGTGCAAGATTATTTTCACGAATATAGTTAATATTTGGAAGATGCCTCTTAGCATATCTGAAGTTGTACGATTTTTGAAATTTTAAAATATGCAGATAGACCTTTGGATTTTCCAAACATTATTGATGCTATCTTATTTTTGGTTAACATGAGGAAGCTGAGAAAATAACCTGGTTAAGCAAATACTGAAAACAAGAATATGCTAAAATGTTCCTTATGTTATATTTCTGTCACTGTGCAACATGTCTCGAGTGTTACAGTTTCATTTATTTCTTGATTATGGTACCATTTTCTGTTTTATTTATTTCTATTTATCATCATTCTGTTATTTATAGTTATTTGTTGATTTCAGTTAAATTGTAGTAACTGTAAAAGTCATTAGGTATGAGATCCTGATTAGTTTAAGGAAATCTGTAATAGTTAATTGTACGAGCAGAAGACTTAGCATAGTGAGATGAAGTCGTTTGTGTGACTGTACAGAATGATCACTCATGCCTCTGAGTCTGATGATGCTGAACATTCAAACATGACTGAGTTGTTATTTAGCCAGGATGTCCGCAGCGCTAGAGATGGTGTGTCCATATTACACTTACGTTAACAAGGTTATCAGATGTAATAGCAATCTGGTGATAACAAATGTAATTGTAACTATTTACATTTCTCCAGTGTTATTGGTGCTTGTTATAGAATTAATGCAAGTCAGAATGCGCCAAAAAATTCTAGCCTAATGTGGAGTGCGATAACTTTTATTGGAGCAGAAACATTTGTTAAAATGTGGTATTAAGCAAAATTTATTTGAGAATCAAAAACTATAAACTTGTTGGTTTTGCTTAAATACGCTGTGATTCATAATTACGGGAACCCGTATGAAAAGTGGAATATCTTTGTTGCTTGGCCACATTCGTGGCTAAAACTTGGCATGATTAAGCCTGAGATAATGCTGTGTGAAACGGTGCTGAATTTATCCACGTTACGTTACGTTACGTTACGTTACCGCGCAATATCCGGTAACGTGACGTCACATCATAGGCCTCATGAGACAGTTGAGCTGCTAAAATGGAGACCCCAGATTTCATTCCTCCTAGGACCCGGATGTCAATCAAAGTATGATCGGTAATGCAGGAGAAGGTCTACGAGAAGCGGATCAAGGACATTGACGAACTGTGTGCACGTATCCTGACAGTTTGGCACAAAATGGATCAGCGCATTATTGATAAAGCAGTCAGACAGTGGCGCACACATCTTCGTGCATGCATTAAAGCTAAAGGCGGACACTTTGAATACACATTGCATCAGTAATGTGTTTTGCTAGCGGAACAGTATTGACTACTAGCCATATGTGCTAAATTTTATCACTTTGAGTCTGTTTCTTCAAAAGCTATACAATAAAAACCAAGGGTTCCCGTAATTATGAATCACCGTGTAGTTCTAAAAAAAGTGCAACTGGATGTCTAGAAAATGCTGTAATTCATGTAATTCTCATAACAGCATTAACTACATCATGTGACTGGTTGAGGAAATGTTTGACATTTATGAGAGACTGCAAATGAAGCTCATTATGCTGTAAATGGCTTATGAACGAGTATTATTTTTGCTGTAGTATAATTAGCTAACTTGGCATCGTATGTAACTTGGATAAGTATAATCTTAAATGATGCAATTTTCTGTTGTATTATAAGATGGTACCTCTGACGATAGCAATGTTAATGTCTTTTAGTTCAGTTCAAGTTTATTGATAACTTTGCGGCCAAAGTAGCCGAATAGCCACGTAAGCAAGAAATAACTAACTAAATGTACATCATGCATTCTTGATTCATCTGGTACCATTTGGAGGGGCAGACTTGCATGGGATCAAGGAACCTTATATTTGAGGGGTCCAGATTCCATATGAGAAAGGGCATTTTTGAGAGGGACGTGTTGGCCAGTTGTAAAGTATTGGGTCTTTCTACTGCATCGTACACTGAGTAGGGATTATTTGTCTGTCTAAACCAGCCTGACAGCCCGACTGCTGCTGCCGAAGCTGCAATAGTGCAGTGCTTCTGATACCTCCCATGGCATCATTCAGCAAGATAGCCTAATGCCATATTACACTTGTCATTATGTCTGTATCGGTGTCAGCACAAATTTTTAATAATGTGACTATGTAAAAAAAACTTTAACATACGAACTTGTGTGGTGTAATAAAAGTGACACTGCTGATGGTCTGATATTTATGTGATCAGTGTTCGGTTTGCTGTTTGCTATCGACCGCGTAGCAGGGGCGATAATACGTTTTGTAGTGTCCGTGTGTTTGTCCGTTTGTCTGTGGGCGCTCTCCTGTTTGAACCGTTTGACCTTTGAATGTGATTTTTGGCATGAGGGTCGACCTTGACTTTGGCTAGCCTGGGGTTATAGGTCAAGGTCGTAGGTCAAAGGTCAAGGTCAAACAGTGAAAATTGTTTATGCTCTCCCGTTTGAACCAGTGGTCCGGAGCAGGTCGATATTAGGACTCGGCTTGCCGAGTTCAGACAGTGGT
>Ga0209782_1001944_pt1 | contig 11234 bp, 5 predicted proteins | sample WorMetmaBAHAMAS1_FD_187390 | JGI IMG/M metagenome (GOLD analysis project Ga0209782, IMG submission 187390) | Marine gutless worms symbiont microbial communities from Max Planck institute for Marine Microbiology, Germany - Inanidrilus... | ecosystem: Host-associated > Annelida > Digestive system >...
ATTTGGGATATTGTGAAAGAACCTGGGGGCTGTTCCTTTCCCTATTTTCACGCTACCATTTCAAGTTTTTAGGGAAGTTTAGAATTTTTAAAATTCTGAGAGGGAGCAGATCCTCACAAATCATTTACAGCTTCTTGAATCTATTTATCAAAAATAGCTGTCATTTATGGCATGACTGCGCGCCCTATTATAAGCTTTGTATACGTTACCGCGCATCAGAAAATGTCATAGTTATGGCTATTAGGCCTATTATCACATTAACGTCAGAAATACCTTCCACTTGAAGATGACGTTTTCATTATTGCAGGCAGTAGACCTATGTAATTTACGGACAATAATCAAGTCATCTTACAACAACTCATCTGTCACAGAACAGCAAAGTGTCTGCAGTCATGTTAATATCTGCAAGCAAATCTTAAATGCTATGAAGCGCTATACAAATGATCTGTTTACTTTACTTTACTTTAGCATTTCACGCGTTCGAAATGTTTTTTAGCCTGCTCGGCTAAGCTGCCGACCGGGCTGTATATTTCGCTTGCATTAATTTCTTCTTTCTTAACTTAACCAAATTATCTCAGGATCTACCGGACCAATTTTTACGATCTTTTCACCAAATGAAAGGTATTTGCGTGAATTTTCTCGATCCGGGGCTCTTTTTTTATTCTTTTAGGGACGTTGCCATGGCAACCAATTTTGGGCAAAATTTGCGAAATGACCTTTATTCAACACGCTGGCATTTCGCAACGGATTCGAACATAGCAATTCCGATTGACAGGTGTTATACGGCACAATTTTTACTACATTCTGTGCAATTTTGGTGAAGATCGGTCCACTAATCCCAGAGATTACGCAGGGAGTTTGTGTACCTTCTGGGACGAAACAGCAAAAGTCGACATCATACCAAATATCTCAGCAAGTACTGAACCGAACTTCACCAACTTTTCAGCATTGGTAGGCTCATGTATACTGATTATAATACTGAAATAATTTTTGAGGTAGTTGAAGAGACGTTGCTATGGTAACCGATTAATTTTGGGACCTTTTTGCAGACGTCAAAATTGACCGTTTCACTTTTTCCTCTGGCATTTCGAAACAAAATACAACATCGTTTTGTCAATGCACGGATTAATAGCTAGCTACACTAATGCCTCTACATCATGTGAAATTTTGGTGAAGATCAGTGCAGTAACTTCAGAGTTTAAGAGAGCAAAAATTGGAAATGTGTCGCGCGACTCGGCTGCAATTTGACGATCATCTGGAACGCTGGCGTTCTGAAACTGATTGGAATATCACAATTTTGATTTCAGCAGGTTAATTGGCAATCATTTCTGTACACCTTGTGAAAATTTAGTGAGATTAGGATTAGTGACCCCTGAGTTTTAGACGAAAGAAGTTATACAGCCGGAGTCGATAATTGTTATCATGTGGTGGGGTGGGGCTGTTAGGCACTCAGGTGATAGGCAAGTAAGTGATTTTCACAAGTATTCGCTAGAGATCGACACTACGGCGCCAAGCAGGCTATACGCTAGGCTTTGCTATGCATTTCAAATTTAGAAATTATGTACAGGGTGGGCCAAAACGGACTGTTTTTTTCAGAGTTGATAACTTTGCAACAGTTAATAGGAGAAAAGTGTGTTAGGCCTATATGTCAAAAGTTTAAAAATTTTGTCTATAAAAATATAAAACTTGCATGTCAGTACATTTAAATATTTTTGCCTAATTTGCGTAAATCTTTACTACACTAAAATATGCTAAATTTGCCATAAAAAGCGTGGATTTTACCCAATTTTAACAGCCGTTTGTGCAGCCAAGAGCTAAAATAACAGTGCCTATTGCTCTAATCACGTATGCTGCTGTAACAAGGATTACTACCAGACATTCGCCTTTGCGGACGGATGATCTGTTTTTGCAGGACGGAGCACCGCGTCACACCATTCACGCTACACTGTTGCTTAATTACCTGTGCTCCGTGCTTGAGTTCACTGAACGGGAAAACTGGCCTCCAATAGTCTGGATCTAAATCCTGTGGATAATTCTGTGTGGAGAGCGTTGCAAATAAGGTGTATTGTATCGTCACAATATTTCAGACGTTAACTGGCTGAAAGTGCTAATCGACTATTGGACTCATCTAGGCCTATATAAGCCAGGATCGACACATTGAACTGCAGGAGTGATCAATCAGCTGCCAAAAAGACTGATGCTGGTTATCAGGGCAAATTGTTCATGATGAATTTTGTACAGACGAATTCTGTGTGGAAATGATCGTTGTTGTCACTTTTACTGTATGTTCGAGTTAACAAAATTGGGTAAAATCGATACATTTTGTTAAATTTGGTACAACTTCACGGGTAGTGAAGTTTTACGCAAACTAAGCACAGAATATTTAAACGCACTGACATGCAAGTTTTATACTTTTTTTCTAGACACAATTCTGAAACTTTTGACATACCACACGCCTTTTTCCATTAACCATCGCAAAGTTATCAACTATCAAAAACATTCTGGCTTTTTAATTGGTCCACCCTGTACAGTGTGGCCCAAAAAATGGCACAATTTTTACGCCTAAACATTATCAAATATTAACTGATTTTCAAATTGTTTCACTGTCAGAATCAGAAGAAAATTTGCAACAATACCATCATGTAAGATAACACCACACCTAAAGTCTTTTAAAGTTTTTAAAGTCTAAAGTTTTTGCTACACAGCTACCTTGTGAAATGTCACTGACTGGGGCATGCGTACGACTGCAAAGAAAGAATTAATGATGCTTTCAGTTAATATACTTATTTCCATATTGCATTTGACAACCGGCACGACTTTCGCCCGTCTTTCGTCCATATTTTGCAGTCTTTTGCCTGACTACAGTATAGCATAGTTATGCTGTTGCCCGACTTTCGCCCACTTGTCTTTCGCCGTATTTCGCCGTCTTTCCCTGTCTTTCGCCGACTTTTGCATCTTTTGGGTAATTGGTAAAGCGAGCGAACCGAAGTTGAGCCGTGCACACGCGAGTGGCCGCAGAACTTTGTAGCGGAATTCTTAACTTGATTTGGATTTTGGGTTTTGGCTGGCTATTTCCAATACTTCGTGCGCTCTCTGTTACTTACTGCCAAAACTTCTAGTGATGAAAGTCCCGTTTTCACTTTCGCGTACGACGTTTTTTTTACATTTCCGTATATTAAAATCGCGAAAAGAATGAAATAATTTAAAGCTTTCGTAAGTTAACTTATTACACATGGATAATATCCATGCTGGATGGTTAACGAAATCCCCCAGACAAAGGAAAACATCGACATTGTGGAAGCTTTTCAGATCGGTAGGTCGTTAGTGTCCGGTTTCATTTGCTCTTGGTTCCGTTTGCGATGCGATAGTGAGTGTTTAGCACGGAGAGACGTATCGCACAGTCTGTAACACTCTGGACCATGATAATTACGACCGCTGAGCACATTATAAAGACCGCACAGGCCGACCGCACAGACAGCGCAATCGTGCTGCATCAAGTTAACTGTCTATATGCGTAATGCATCTCCAAAAAACAGATCAAAATTTAATGAAATTTAAGAAAAGTAAAAAATAATTTACCGGTGCACATTTTACTTTTTACTTTAACAATGTAAAAGTCGATTAAATACAAAAGAAATGCAGTAATGGAAAATGTATTTTAAACACAACGATCGAGATGCGTGCAGTCGTCGCTTGCAGTCGTCTTCTATAGAGTGTGCGGTCGTGTAGTCAGCTTTTAGTGAAACTGGATGTATCAATCTAATCATCATTTTTTTTTGTAAACAAATAGCCATAACGACTTTTTTGAAAGGCAGTCAAAATATTGCTAACATTATCCTTTCGAAGTGACACTGACGAGCCATAAAAGTTGTTTTCAGTGATTAGTTATTTGAATGTGATAAGTTATTAATAACATAATTTCACACACAGACGGTCGAATTGAGATAACAAGGTTAAACTATGTGTATTGCTTTTGCTGCAGAGATGGACCCGTCGATATTTTGTGTTGTATGCTCCGCCAGCATCCACGATGCTACCTGGCATGTGTTCAGCAGTTCTTGACTACTACGACAATGAGAGGCTGTTGTTCAAGAAGGGAACAATTGATTTGACCAACTGTGTTGAAGTTCATATACATCCAAAGTCGGAGTTTTGTCAGTATGTGTTTTCGCTTCGCACAAAGCATCGTGGATGTGACCGTACATACTACCTTATTTCGGATACTGAATCAGACATGATGCACTGGGTTGAATGTCTTCGTACAGTGCTATTTCTTGATGGTGGATGTAAGGATTTTAAAGTCTATCTATATTATTAAAATCGGACAGTCTGTCCACGGATAGTGTGTGAGTGTGTGATTGGCCGCGCGCAGCCCAGGCCAAGCCCGTGCACAGCGCGGGCCAGGCCACAGGCCTGGCCAGGCCCATGCACAGCATTGGCCAGACAAGCCGAAAACGAGCGTAACGAGTTTTTGGCTTGTATTTTTTAAGTTTGGACTTGCAGCGCAAAATATAACATCAATACCTTGTTAACAGTTGAATGTTCAGTGTTAGCAGAATTAATAAGTGCTGAAGTGTTATTTTTTCACATTTAGGCATTAATGGTATGGAAACAGTGTAAGATAGATAACACCTTTCTACTATTACCAATGACACATACAGGGTGGCTCAAAGTAAAATACCTCACCAGACAGTATGGAATATCTCCGCAACCAGTGGTCTGATTTTAAAAATTCTTGAAGCTACTTATCCTGACACTTTCCTGAATCTAACACTGTACAAAATATCCATTGCATCTTAATTATGTACAACCACACTACTGTGTAAAACAATTACTATGAAAATTACAATTTTTCACAGGGGATTTTTTTGGCAACATCCGAATAATTATGATGCTATTGGCACCGAGTTAAATATTCTATTACTTGAGCCCTCTTGTTTTTGTGAGGTGTTGAACTCTTAGCAAGCTGTGACAGTCTGAAGTGTCAAATTTTCATGTTTTTGTTTGATTTCAATCATCATCATCATCATTTAATTGTTCATAAAAGATAGACAAGAGCATGACAAATTGACAACTAGTGAACAAGACCGACAAGGCTCGCTGAGCACTTACAGTGGCCCTAATAAACTGGTAACATAAAAGCAAAAAAAACATACCACAATACACAAAAACTAAAACTAAGACTAACAATACGAGCACTATGATTAAAAAATTTTATATATAAAGTCATTGTTTTACACGATAGTGTAATTGTATAATTAAGCTGCAGTGGATACACTGTGTAGTGTTAGATTCAGAGAAGTGTCAGGATTAAACAGCTTCAAGAATTTTTAACATCAGACCACTGGTTGTGGCGATATTGAATATTGTCTGGTGGGGTATTTTATTTTGAGCCATCCTGTAGGCATTAAAATACCTCAAAATCTTCCAGTTCTCGACTAGAAGGGAGGGGGTGCCTGCTAGCACAGGGTGGCCTATGATGTGATAAAATGGTTGTGTATCAGTTTTTATGTTGCGAATGGCTTTGAATTTTGAAACCATAATTTAATGTTTGCTGTTAGTTGATGAAGGTCGTGAGATGTTCATTCAAAGACGTAATGGCAACAGCTCTGTGAGCAGTGATCCTGGTGAAAGATATATCCGCGTGCCAGAGCATGGTTTGTCAAACAGCTCGTCTTACGAAATGTCAGCTGCTTCTATGCAGCCTTCTCAGTTGCAGCCAAATGTGGCTGCTGGCGAGTATCCATCAGTATTTACAGTTCCGTCTGAAGTCACTTCTGTAAAGGAATCGGGCGATGATCACGGAGAGTCATATATTCGTCTGGAGGACTGTTACAGTGGCCAGCCAGTTGGTAATTCTGGCACGTTACCGCTTCTGCCCACTTCCAATGGTGGACGTACTGTGTCACCTAATAAAGCGTCGAAGCAAGTGTGTGCGAGTACCACAATTGACGTGGATGCTGATCACAGAGTTGAATACTGCAATGAATATGAACTTGGTGAGCATGATCCTACATTCATCACTGGTAACAGTAATTGTGATTATACTGTAGAGGCTGTTGGTGTCTCTGGATGTGCTGATGACGATGATGATAATGTGGACTACTGCCACTACAAGTATCCCACTGTTCGTTACAGTGTCCCAAGTGTGTCGTCGGAACTAAATGAGCCAAGAAATCTAACTGGTTGTCTTTTTCGAGAGCCGCAGTATGTGAATTGCAGTAACATGTCTGACTGGAACCTAAGTTGCCCTCCAGTAAAGAGACATGGCATATTTTTAAATTCAGTCTTAACTTATCCAGAGCGACCAGAGCTGTTTTATGAGCAGTCGTTGTTAGTGTCAGCCAGTGAGCATCATACTGTAGGCCCGTACACTGCTGACAGTTGGAATTCTTGCAGATTTTATCCAAGTCCCAGTGCCACTGGTATGTCTAAAGCACATGGTGATGACAGTGATGATGATAATGATTATGAGGTGGCTCATGATTACGTTAATGTTCTGCCTTTGCATTCTCCTGTATAGTTGTGCCCAGCAACCCATTCACTGTCAGGCGGTGCCTCATTTAGTACATGTAGTAGATATCTTGATTTTATTAACACGAAAGTCGTCCGGAGAAAATGAGCCCGGTTTTTCGATAACAAGACTCTTAAGTGTGACTTACTATTGCTTACATTAGCCATTGCTGTTGTGTTAATACTTTGATAATTATGCTGTTTAAAATCCGTAGCCAACAATGGTCTTCATTCCACTTTTTACTGGAGTAGGGTATAGTGATGAGAATGTTTGTCTGTTTGTTTGTTTGTCCACATCATATCTCGGAAATCACAAGTTACTTCACCTAATTTTCTGTGCATGTTGCCCATGGCCATGGTTCAGTCCTTTTGTGGTGGAGGTGTAATACATTATGTACTTCCGGTTTTGTGGATTGCATCATGTTTTTCTATAATAGGCCCAATGGCAACATGATGCTACCACAGCAGCTTCGCCGCAGTGTCTTTTACAACCTAACACTTGTGCTGCATGGAATTGGTAGCATCCTGTCTTAGACAGTGGTGAGTGCCAAGGTAAGATGATTTCTTCCTGCAAAGGGTGCTGTGGGTGGAATACTCAATGCACCATTGCCCAAGTTATTTTACTTGTTTACCTGTATAGCATGTACTATTCAAGCATATGTACCCACAGTATCTGGAATAAAAATTCGTATTTGTATGTACAAATACAAATTTTTGCTGTACAGCAGGCCATGATGTTCATAATTATTGAATAAATTTTGACGATAAATGAACAGTCACATTGTATTGCTCCAAGTGCACATGCTAAGTTAAGTTGTATGTAGGAGTTGTATAGTACCAAAGTTGTTGTGCTTGCAGACTTTTAGACTTTTAGAAAATTATGTTTTTAATTATTTCGTTGTCTCATAGAGCTATGTTATCTTACACTGTGGACAATAACTTCCATTCAGTGCTTGATGTGAGTGATTAGAAGTAAGTAAATAAGTAAGTAAACAACTTATATAGTGCCGTAGTGAAAGGAGAATCAGGTCATCTAACTTGCAAAAATTTTCTCTACAAATCACCCCTGATGCTAACTTTGTGGTCATGTGAGCTAATTTGGAGTAAGTCCAGAAAACAGGGCCAGATTGATAAGCAAAAAGTAATGTCGACGTCAGTGACTGACAGTGACCGTTACCAGTTTGTTCAGTGATTAAAGAACTGTATGAAGCATGATGATGATTTTTGTTGTTGCTTCTATTATTTTAAACTGAAAAATATGTATGACAACAATAATGTGCAAGATGCATATTTTGTTCTTGAGTTGTAGATTTATTAGATAGCTTTTTCTGTTAGTTGAACTTTAGTTTTGAACTCGCGTAAACTTTTTTTGCGGTCAGTGCTTTGATATGGTAGGTGGGCATCAGGAAGAGCATTCAGCCTGTAAAATGAGTGATGAGGTGTTGGCATGGTTAATGGTTATATGTGTGGAGTGATTTGCAGATGGTCCAGCTGATGCCACTGCCATCCCGTCATCATATCTTGCTTCATTAAATTCGAGAATTGTTTAGTTTTCTTGTGTCAACTTACCCGGATTGTCCTGGAAAAAAGTGACGAGTGTTTGCTAGTTTTAAACTGGTCTTATGCCAAAATTTGGTTTAGAATAAGCGAAAGTAAGGTGACAACATAGGTTGTTTTAAAAGTGTGTTTAAGACTGAACATAAGACATACATTGCTCATACACATGCTGCAAACAAACTTTAGGCTACACTCTGGTTTTAAACCAGTCATTCTGAACAATCCATTTTAAAACCAAATACATAGAGCATTTAAGTAGAGAGCTCTGCTAATATACTTTATCTCAACGAAATTCACTTTAATTTTTTTGCATAACATTTTTGCATTACAGCCGATGTTTATTTTTTTATCATGTCAGAGCATCAGCATACTCATAGTTTATTTCGTTTTTGAATTGGATTATAATGTATGTTCAATTACAGAAAAGTGAAAATACATAAAATACAACTTTTGTCTGCAGTTTTGTTGTTATAGATGCTCTTTATTAGCCTTTTGTTGTAAAACTTGTACAAAACTGGGTTTTAAATAAGCTCATTCATTATTATTATTCTTATTATTGTATTACTACAAATTTAACATAATTTAACTCATTATATGAGTTGCATTTGAATAACTGCAGTATAGTTTATTATGGCTAAGTGCAGTGTGAGATTAAATTAATATGGATTAGAATGAGTATGATGAACTGCACGTTATAAGGCAAACAAATCAAATTTATCTTACCAGTTGCAGTCACTCAGCTGGAGTTAAAACTAGCAGCTAAAGCAAGTTTTTACAACTCTTTCATGCTGACAGCTGAGATAACTAAAAGCAGTGTGGTACTTGTCTGTCATTACCCTGCTTAAATGATTATAATTTAGTCATAAAATTAATAATTGCATGCTTTCTGAGGTCTGTGCAGAATAGACCTGTTAGCAGTGTAATGTGCTGTGCATTCAAACCATTTGCTTACTTACTTTACCGATACAATGAATCACTTGTATTTTTGTCGGTACTGGTGTATGTCTGCATGTCCATGTGTACATGTGAGCAGACAGGAGTCTGTAGTTGCTGCAATGCTGAACCCTGTAATTACGCGCAGTTGTGTGGCTACAGTAATTGTCATTATCATTGCAGTAATTAATGATTAACAGGAAGTGACTGCAGTGCAGTGCATGTCGATTATTTTGATCAGAAAAGGATGCAGTTACACACACATTGTGCCTCTGCAGTAAATGATAGTGATTACATAAAAACATTGTGCACAAAACTGCAGGAAATGAAACAGCAAATATGAATGTAACAGATGACAGTATACAACTTTAAACATCACAGCAAGTGATGTTTGAAGTTGTTTAAACTTTAAGCACGTACAGCTCTCCCCTCTGAGCTGTAATGTTTATGCTATATTCTATCAACCTGTTACATTCGTATTTGCTCTGTCTCATTTCCTGCTGTTTCGTATATTCTATTTTTGAATTCAACAAGGATATTGTCATCAGAGAGCCAGCCAGCATAAAGACATCCCTTCTCCTAAAAACGTTTGGTGGATCAACACAGGATGAGGGCCAGTGGATGGTTTTCTCAGTTGGAAGTTGAAGTAAGAAGAAGTATTACAGCACACCAGCCAGGACACTTTCTCACATTACCTGTCTTCACGATGTACTGCCCTCTTTGGACATGTTGTTTGACTGGACAAATCCACCCTGGCACACATGACTCTTCGGTGTCACGTTGACGTATCACTCAACTGACTTCCAGATCATTCATGGCATCGTCATATGCATTCAGATTAATATAATTTAAGATTATATACTTATAAAACAGAAAAAAGTGTGATCCTTGCTTAGTGTCCACTTGAGAGTAGCTAAGCAGCTCTGGCTGTGTTTCCGTGACTAGATATTTGTAACTTATAGCATGCTATCGCGTTCTTAAAGTGATTGCTCAGTATCTGTTGTGTGTTAGGTATTTCAGTGACATCTGATGCAAGTTTAGCAAGAAAGTTTGGTGCTGCTGAATCGCTTGAACAAGACAGGCAGCTAGTGAGCTGTCCTATAAATTTCTACTACGGGTAAGATCATTTTAATTTAACGTAACGCTTAGCTGCAATAGATTGAATACTTGCAAAGCAGACCAAATAGCACTGACATACTACCGTTGCCTGATGGCTGTCGTAACAGTCAAATTTGTTTGTCTTGTAGTGGAAATGTTCTGTTACGTTATATGAGGTCCACAGGCTCGACTCTTATGTACAAAGTAACTGTCACCCTTCGCACTGGTGCATGTTTGATGGTTAAAATTTTATTGTTTCACTGGCAAATATTTTCTATTAAATACCACGTATCATTGCTGAAGTACTGACATTGGAGAGGCAGCATAAAGGAAGCAATACATGAGTCTGATGATAGATGAAAAAAGAATGAGGCGAAGCCACTGCACTGTAAAAAAAATCCGTATATCCACATATATTTCGTGGCGAGTTTTCCATATTTTAACAGAACCAGTTCCATATATGTTATGTTGTATTCGTAAATCGACGGAATAATGAAATGTCGACCCACACTGCAATGTTGGCCCATGCTTCATTATTCTGGCGATTTATGGACACAAACATATATGGAACTGGTTCCGTTAAAATATGGAAACTCCACAAAATATCCGTGGATATATGGATATTTTTTACGTATTGGTTAAAGTGAGTTTGAATGACATTTTCTGGGCGGTTAATGCCCTATGGCCTATCTGTAGGTAAGACAGGCCAAAATCGTCTAAGTTTCTCACAGCTTGTGGCCCGAGGAGAGGCGACTTACAGAACAGTGGCGACGTGGACTATTCAACGTGAAGCGATAGCATTGTGAACATTACAGTAGGCCTACTTGCGTATACGGTATGACTGATCGGATTACCTTCTGTACGAGGTAAGGATTTCTTTTATCACGCAACGCTATGCTAGTGCAGTATAGCTAAAATTCTACGGGACCCGTTTCCTCGTATCATCCTCATCCGACAGGTCCAACACGCCCGAGTTTCTCGTAACTTTTTTAGCGACATCCTTGTAAACGACGGGTCAGACGACGACGGGCCAACGTCCTGTGGTCCTAATTACTGCTCCTACTGTCGTGTTGTCTGTCCCGTCGTCTTTTAGTATGACCGTCCTCGCGAGGAAGTCACAAGAATGCTACGAG
>Ga0209782_1001945_pt1 | contig 11232 bp, 3 predicted proteins | sample WorMetmaBAHAMAS1_FD_187390 | JGI IMG/M metagenome (GOLD analysis project Ga0209782, IMG submission 187390) | Marine gutless worms symbiont microbial communities from Max Planck institute for Marine Microbiology, Germany - Inanidrilus... | ecosystem: Host-associated > Annelida > Digestive system >...
GGTGCAACGCGTTTATACTAATCTCCACTTAAGTCAGAGTTAATTGGAGATTTAAGGGCTACTTAAGTTAAGTATGGATGGTGCAACGGGCCCTAAGTCGATTTTGATACTTGAACAGCATTTTAGTTATTTGGAAGTTTTCAGTACAAGGTGTAAAATCTTTGGACTTATGTGATGACTCTTTGTATTTATGAACATGGAGAGTAAAAACACTTGCTTCAGTCTGCTTAGCAACTCCTGAAGAATGGATTATGGGTATAAAATACGAATAGGTAAATTATCGAGTACTTGGAACAGCCCTAATTTTTGTTGTAAAGCTAATAAATATTCTTAGGACAACAACAATGAATGATTTTTTTTAACTTCTTCGTCGTTTTCTTGCAAAATGCGGTTATTCTAAGCATACTGTAAGAGTATTATAGGCTATAATGTAGAATAGCAGCCGCTGGTTATAGTGAGGTTAGCGCTAATTTCGTCTTGTAAAAGGAAATTACTTAGAATGAGATCTGGGGAGGGGCTAATGTAAAAGACCGATGCTATAGCCACTGCGAATGTAAAAACAATACGGCAACAGTTACATGCACGTAAAATGACGAATTGCTTCCCGTATTTTAGGCACCGTACATTTTAGAGTATCGCTGTTTTTAACATTATTATGTTCATTTTTTCCACGTTATCAGTTTATTAACACGTTAGAACATAGATGCAGACTTAGAAGTGTACACACATGCGTCCGTAGTTTCCTGTTGAGTTGAGTTGGTTGTACGGCGCCGTCGAGCCGTACAACCCTGTAAAGGGTACCTTACAAGTTGTTGTTGATGATGATGACAGCTAGTATCTACATGTGTCCCATATTGTAAGACTTGTAGATGTTTAATTTGATAAGCAAAAAGATGTGTGATGTGCGTTCATAATATAATAATATATGCATATGTATAGCGCCATAAGGTCATAAATTCGGAGGTTCAGATTCATGTCAATTTAGTAAGACTGATATGTGTGAGTCATCAGTGGTCACAGATTACTGGGCATGTCAAATTATGAGTTATCATCATTAAGTTTATGTGACTAATTGTATCTTGTGTTGTGCATTTTATTCAGGTGAAAGTTCTGTTGAATTAAAAAGTGAAGCTGATAGCAGTGACCACACAAAACATCCAGTCTATATGATTGCCATGCCGAGGCATACTTGTATACTGTTAGTAGCAAACGGTTCACCAAACAGATAGATTTACAGACTGACAAAAAACCTGCATCACATACTTGATGTTAAAAGTGGTTATTGGTGTCTGTCACACATAAATATTCACACAGGTAAATGCATGATACAGATGTTGTGGAAGTACTCAAGTTCTAGCAGTACATGGGCAAAGTCGTTCAGGAAACAAAAGAGAACTGTTTGTGTTTGAACGTACTATTTGTAGCAGACGATTCACTATGTCAGATGACCTTGTCATGCACAGCAGAATGGACAGTGGAGAGAAACCGTATTGTCGCATATGTGGCAAGACGTTTACTCACAACGGAAATTTGCAGAATCACCTGAGCGTCCACATGGATGACAAACCGTACCAGTGTCCCATGTGTGACAAGGCGTTTAGTCATGCTGGACAGTTAAATATTCACATGAGAGTGCACACAGGAGAGAAGCCATACAGTTGTGTGGTGTGTGGCAAGTCGTTTACCCAGAATGGACATTTACAGAGTCACCTCAGTGTTCACATGGCGGACAAACCGTACAAATGTCACATGTGCGAGAAGGCGTTTAGTCGATCTGCACAGTTAGACGTTCATATGAGAGTCCACAGTGGAGAGAAACCCTACAATTGTGACGTTTGTGGTAAGATGTTTAGTCAGAACGGACACTTACAGAGTCACCTAAGCATCCACGTGGCAGATAAACCATACAAATGTCACATGTGTAGCAAGGCATTTAGTCGGTCTGCACAGCTTAATGTTCACATGAGAGTCCATACAGGAGAGAAGCCGTACGGTTGTCGGGTGTGTGGCAAGTCGTTCACTCAGAATGGACATTTACAGAGTCATCTGAGTGTTCACATGGCGGACAAACCACACAAATGTCACATGTGTAACAAGGCGTTTAGCCATTCTGGACAGTTAAATGTTCATATGCGCACCCACAGTGGAGAGAAACCATACAGTTGTATGGTATGCGGCAAGACGTTTACTCTGAAAGCAAATTTAATGGCTCATCTGAGTGTTCACATACCATACAAGTGTCACATGTGTGACAAGGCATTCAGTCGGGCTGGAGACGTAAAAGTTCACATGAGAGTCCACACAGCAGAAAAACCATACAACTCTTCACCGTGTAGCGAAAGTTTTAGCCAGTCCAGCCACTTGCAGGGACATAAACTCTATGAACTTCATATGCACAGCAACACAGCCGATGTACTGAAGCATGAAGAGCATGGTTGAATATATGTTTCTTGGAGGAGGGTTACATCGTCTGATTCGGCTCAGAACAGATGCAGTCATTCACTGTGAACAAGATTCGTTGACTACAGCATCGTGACGGCTACAGTACACAAATATTGTGTACACAACAATAGACCATATCACTGACAGTACAGTGGATCATGTTGTTTTTCACTGATGCAAAGACGTACATTGTTCTGACCACTGTATATGATGTGAACAACTCAGCATGTGTTGCTGTGATCGTAATTAATTAATGTACAATTTGGAAGAGACCTTAAGGGCATTGGGGTATTGTGACTTTGACATGAAGGTGCAGGTGTGAAGTCGTATTTATTTACATTAGATGAATTCAGATCTCAGTAACTGAGACATTCGTAAGTCTTCAGATAGTTTTATTATGGTTCGTAAAATAAAGATTTAAAACAGGCCAGGTTCATTTTTTTAATAGTCCATTTGAGAATTGTTCTTCAATGACTTTGTTTCTCATTTGCATGATTTGGATGAAAGGTGGATATTCAGATCATGCAAACTTGGTTTGTTGTTGAACGTTGTATATTACCGTAGATTACGGATTTTTGTGCAGTGTTACAGTATTAGAACTGAAAACTAGTTTACATCTGACACTTGCCGTTGTGGTTGTTTGCTAATCTGTATTAGACTTGGAGATAGGATAAGTAACATTTGTACATAACTTTTGTAACACAGTATTATCAGTAGGCTTTCCAATATGCTTAGCACATTCCTTCTTGCTCATCAGATTATGCTTTCGCTAACCAGCATGCACATTTAAAACATATACTAACTGACTTTCTTAATTAGTTATTTACTGGTAATCTTTCTGTACAAAATTTAGTTACGGTAATTTGCCCCCTCTCCTCAAATAAACAGCCCTGAGCTATGATGTTCATCTGGAGGTTAAGAGGGAACATTGTCATAACTGTTCCGTGTTATGTACGACCATTGTGCACAAAGTGTACACAAAAGTGAACAGTTCTTACAGATGAATGTGTTGTTTTAGGTTTCTTCTTGTGTTTTTGCCTAGGTTTTTGTGTAAACATATGTTAGAGTCTAGGTTTTTGTATAGTTTTGTGTCTGCTTTTTTGTGTTGTGTTTGTTTTTCTTGGTACTAGCCAATAGATTGGCTGGGAAGAGCGTCTCAGAAATGACCATTTTGTGTCGAGTTCGACAAAACTAATTCAGTCAGTCGATACAGTTAAATTGGACCGTGCGTGGTCCACATATATAGCATCGAGAGAAGTTCCCTGAATCATAATCAAATTTCACAAGAGATTATTTTGTCCATCTGTACACACTAAATGAACAGATTTTTTTATAATTTTTGGTAACAGAATCCTGAAGAAGCTTAAATGTTGGAAGACTATAAACTGGTCCACCTCAAATATAAAACATCTGCTGTACTGTATAAATGGAAGTCAGGTAAGCATTAATATTTTAAATGCATTGACAATATGTTACATGCAACAGGTGTATGTTATACAACTGTCTATAGTGGTATAAGTGAGTATTAACAAACTTATACCACTCTAGACAGTTGTATAACACACTTATTCCACCGTCGCACGAGTCGCCAGCAGCAGGCCTACAAATTTGCACATGTATTTCATGCTTGAGTGGATCCATGAGTTAAAGTTGATTAAGCTATGCTTTACTCGAAATTAATCTGCTCACTGCAAAAATTTCTTCATGACTGATGTTTATCTATGTCTCTAGACCATGTAGTTTCTTGTGCTTTTGTAGTGCAGACTGTATCTGTTTGTTGGCTGCATTCATGGTGAATAGAGTATTATTGATACACATTCGTCATTGTTCACTCTGTAACAGCTGTGTTGGCAAATTTAGTTTGAACACTAACACTTTACGAATAGTGTCCAAACTGACAGTGCTGTTCAGCACTGCTGTTTCAATAACTAAAACTAAATATCCAGTTACTATGATAACATTATATTCAGTAAAGCAAAAATAATTTTGCACTAAAACTGCATATAACAGTGGCCTGCCCTCTAGCTGGGGCGGGCTAAATGACTGAAGACAAAATGATCACGAATGTATGCAAATCTAACAATACATCAACAAAATTGTATATCATCTTGAAGCATTGTGCAGAACAGATTGTGATAGCACGTTACTTTATTGACAACAGGACAACTATTGCATCAAACAATAATACACACACTGTAAGATCAAGTGAGCTTCGAATGCATTATATGCATTAACAGCAGTAGTGCATAATTACAATGCATTCTGACAGTTGAAATTGGCTGTAACAAACTCGGACGTCGCATCTAAAGTACTTTGCTACATGCTGACAGATCAGTCACTGAAGGGAAGGAGACGACCACTATTTTGTCACAGAATTTTGTTGTTAATGTCTTAATGATCAGTGAATATCGTAAAGAAGCGTATAGCAGTTTGTGCTACAAGCACCACACCGCTACGGGAACTCACGTGCCATATGTGATCACACAGTGTTACCTGCCACCCGGCAGAGGTGACATTCCCACCTTTACCCCAGCCAATTAAGGCTGGTACTCGATTTAGCGACCCTAGAGGGATGCAAGGCTGAGTTGACCTAGTTGGCTTGGTTACATACCAAGGCGGTATACCCGTCCGAAGATGTGTTTGTTAGTCTCATGCAATTCATTGGGCCCATTCCATGGGGCCATAGCGGTCCCCTCTGTCACGCGTTGTCGTTGTCGTCGTCGTCATTGGCGTTGTCGTCGACATCGATGCGCAGGCGGCACACGACAGTACCGATAGCGACATCTGGTGAATTGGCGTGAGGCGGCTCGTGGCAAATGGGCCCAACATTTTTCAAATGCTTCTTGTTCTTACAAGTGAATGGGAATGCTGCTGAGGTTGTGGAATTGAAGATCAATTCAAGATTGTCATGGTCTTGAATTGTGGTAAGTCGAGTACTTTCCAGGAGTTTCCAGGAAGCACAAGACCCCGGTAGCACATTCTGCACAAGCCGACATTTTATTTCGTTCGTTTCCGTTTCAACTCCGGGTCATCATTATCGTTCGCGGTCGAGTGATCGGCAGGTGTGGTGTGAGAGTCTTTCTGTATGAGCTGTAGCAGGCTGTGGGCTTCGTGAAATTCGTCGCGTTCGTCAATGTAGCGCTGACACGCCGTCTGGATCGACTCTACCTCGTGACAGCTGCGATGTAACAACCCACCGAGGACGTCTTTGTCGGCATCGACCAGCACCTAAACACAGAATAAATCAGTCAAAACAGATTTACGAGTACATGTTACAAAGTCATGATGGTGATAAAGCGGTGGACTCGTCTAAGTAAAAAAGGTAAACTTTTCCCATACTCATTTCCGAGCGTTAAGTCCGGAGCTGATCCCGGTGTACAGGCAGTCAGCCCGCAGGTGACTAAGCCATCCACCCGGCGGTAGGCTGTCGTTACTTTCCACCAGGCCTGCAGTTACCTCCGTAGCTTTCACCAGGTAGTGCCAACCATACACGGTAGCACATATCCAATTACAGCTTACTACTCACTTATCAACCCCGAAAGGATGAAATACTGAGTTGGCCTGGTTGGCTAACCTGCAGTGGACGGTTTACCCACAATAGTGGTCACCCATCATCTGCAGGTTGAGTGCAGGACAGTGAAAGTTCGCTGGCCAGAGACCGACATTCTACCACTGTGTCAATGAGTCTGATGTCAGTGGGGAGACTGTTCCAGACGTCAGGGCCGCTAACTGAGAATGCGCGTCGACCGAACTGTGTTCTTCTTCGACGGACGACAGCATACCTGGCAGTCGGCGGTGCTGAGAAGTAGAATTTGTTTGAGATCTCTGCGAAGCCGAGAGCAGATCTGTCTGAGATGAACATTCTCATCGCCGGACACAACAGAAGAGTCGGGTTCGTCGGCATCGATGTTGTCCATTTCAGCTTCACCACACTCTGCAATATTAAGTAGCTATGTAGACTTACATGGTACAATTCTTGTCAAGAACCCATAATGCGAACCTGCCTCCATGGCTCAGTGGGCTGGTGCTCTCGGAGCTGCAGTGCAGTGAGCCTGGCTGGCTAGTTCGGCAGGGCGTGGGTTCGCCTCCCATCCCTGCCGGCATTACATCAGGGTTCTGCATGCTATGAGATTAAATTCTCGGGCAGGTACAGAGGGTTCGCATGTGTCCTCTTTAAACGTGACAAGCCATCACACCCGGATTGGGGGCATCTGGGTGTGGTGAGAGCCGCCAGTGCAGATAACAGATGGTAGGGGCCAAGCGGGCTTATATAGCAAGACCGCATGTTGGCACCTGCCAGAGAAACCTGCCGGCTTAAGTTGGACTCTATAAATATACAGTACGAACTCCAGGGTTAGAAGGGAAAGCGCACTGGGCCGGGTCTGAGCTAGAGCTAGGCTTCACCACCAGCCTGGGCCTCATAGACCTCAGCACTGGCAGTAGGCTGAAGGCACGTTGAAAGACTGCCAACGGCCTAACGCCACCCCCACAGCATTCAACAGTACTCAACAATAACTGAGAATCACCTGGGTATGACATATGGGCCCATTGGTGGTCTGTGTCTACGGGGCTGATAAAAAAGCCCTGCCCCTCTACGATACACCCACAATGTGAATGCGATGGATGCATTGGTATCGAGTGAAGCAGAACATTTCATGTAAATGTCTGAAACAGTCTGCAATGGTCGTCTGGTCACGGACAACAGCCGGGCAAGAACGTGGCAAGAACCGGAAGAGGAAGTAAACAAACTTCTTCCGAGGAAGGTCTCTCGTAGACCGAAACGTCAAAGGTTAAAAAATGTTTGGTTGTGTTTTGATTAATCAGTTTGTATAGCCGGGAGAGAGTTACAAAGAATTCAGACCATGTAACATGTATTATATTATTAAACCTGTTGTTCTGTATGCCAATATTGCGGCAATTACTGGTCACTTACATTGGTGTAATACGTCCACAGCAAGCTCTTAGAAGTGATGCAGGAGTAAGACCAAACTGTAAGTCTTAAAGATCAATCCAATGGATGAGAGAGGCAGAAATGTGGAGCAAGTGTGAAATAATCATCACTAAACCATCAACAAACACAGTGTTTGGTAATGGCTAATTAATAAGAAATCTGTCAACTGTAATTATAACTGATTAGCAACTAAATCAACTGTTTGCGCCTTCTAATAAACTGACAAATGTGTTAGTGCCAGTTGTCATTTTAATTTGCTCAATAAATAGCTGAATAGCTTACTCATACATTAATACCAATCTGTAGGAGTGTTGGCTGCCACTGGGCATACATTTCATTGAGAATTGCTTTGTTTTTATTTTTGTTGCATTGCGATAAATAATCCCAATTGATACGACTTCTATCGTCATAATGTCACATAACAACAATGTATATCAAAGCAAACTAATTATAATTCAAATTAATTAGCTGCTTAATTCTAACTGATTACATGCCTCTGAAATCTAATTCTGACTCTAATTAATTGGCATTTTTGGCCAGCTAATTATAGTGATATAAGTAAAACTATTTTTACAAGACCAAGATCACATGATATGATCCTATAACTTGCTGCATTTAGTGATTATTTACTCCCTTAATGGACCAGAAGCCTCTCTTCAATTCCTAGGGCAGCTAAAAGGAAAGAGTCAAATCAGCTATCATTACAGTGTCCAATACCTGTCCATGTTTCACAAGATTTAAGAATCATTAGTATGCAACTGGACTGCAGTCCGTGCTGAAAGTATTCCTCCTCATCGACACAAGTTCCATCTTCTTCCAGCACGATGCTCACTTCATCCGCAGAGTTCACTCCAAACTTCCTCTTTGCTACAACAAATACAGACCTAGTAGCAATATACATAGGTTGAAAAAACTGACAACAGCAGATTTGCCTAGAAAATGACCAATAAATGGTGCACGTGTTTGCACCAGAGATGCATATAGTTAAATATTCTAGATTTACAAAGTCAAAGCAGAATTTGTCACCAAAGATGGCTGCAAGTCAATCTGTTTTAACAAAGATCAACTAAGTACTGCAAGAATTGTATTAAGTGACTCTCCGTCTATCACATATTGTGAGGTGCCCAACTGACATGTCTTTAAATAATTTACATAATATGCATGACACTAATTAATTCCATGATGCAAATTAGCGGTATATAAAAAATATGAAAAAATCCAATCACTAATTTGTTGTTGTCCTCATGTGCTGCAGCAAAAAAACAGAAATATACACTACAGTAATTAATTTCAAATTGTCATCATTTTTATCCAAAACCATCTGCATGTTGAAAATTTACAAACACAATAAGATAACAGAGTCATCTGCAGCGGCACGAAACTGCTGTTTGGATATAAAAAAAACCTGAGCACATCTCCATTCACAAATATTGGAAATATTAGTGGAGTGGCAGCAATTTTTGGCAGCAATTAGAAAAGTTGGCTTCATTATGGAAAGTACCTGCATTGTTGTGTGAAATTGTGCACACATACACAATTCTTGATTAGAGTAAACATAAAATATTTGGACAAAGAAAGCCAGTTTTGAAATTACCTGAGTTTAACAAAACTAAATAAAAAAATAAAACCAAATTTTAATCATTCTAAGCATTGGTAATACCAGTAAATTACTGCTGCATGTAACACATTCAGTTTAATACCTCCAGTAATCAGTTCTTCCAATGTGTTTGCTCCGACAGCTTTTCTCAATTTTCTGTCAGCACTGTATATCCGAAACCATCGTTCTTTTGTTTTTGTCACACTCATTTCAGCTGTCAGTGCTTCAGCAACAAAGGTCACATTAATTAATTAATATTAGGCCACACTGCAGCTTTAGCTAGCATCCTATTGCTGTGTAGATGGATTAGTGTGGTCTGTGTGTCATTTTGTCTTGTCAGTCAAAAAGTATTGCCAATATCAAGGTGAGGTCATGACCACGGGTCCTGCAAAAATGGCCAAAGCAATCAAAATGCCATTTCGACTGCAGACTCCTGTGACCTCAAGGAACAATGTATCAGCTACTGGTGCATACTGGTGCACATTGGCACCCCTCACAAATATGACTGTACATTCACCTGTACCAGGTATGGTGCAACAACGCATACCAGTGTCACAACGTGTACAGATGCAACATATTATCGGCTCCTGATGCAGTCAAATGTCACAAAAGTTTTTGCCATGAAAAGGAATAAGTTTGCCTTTTGTGAAAATTCTTTGACCATTTGATTATGTTAAGCATTACGGCTGACACTGGAAAGCCAGCATATAGGCAGCAAAAGACTCTCCTTTCAAGACACAATTGCAGGATGAACAAAGACACAGGACAGGCTAATGACTGGGGGTCAGAGCTTACTGCAGCGATTTGAGAGTTGAGAATGTTAGTTAAGCAACGGATAATGTCTGGACTGTTGACACACAGACACAAACACAAGACCAGTTGCTACACATGCAAATCGCACACGCCCACATCAGGTGACTACAGAGTTCACATTAATTATATATCGTGATTCACTGCCTGTCAAAAATGAGGTTAAAAAATTGGTTCGCAAAAACAAAAAAATACAAAATTGCCACATTGTTGATCTATTCAAAACATTGTGAAAGTCCAACATTTTCAAGTTAATAGATTTACAGAAGACAGAAATTGTTTTAGACTGACAGAACCAGTATAATTCCATTGATATGGCTGGGTCAGGGCCATCTGTCTCATAGATCCCCTCTACTCCGTCATGTTTTAGACTGACCATTACTATGCGTTATCCTTCTCCACACGTGAACCCATAAATTCATAAACCCACGTGACAGTCCGCTTTACTGCAGAGTGGAGGCCTCACTTCCGGTGTCAGGAGACATGCCGGTCACTCGTAATGTCTCTACACCGCTGCGAACTAAACTCTGCCGTAAATATTAGTGTCATATAGTTCCGTGCGTTTGAGTGCATGATGTTATGCGTTTTATACTGTATCGTGTAGCATTATATTGAAATAAAACGCACTAAATTTAATTATTTACTTTTCGCAAAAAATACCATCGAATATCTATTTTGAATGTTTGTTTATTGTGGATGAACTAGGGCTGTGCCAAATCTATACTTATTTGAGTACTCGATAGTGATCGATAGCGTATTGATTTTATCAATCATCTGAGAATCGTAAGCAGGCCTATACGGACTTTATTTTCACACAATAAGTTCTCGTAATACAAATTCAAAAACACAAGCTAACAGTCGTCTATCGATATACTGCTTGTGTCTGGGCAGTTAGGCCTTCTTAGACGATTTATTTTACGTTTCTTTGCAATTTGTGTACTGAATTTATCGGGTTTTGATCATCGATGTCTATTTCGCCTACTGTAATTTGCTATTAGCTTTACCTAGCCCTGTGCTATGTTTGTGTGTCTAAATTCTCGCTATATGTTCTACTGCTTTTCAGCTAAATATTGAACAGGAAGCTAGCGTACTTCAAAATAATTTGGTTAATAAGTTTGTTGACTATTTGAGATGGAGATTACACTATATCTATAGTATGAATATTAATGATGTAACAAGCGTATGTTTTTACACTAAAATGTCTTTGTAATTGAAAAATGCCATGTCTGATGGCTGAACTGAACAGCTCATTAACCCATATCATTTGTGCAGTTTTGGCTAAAAGCCTAAAATGTTTCATACAAGTTTGGTGACCAACCTGCAACAGTAGCCGTAACATCGCCAAATGCTGGTTGATTCTCCAAAACAGGGCCGGATTTAACGGGGGGGGCAGGGGGCCCGGGCCCCAGGCCTCCCACCAACACTTCATATT
>Ga0209782_1001946_pt1 | contig 11228 bp, 8 predicted proteins | sample WorMetmaBAHAMAS1_FD_187390 | JGI IMG/M metagenome (GOLD analysis project Ga0209782, IMG submission 187390) | Marine gutless worms symbiont microbial communities from Max Planck institute for Marine Microbiology, Germany - Inanidrilus... | ecosystem: Host-associated > Annelida > Digestive system >...
ATATATATATATATATCTTTATTTCGCCAGTGAGGCGGCACATACATAATATACTATCAATATATGGCAATGATAAGAAAGTAAAAGTACAAATTTAAAAAAAGAAGAAATAATAAAAACACCAAAATATCAGTAATTTATGCATATTAAGAGCTGACATTTGCAGGCACAGTTAACCATTTACGAATGGTGAAGAAACTGCAGTTTAACCAACGACTAATGTTAGATACCGTGCAAGATGTTACCAGTATGTATCTTTACCAACAACTACAAGGTCCAGACAGAGCAATCAGTTCATTTTGTGTGTCTGCATGTCCAGACAATAACTGATCATCGACTTTAACCGTGAGACTTGACCTAGATAGCTTGAAGTTGAACCAGCATGCCAAGTATAGAAGCTAGCAATCATTTAGTTCAAATGTTACACTGCTCATGGACACAAACAATACTGATAGTTCTACCTTAGCCACTAGTACTCTGTAAAAATCCCATTTTGTACTCCACTGGCAAATGTTAGATAGTTGTTATAGATTTCGGATGTGGATTTCAGGTTTGTGAATGGTATTGCCAAACATCCGGATCTTCAGTCAGACCCGACTTTTGTAGACTTTCTTGAGGTTGAAAGCGACTTGCCGAGGGCCACAAGTACTTCGGCATTGTCTGGCGCAGGTGTCCTGCGGCTGTTTACTCGCGTGGGTGACAGTATCGGCAAAATAACGTACAAGATGGACGAATCCAATCCAGTAACTACATTTGTTTCTCTCTTGTTTTGGTAGAAACGTGTCTTCTGTTACAAACTGTCCGTAAATTATCAGTGTCATTCTATAGTTGCAGTTGTAAGAATTTTTCATTAGAGATATTTTACTTTTAAACCAGTAATGGTGTTGGTGAGAGTGCGCATGAAGGCAGAATGCTTTTTACATCGGTAATTCGTTGACAGATGTAGAAAGGATCAGGCCACTGATTGGGGTCAGTGCTTTATGTTTCTTTCTATGCTTTGACACTGTTGGTTAGGTGACGGGAAGGATGTCAAACCTGCAATAAAAACAAGCATGCCACTTATTCCCAAAAGTTCTCTTTCACAAAAAGTGCAGGATGGAAAGCAGAAGAAAACCGGTTAACCCAAGATTGAACTGGAAAACACGGAAGTAGATATTTTCTTCTTAAAATTAAAATGTTGCAATGTAATCTTTGCTGTAGTGCAGCGAAGACTTTGAGGTAATTGATTGAGCATGCTTACTGTGTGTGCTACAGCTTGAGTTTAGTGACTAACTGCTAGTAAGCAATATGTTGTGTGCACTACTAGCGATTGTGTGCATTAAACATTTGTGTTTATAGCTGTCGTCTTTATGTGGAGACTATTTTGTATTCATTTGTTTTAAGCATCGTTTAGATTTGTCACCCAGTTGTTTGTTACATGTTGCTTTGAAGTAGTTTATTCTTTATTTGTCGGAGTTATTTTTATTTGTCATGCATGCATAGTTTTTATTTATTCTTATTTATTTGGTATTTTAAAACCAATATTTTTTAGATGTACCGAGCAGGATTGGAGTATAAAATATAAAATCAGAGTAATAACTCATAACAACTCAGTAATCTGCTACTGTACTAAAGACCAATACTTTCCCGGTACCTTAGTTGTAGTTAAGTGCATTACATGCTGGAAGTTAATTATTTAGTGATATAATTGGTGACTTTTGATTATAGTATATGTCGTATTGTGATGTCTAGAATGAGAACAGCTACTTTTCTCAAGCCATAATATTCCACACAAAAATTTAAGGATTTTTGGGACAAAAGAGCAACAGTCATAACCCAGGTTTCTGTGGAAAATGACTGTTAAAATGGTGTATATTTGTCACGTGTATGCTATGAGCAAGACTTAAATTTTTTTATTGTGTCACTGGTAAAAACTGGTCTTGCCCAGCAGCAGAATCCTGTAGATTGGTCATGGTTCCTGTTTGCCTTATTTTCTTTATTCGTTGGTTGATAGCTTTGTCATTGGTATGTTAATCAGAGTTTGGTCAACCAAGCATCCGTCGTAAGTCTGAACATCAGATAGTGTCGGTCATAGAATGCCGATTTAATTTTCTCTCATCCTCCAGTTGGACTGGAAATGTGAGACACGAAGGGTACACTGCACATCCGGCAAATGTCTAAACTGTGGATGTGTGCAGCTCAGTCTAGTTCTAAAGTGACTTTGACCAGTGTCGTGATCTGAAGGGCGGGCACACTTGTGCCACACCAGTTGAATACGTCTTGTCTAAGAAATTACACAGGCTTTGCATTTAGTTTGTTTATCATGTCCAACAGTAATTGTTAGGTTAATAGCATTGTTTCAGCATTGATGGAGGTCTGCACTGTTATCTAGTTTTTATTTTAAAAATCATTATTGTTAACTGCAGGAGCATTGTACTGATAGGTTCGGTTGGTGAATGAACATCGTAGTTGATGACACTGTGACACTATTGGCAATTTAAGCTAATACTGAAAGTCAACAAAGATGTTAGATGTTACATCTAAGTCTACTGTGATACTCCATTGAGTCATTGCATATTTAGGATTATGAGATCTTTCCAAATGCATTAAGTCAGTAAGACTGACATGTAATATGCACTTTTGTAGCAACTTTGGGCAAGTTATTTACCTGTGTCGGCTTAGATATACTTAGTTTTTCGTCCTTAATTGGTGGATAAATTGAGTACCAGCCATAAAAATGGCCGCGGTAAGGGCGGTAGATACTGCCTCTGCCGGGTGGCAGGTAACTGTGTGTGATCCCATATAGCATGCAGGCTACGGTCGCATAGCGGTGCCGTGCTTCTAGCACAAACTGATATATGCTTCCTTTACATTACCTTTTCCTAAAACATGAATTTCTGTGGTACGCAAGATGTGTGTTCAGTCTCACGGTAAAAGTAGAAGTTGACTAGCGTAGTAACTAGTTGATGAACACTGTCATGTCTTCAGTGATGTGTATCTGTAAATTGTTTTCAGTGGTTCGAAGAAAAACAGCAGGAGATTGAAACTCTTGATACACAGTTGAAAAAGCTCTACTCGAGTGTCGAAACTCTCGTCGGCAACAGGAAAGGTGATAGTTTAAAAATGTCATCAGATTCTTTACAGTTTCATGCTGCTGATTTTGTTCACATTTTGACCACACTCTGACATTTAGCTGTCTCACATTGTTGGCATATCTACCACCTCATCTTCTGTTCAACACCAGGGCTAACACTAGGGGCAACAGTTACAAACTTGTTAACCATACGTTTAATTATGATTTACGAAAACATTTTTCTCTGCATGCTTTGTTAATATATGGAATAACTTGCCTAATTCCATTGCAAACGCAAGCATGGTTAATGCATTTAAAGCACGGTTAGATATATTTTGGTCGCACCAAGCAGTCAAGTTTGATTTTACCGCCAATCTGACTGGTGCCAAAAACCGATCTGAGAAAGTTATAAAAGTAATAATGTCTTTATAATTTAGTTAGATAGTACTGATGCAGACTTAGAGGTGCTTGACACCTGCATCGGTGATATCCTGTTAAGGTGAGTTGGGTTGAGTACCAAGCTTGGTGGAGTAACAGGATGTCCAGTCTGTGAAAAAAAGTTCTGGTTTGACAGTTCCAAAGATTTTACTGTGTTTTGAAGTAACATAATCGTGTTTCAGAGTTTATACTATTTCTTATTGCTGTGTATTAAGAATATAAGAATACTTGTGAATGGATTTTGTGTTACATTTTGGGAACTGCTGACATTTGACAGTCTCAGATACTGGTGTAGGGAGCCACCTATAAAAGATGTCCACAACATTCTGGAATTATTGAACCCCCCTCCCTATTTCCACTTTTTCCAAACCTCCTCCACTCCCCCTTGTGGATGTCCACTTTATATGGTCACACTACAAAACAGTGGCCATATTATCAGATATGAGCATCTGGTCTGTACAGCCAATTCGCGGTAAAAATTGAATAGTTTCTAACTAAAAAAATTCCAGACACACAAAATTCTGGGATCTTGGCAAAACCAGATGGACTGTGATTAAATCGTTGCAACCGTGTGTTTTCGGAAAACTTAAGATGGCTCACTCAACAAAAGCTAGGCATTTTGCAGTTACTAGTCATGCATACATCAGTCATTTATTAGAATGGCAGTGTCAAACTGTAAACTGTCACAAAGGTTAATATAATGGTACAGCTTGTGGACGTCCACTGCAGTGCAAATACACTTTTGTCCACTTTTGACATTAACTGCCAACTGTCTCTGTGTGGACGTCTTTTATGGATGACCCATGGAGGGAATGATACAGCTTGCCCGAGTCTGGTTGTGGATAAAGGACGAAGTCAGGCCACTTGTTGGGTTACTATTCCATCCAGTGCATCATCACTGATGGTTGGGTAAGAGAAAGAGACATCCAGCCTCTATGAAAACCTGTTCCACTAATCAACAGGTTCTTTGCTGGAACAGATAGCGGAGGAAGATCCGAGGAGTACTGGCTGACTTAGGTTTGCCTGGAATAGCAGTTATTAAGGTAAGGAAGCGTATAGCAGTTTGTGCTACAAGCACCACACCGCTACGGGAACTCGCGTGCCATATGGGATCACAGTGTTACCTGCCACCCGGCAGAGGTGACATTCTCACCTTTACCCCAGCCAATTAAGGCTGGTACTCGATTTAGCGACCTGCGAGGCTGAGTTGACCTAGTTGGCTTGGTTACATACCAAGGTGATATACCCGCCCGAAGATGGTCACCCATCCCAGTACTAACCGGGCTCAACGTTGAGCAACTTTGTTCGTTCGACGAACAACGCTACCACAGCGCTAAACCGCCAACTAAATGGAAATATAGTAATATTTGGGAAATTGCACAGTTATTGCTAGTCGTTCCATAACTGTATTGTAGAGACTGAATGAAGCACTTGCTTACTTATGGTTGTTGGTGGCACTGTCTGTGTGTATCTGTGTGTATTACAAATGTCCATGTGATTTGTTAGAGCTGGCGCAGGGTACCGGCTTGCTGGCAAATGGCATAGCAGTGCTCGGCAGTTCGGAAGAGCACACGACGCTGGCGCGTGCCCTTGCTCAGCTGGCCGACGTGCAAGAACACTGCGACGGCGTGCACGTCGACCAGGCACATGCCGACATCTTCATCTTTGCCGAACTCATTCATGAGTACATCGGCCTTGTACAGGCAGTCAAGGTCGGTTGTCGGATTTCACATATATTTAGAATTATGTATTAATATACAACGAAACCCATAATTGCATGATTTAATAACGCTACTAATGCCACTATATCGTGTAAAAGTTTGGTGAAGATTGGTCCAGTAGTTTCGGCGGAGAACAGGCTAATGGAAATTGCGTTGCGTGTTCACGTCATGGTTCGGCATATTTCGTCGAATATCTCCGGGTGTACTGGCCCGATATTCGCAATCTTTTCACCATATGAAAGCGCTTTATGTGCCGATGATGGATCTGTACCTTATTTTCCAATTTGTCAGTGTTGCCATAATGAAGGCAAACTGATACTACGTGCATTCTTTGCACGTTTGCCAGATGGTAGAACAGTTTCGTTTCGCTGCTACTTGCTAGGGGGCGACACTGTGGTGCCAAGCGGGCTATTAGCTAGGCTTTGCCACACGCATTTCTAGTTATGGTTGTTTTTTTGTCTCCGGGCTTTATACTTTGATTTTTTCAGTACTAGCCAAGAGATTGGTGAGAAAGAGCATCTCCGATATGACCTATTTAGTGTTGAGTGGGACGTTAAACCTTAACTCGGTTAATCTGTATAACTCAGTACCACTAAACCTCCAGTTAGCTGTGCTCTGTAAGCAGGATATGATGTTGACTCACACAGGAGGTATTTCACGAGCGTATCAAGATATACAAGGCATGGAAAGATGAAGAGGTTGCACTGACAAAGAAACGTGAGGCGAAAGTTAAGTTGGAACTCGCCCACAAGGCGGACAAGATCTCCACTGTCACTCATGAAATTACCGAGGTAAGCTGGCCTTAATAATAATTTTAATATACTTATTGTGTGTCATTTTGTCTTAGATACATACAAGCATTTATAATGTGCACAGTGATCGAACATAGAGGCTTTAATCTGAGGCATGGATGATCGCTAGGTGGCAAGGGACATATTAACACCCAGCAAAAAGATGGATTTCAGGATTGGATTTGAAGAGGTTAAACTGTGGACAGAACAGGTGGGTAATATTGGGCGTTATTCAGTACTAAGGATGCAGAATAGCTGAAGGCATGTCTACCAAACTCGGATTATGTAGCCAACAAATTCTGATCACCTGAACGAAGACACTGGAGTGGCTGGTAGTAATGAAGGACTTCCTTAATGCATTGGCGTAGTGGTGGTCTAGTGGTTAGAGCATTAGGTTTGCAGTCTAGAGGTTATGTATTCACTCCTGACTGTTCTATGTTTGCATAATAACTGGTTACAAGCAATATAGTTTGACCTATTGGCCAAAATCACTTATGCTTAGAGGTGGTGAACTAAAATAATTATTTGTGCAATATATAAGCACTACATAAATCCCTTTTATACTTTTCTTTGTTATTTGAGTAGTATGTATTCTACATGTGTATTTCAGCATTTTGTTGCGAGAGATAGTTATATTAATACTTTTAACACTGTTGTTGTTCTTGAAAATACTCCGTAATTGTTTGACTGTGAACTGTAAGCTGGAACACCGTGTCGAAAAAGCACAGGAAGAATTTGATGCCATCTCTAAGAGCATCCGTAAAGAGGTGGAACGTTTTGAGCTTCAGAGGTACCATGACTTCAAGGCAGCAATTATTTCCTACCTTGAATCAGTCCTGAAAAACCAGCAGCAGGTATGCTCTTCTGTGTTCCGTGTTATTTAGCCAGATTTTTTCATAGTTACTACAGGTTGAACTGGGTCCGCATGGGTTAACTTTTTGGAAAACTGGAGCAGGCACTTTCTTTTGTAGGCAAGTTTCACTTGTCACCCATTTAAGTGACAATCCTTGCCATTAAATTGTATATATTTAGGACATACGTGCTACTTAGATGAAAGTACATTGATATGTTCTTAATTGGATTGTTAAAAAATGTACATCATTTTTGCATGGCAATGGCATTCTGTTAGAAAATTTTCATCTGTCCCTGCCTATGTTACTGTTCTGTGAAGAGATTATGTTAATGGTACCAGTGGCATTGGACAACATTGCTGTTACTGCAAATGTGTTTCATTTAAGAATCTTTCGTGAACGTACAACTTACATGTATTAACAATTGAAGCATAGTTTATTGCCAGATCTGCACTGATTAATGTGAAAAACTTATATAGTTAGTTTCACTCATGGTTTCAGTTTATGTGATATGTCTGATAGATAACTTATTAGCAGGTATATAGATTGAAGCTGCAGGAACTGTTAGAAAGCAGTGTGATAACCGATATATTTTAGATCTGGATACGTGGGTTAAGGAGCTGGCATATTCCCTTAGAAGTTGAATAATGGTCGAAGAAGGAATAATTCTAGTAATTCCCACTGTTGGCTGTACAAACCAAGTTATTACTGCAGAATGTCTATTAAACTGGTATGTTGTGTTTTGACGGATTTAGCTTGTCAAGTACTGGGAAGCGTTCGTCCCGGAGGCAAAGGCAATTGCGTGAACTGCATGCCTCTCGGAAATTTCATCTCACGCTGATTTCCATATTGCTGATCATGTGCGAAGCTTTCTGCTTCCCGCTGCACTGAGTGGGGGCCAAGATGATGAGAATGATAGTGATGAAATTGCACAGTAGGAAATAGGACTCATTTTAAAAATTTGGAGTGACGTAGGAATAACTACTCCGTTGGTTGTATTGGCAAGTTTGGTTTATTACTCTTACAGAAAAGCCTGACTAGATGTTGCATAATGCCATGACTTAAGCATTTGTGCCAGTTCAGCTGTGAACAGTAGGTTCTGGAAATTCTGTTGTATAATGTCTCAAAGCTTGCTGATTGGCCATGACATTCACAATTTAGTGGAGGAAGCTGTAGTACACTGCTTATGTGCTTATATTGTTGAAATTATCTAACAGCAAACAAAAAAATTATTTAATTAAGAATTATGGAAGTCACATTTTTAATTTTTTTATTAATTCCAAATGCACTGCGGTTTGGAGTTGCTGTGATTTTGCATTTATTATTTAAAAGTTAAAACCACTGATATACTGCAAGTAAATGTGGGCTTCAAGTTCCACAGAAAGTTGAGATTTACGGTAGCTCTATTTCACCATGTACAAATACTGTGATTAGGAACAGGAGCGTCCATCTCCCATAAAGCCACCTGTAAAGTAAAACTCCCCTGTTTGCAACCTCAGCTGCCATCACCTTTTCATTCTTTGCCCTTTCCCTCTGGTGGATGACTGGAGATATAGAGCCTTGTGGGCATGCCACGGGTTAACGATTTTGGTAGTCATATCAGCATCATTTGTGATAATCAGGTAACAGCAGCATGTAGCACAATGTTTTTTAGGCTAAATAGTGGATTTTGCAAAACAGCGAATCTTACTCTCATTTTAAATTCCTCATGGAAATATGATGCAAAGTTTGTCAATGTCATTCCCGTTCCCATAGGATGGACGCTGCTGTTTGTGAGTACTTTGTGAATTGCAGTATTATGTGGTTAGTGCTCACTGTTGCTATGACTGTTTGTGTTGCATACTCGAGCCGGTTTATAGTAGGCTATACAGCCAAGTGTAACGCACTGTGCACCGCATGACTATTTTGTATACTAATGCTAGCCGTTGATTTGTACAGTTTAGAGTCACTTGCGTCATATTTTTATATTGAATACGAAGTGTTTCCAATATATTGTTCTGTGCCATCTGTAAGCATATTTAAAGTTCATAAATAAGCACACTCATTGTCAGTCTGTTGTATAATGGTGTGCCTTTAAATGTTGTGTTAAGTCATACACTGGAAATTGTGTCTGCTAATTTAACGACAGAATGTAGATCTTACACACATCAGTTTTCAAGCATGCTGTTTGCACTGCTGGTGAATCGTGGATTTCAGTTACTAATACACATGCTGAATTGTTGTTGATCGCTGGCTAACAGAAGAATAAGATCTAACGGAAAGTAATACTTTTTCTTTTAATTTGTTAAAGAACACGATGTGGAAGCTTTATCGACCAGTAATGCATTTATAATGCATTGCACACATTAGTATAATAACTGTTTATCGAAATTGGTTGTTTGTAACGGGATGCCATTGGGCAAACCACCCCAGTATGCGAACACGTACTCAGGTTGACCCAGCCTGGTCCGCTGAAATGAGTTAGGCAGGAGCTGAGAAGCAAACAGGCATACTATGCAATGCACTAGCCATAGTCTCAGACATCTGGCTGAGGGCAGCAGAAACAAACCAGCACACACCAGCTTACGTGTTCACATGGCTAAGAAATGCCTCGCAAGCAACTCATTGCGGCTTTGTGTATGCATTTGCTAATGGCACTGAAAAGGCAGATTTATGTACAACACCCACCCAAGCAGCACTCTAAGTTTACAGTGTAAACAGAAGCCAGTTACAATACACAGAGCAGATGAAAGACAATTACTTACCTAAATATAAAAGCAGCCTCATCTCGGCCAACAATCAGTGTTGCAGTTATATCGATCTCGATCTCACAAAAATGCAAACAATTCAGCTACTGTCAGCAAAATGAACCAACTGCATGAACGACAAAAACGTCTCTAATGGAATGACGAACATACAAAACAAATCACTGGCTTCCTGCAGCATTCTTGTTGGCAAGCGAGCTAACATGATGACGGTTGAAGTTTGATGACGGCATGTTACTGGCACAAGCATCATCGGCTAGCAGACTAGTTGTTCTGCGGTACAGCAAGGTCCTCGATACTGTCAATTTACTTCCTCCAATACTGCAAGAAAAAACAAAACGTGATCAAGCACATGTTCGTAACAACAAAGTTTAAATGCGAGTTTTTAATTATACAGACACCAACCGGTTTAACAAGTGATCGGTCCTTGAACAGAAGAAGGACCAAAATGTATTGGACTACCAATATGACACAATTCACCAACCAATGGCAGCTTTACATTCACATGCTGGACTGTTTTTAGGGATGACAACATGGGACCGATGGATGGACAGACACCGCATTGATGCATTATGCTCACCTGTTGCTGCATGCATGGCCAATGTAATAAATTGGCCAACTCACGTGACCTGTCTGCTTAATCCATGAGTGACTCCTAACTGAAAGGTTTTTGCTTCCTTTAACTCCAACTCGCATCTTTCATTCGGTAAGACTAATAAACTCCGTTACTGTTACATGCACTCACATTTTAGCTGTGACACTTGGCGACCTGACGTTCTTGTTTTTGAGATGATTATCGTTCCGCTGACTTTTAACGGCTTATAACTTGATAACGGTTCCGTCTCGACCAAGACAACTAACAGGAAGTCACACGTTGTCGGTCAAATGCAACCGTCAACATGCTGGACAATGACCGGAAGTGTTCGAAAGCACCTTTGATGCCCACTGACTTCAGCACAGTGACATGTTTATTACAGTACCTACATTCACGTTTCGTTTGTCTAATGAAACAGGACCTTTGTATGACTGGAGTACATTTTGTACAGGCCGGATGACCTTCTTATCACTCAACGAACAGTGTCAAAGCTCTAAAGGAAAATCACAGAATATCATTAAATAACCTAAATCTTATCCCTTCTGACAGGAGGGATGCTACATCCGTTATGCCGACACTGAAGATGCTAGCACCCAGGGAGTAGAAGTGAAACTGAGCAGCGTGAAGCACCTGTGCAAACTTGTGCATCTGTTCAACGAGTGCCGCGAACGTCGCCGTAACGCTGACGTCAATCAAATTCTGCATGTACTGCACGGCTTGTTCGTCACTCAGGTCCAGTCGGAACTTGTCCTGCACCTGAAAGCATTCATGTAGACAACTGCCGAGCACTGGTTCCCAACAGTTTTCCAACATACACACAGACACCACCACTTTTTCCACGTGCAATCTGAAATTTTCCTCCCTCACTGAGCAAGTGTTGTGGCTAAGTGTATCAGTAAGCTGCATAATGTACTCAAAAAGGCGCAAATTTAGGCCTAAAATGTGTCAGCATGCATCTGGCGGCCGGGCCCGCTGGGGGAGCTTCAGCGCTCCTCCAGGCTCTCTAGCCGCAATCGGGGGGTGCCCACTTCTAAGG
>Ga0209782_1001947_pt1 | contig 11226 bp, 11 predicted proteins | sample WorMetmaBAHAMAS1_FD_187390 | JGI IMG/M metagenome (GOLD analysis project Ga0209782, IMG submission 187390) | Marine gutless worms symbiont microbial communities from Max Planck institute for Marine Microbiology, Germany - Inanidrilus... | ecosystem: Host-associated > Annelida > Digestive system...
CAAACAATCTATATATATATATATATAGTGCCAAAATTTACATGTCTTCTAGGTCGCATTAGGCCCCGACACCTGCATGGGGTAGCCTGGTAAAAAGTAACGGCAGCCTACTGCTTTGTTAATGACTAACATCACCTGCGGTGTTCTTGATTTAAGAAACTGGAGATCAGTGGCAGCACGTACAGTTCCTAGGGACTATATGAGCATGCTTACTCTTAAACTGAGCAATAACAAACATATCACTTAACATCGTGTACGTCCCATTGAAGGACTCGGACAGTGGACACTACAGTTAGATGTCTCCAACCTCAGTGAGTTATCTCTCAGTTCATGAGCATTTTTACCAATGTCCTTTCTGATGTCACCAAAGGCTCATATAGATCTCGGTGAAAACTGATAAGACTAAGTTATGATTTTTTAACACACGACACCAGAGCTTCACAGCAATTTTACCAAAAAACTTAACTTTTTGGTAATTTCAGAAACATTCTTTCAAGCCAATCACTTTGCAAGGTACCGGAAAAACTAAACCTAGCATGACAAAAGCACATATGCATCGCCCAAGCAAAATTCACTAAAACCAAGAATAAACATTAAAAGTAGAGCCAAGTTTAATAACCTTGTACAACACCTTGAATTTACCGAAGTAATACTATAAACTGGTAATGCCTGGAGCATAATGAGAAAGGCACAGTTGCCCAAAAAGTGTAAATTGACAGACAAAGCTATCTGGCAGTGCACATTCTTAGACATTTAAAACAGCAACAAACAAAAACACACAATAAGCCATGCCAACAATACAACATACAGCAGAAGTTGGTATCATGCACAGCAATGAAGTCTTCTAAAATAAAATATAAAAATCATGCACAAATCTGAAAACAGCATGTGGTCTATTTGCCACTATTAAACCTTCATTGCCTTTGCAAATAAAGCCATTCAGATCTAAGGAGTACATCATGCGCAAGCTACATTCCTGGAGGCTTGCATGTGAAACAAAGCAATAAGCAGAAACATCACAGTTCAACACCTGCGTTAAGCTTTACCGCTGTCCCATTTGGGGCCAATAGTTGTCGAAAAATGCAGCACGTCAGGCCAACTAAAATAAAATAGCACTGAAACAATCACTCAACAACAAACACTTACAGAAAGTACCATACTTTTCTATTAGTTCGGATGCTCTTAATATGGACACAGTCAATCGATAAAAATGTAATTGTTTTTGTAATAGTTCAAACATTTATTTCTAATAATCGGACACCCGACTGGGGTTGCAAAGCGTATCAACTGAAACTGCCAAATGACCGTTATCAGTTTCACCTACACCAGATGCAGTAATTTTTCCCAGAAAGAATTGGGCCAAGTCCCCAGGCACACTCCCCCGCTTGATGGTTCAGGTGCAGCATGCAAGGGGTCGGAAACAGGAAGGGAGGGACAGGTAAGGCCAAGTCAGATTCAGCAGCGGGATATAAGCTGGCTACTGTCATCTGACTGTGACTCAAGACCGCCGCCGGCAAATAAGACTAACCCAGCAGGCTGTCGCGGTTTCAATTCAGACATACGATGCGACAGCGCTTCACACTTTTGTCGTGTTAGTGGTGTGAATTTGGAATTACTAGCATGACTACTCCACACAACGGCATCTTAGTCCTCGGGCTTAGCTGCATCGGAGCAAAACTCACTGGTCAGGCTAGTCGGCCGCCTCGGCTGAGTGGTGGTCTGTTGACCCTGCTGTTCCTACCATCCTAATTCGGACATACAAATATACATCAGAAATTATTTTGTCTACTTCTGTTACCTGGGACAGTTGGAAAAATGAGTTTTTCCTGACCGAACTAATAGAAGAAATATGGTAACCACAGCATAGTGTACAAAATAAAATAAACACCACAAACCATCTGTCGTACCCATATTCTCACAATTTATTTTACACTTTGACAAAATACAGCAGCAACGTCATGAATAACACTTACTTTGGAGTGGACTGCGTTGGACTTGTGCACTCACGAAAAGACGAAATCTGACTACGATCGATAGTTCGCGCAGTTGCCAACTTCGACTCCAAAGACTATACGAGTATGCATCACAAACGCAAGCAAATAACGCACAGAGATTACAGCAGCAACAGACCGAGACAGAACACAGCCATACCAACCAATCACTTGAAATCTTAACGTCCTGGGCAGTATGACCACCTTAGTTTTTAGCACGAGATGTGATATATACATCTCGCGCTTATGCTACGATGTCAGTGTCCGTCTGTCTGTCTGTAATGGAAGTGCATTGGTGCATTATAGCTAATTTAGGTTTCAAATTCCGATCCCACTTTACCGCGCATTGCGGCTGCCGTGCTGCTTGCGGGCAGATCATCTCGCGCCATGCTAGCCAGTGCTAGGTCTCTTGTTAGTTTTCTGTTCCAAAGCTGTATGCTGCCATGAGCATTCCTCCTGCAGCACTCATAATCATGGCCAATGACAATCTTATGATCGGCAATCATATATTGAACAGAATCATTGCAGGTTGTCGATGGACATTTGTTATCAGAGATGTGGCTTTTTCGTGATCTGTTGTCGCCGCTAACTGACACAGTGCAGTAACACAGGTATCAACTAACTGCTCATCACACAGTAAATGTAACAATCTTACAGTGCACGTTAGTTTAAATATCTGTACCATGAGCGGCATGGGCATTACAGCCTTCTGTATGATACTTGACATGCCAAAGAGCTCAAGTTTCTATAAATGGACACAATCAACAGTATAAAAAACATTAAGAAAGGGCCATAAATAAACAACTGTCTTGTTCAAATCAGAATCACAATCAGATTTGTTATAAATATCATTTTGCAGTTCTGTATGGCAGACTAAAAATGGGTAGTCATATAGCTTATAAGTATATAATAATACTTTATACTTAACCCTTAATACTGTATCATATAACTAGTACAAAACTTACTCCAAGTTTACGAAGCAGATCTCCGACAATATTCAAAGCTGAAATTCGTGCAGCTGGCGTGATTGGTGACAAAGGTGTCTGCAAATCTGCAAAATGTACAAATAAACAGTCAGTCGGCAACGAGCACATTAATCTACATTCTGCATTAACGCACACACACATGCACACGTCACAAATCTTGTTTTTTTAAATAGCCGGATAACCATGATTGTATAATGTGAAGCAAGCTGCCTAACTTTTCTTCAATGGTACAAATACAGTCGGAAGGTCACATCAATCAGTTTAGCAACAATTTATCTCATTATAAATTTTCGGCTGGCTGTTACTTATTGACATTTCTAGTTCAGATCAGCTTTTTAGCTATGGTATTGTAGTTGAAGTTGTAGTTGAGCAAGGTTTAACGTCCCACCAAACACATTATAGGTCATATCGGGGACGGGTTTTATGGGTCAGATATTGTCTATCAGAGGAGAGGGGACTATGGTATTGTAAATGGTTTTCCAAAACTCACTTGCACATTTCACTCAATCACTAATCACTTTAACTTTGATTTTTGCTATATATGTAAAGTGTGCAAAATATGCACGTCATAAGCCACTGCACTGAAAGATACTGAGGGGAGGAACATAACATAACTGACCAATTCCTCTACGTGGACCAATAAAGCGGTCGATAACAACTTTACAGAGAGACCAGCACACATTTACAAAATACGATACAAGTAATTATACAGAAAAGTTATTATACATTCCAGGCTCATAGCCCTATAACTGAAAAAATCTCAGATGCCATAGTCACTTTTTATAAGAATCAGCAGAGCAAACTACTGACTCTGTGTAGCAATGGCTCGTGATGGAGTTGTTAGCTCAGCTTCTTGTACAGCAGATCTATCGCCAGAAACTGACTCGGATGTCATCAATGCATCTTTTGGAAATTCCAACTTTGCAGCTGGACTCACTACATGGCACAAAAGCACAGAGTAACAGAAAGTGATTTCAAACAGCAACCGTACTCAGATGAAACCGCAGTCTTGAAAAGCATCAAACATGCCATCATTACCACAATGCTATCGATGTATCATATTGGAAGTAACAGTCGTTTAACTGGCCTGGCCACTTTTTTTCACATACATAAATACCAAAATCGTGAAAATGAATCTGAGGCTCAAATTACTTCTAATTGGGCGTATCTCGTGACAAGTTTCACGATCATTTATTACTGTATAAATACCTGGTTCGCTGTTGGCATCACCGCCCTGTTTCTGATGTCGAACAGCCAGCTCTTGTTTCAGATCTGCACAGATTGCACAGCACTCTTCTCATTCTTGCTTTCATTGTACACGTCTAACTGTCTGTACATCTCATTGGGCCATAGCAGTCCCCTCTGTTATGCGCTGTCGTTGTCGTGGACATTGATGCGCAGGCGGCGTGCGACAGTACCACTAGCGACATCTGGTGAATTGGCGTGAGGCGGCTCGTAGTGGCGAATGGGCCCAACATTTTTCAAATGCTTCTTGTTTAAGATTTCCTCGATGCCGTGCATGTTGCAAGTTAGCTTATTATTATTAACGTTATTATTTACTAACATTAAGTAAGTAAGTAAGTAAGACTATTTATATACGGCGCTATTTTACAAAAAGTCACAAAGCGCCGATTAGTATTATCACGACAACAACAGCACTTGCTTATCAGCTATTGTCTAATACAATCTCAATAAGACGATACCACAAAGGTAAATCATACTTGATTTTGACAATGCAAGAAACAATGGGGTGGCAGTGCCATCAGCTAGACCTAAAGCAGATCGTTTGCATCTCTCCCGACAGATAACGATGCTAGCACCTTATCACTCAATTTTTTACAGACCAGATGCTCTTCCTGATGGCCAACCAACAGCATCAAAGCACTATTATTATTAGGCCATGTCGTCACTCTCTATAGAGCGAAAGAGGCCTATAGTCACTGAACATTCCCTCCAACGATATCTTGATCAGTGTGTGTCTGTCCAGTGCATTGTGGCAAAATGGCTGATCGGATATAAATGGAGTCTGGGATAGTAAGTCAACTGGGTCCAGGGATAAGGCGACGGTCGTTTCCCAAATCGCTTTGGGATTTGTTGCTATTATTATCACAAAGAAAGCAAACTCAGCATTTGACATACAGTACGTCCGTTTGACAGTGGACCTACACTGCGCCACACATTAAGTTCCGACCTCTTGCTTCATCTTTCAGTCGCTGAACGCAGACAACGAGATTTTCCTTCTCGTCCAACTCACTCTCGAGAAACGCATTCCGCTCGATCGCCTGAAATCACCAGTCAAGACACACGCAACGGCATCTCACTGACGACGTCAAATAAAAATTACACACTCACACGCAATGACTAAAACAAAACGATGGACTGAAACAAGACGTCAGCAAAGGCAATAAACAGCTAAGTATACAGATAAATATAACACATCAAATGGTCAAAATTAAACAATAATACTTACAAGAACAGCACCTGTTTAACAGCCGTTTGTCCGGGACTATCTGGGTGAGCTGCTACCAAAAAGGTAAAACCAATCTGGATTTTACTTCAGCAAGAGACAGTGAGAGGCAGTGGCATCAGCTGGACCATATGCTAGTCTGCACCTCGCTCCAGACAGACTACCACGCCAACACTCAGTTTTTAGAGGGCGGATGCCCTTCCTGCTGCCCAACCGACAGCATTAAAGGCGGCACTGAAGCCAGTGAACAATAATACTCAGCAGACACAAACCTGATTTAGTCGTAGCTCAAAATCCTCCAGACTAACAACCGCTGCCCTGCAACGAAACAGCAAGCAAAATACCTCTGATACTGAAGCACTGACAGTTTTCGTTATAATTTGAAAACTTATCTTGTTATACTAGTGTACACAGTGCACTAGAGGCTTTGCGATTATGCGCTATATAAATCTACTATTGACATTGATATTTGCAGCTCATACAACGAGCTGCATAAGCCAGTATTTTGTGTTAACTATTGGCATAATATTACCGATGAAATCCAACAAGTTGCTGCCGCAGACAAACTACGTGATATCTCACACGATAGTTCAGTGAGTGCTAAGTATCATACCGTGTGTAACAAAAAGCAGTAACACTGGCAATGTTAGAGTATACGGACAATACTGCAGGGGCAAGTATCCTATACGTCATAAAACAATGCAGGATATGCCAAGGGTAGCCTCTCTGCTGATAAAAAGTCATTAAAAAAATGATTTGTTAGAACACTCTTGCAGCCTTGCAGGGCTAAATAGCTAAATAGTAAATAATACACTAAGAAAATAGAGTATGATAGTACGAACCTGTAGAACACAATACAAGTACAGTATAACCAAAATTACAATATGCCTATACAAAAATCAAAACGTCAATCGCATAAAACTAGTGGCATATGTTGCCAATGCAGCTTCTAACAGTTTGATAGACTATCCTAATAGTGACTTAGTGGTAAAAACACAGCTCACACAACCATTATAACATAATAAACCCTATACACCAGCATAGCAGAGACACAGAACATCAAGCTACAATTCCATGCACCTGTACAGTGCAGTAACAGTACCTGCTTCCAATCTAAGAATTTTGCTATTTAAGGCATGAATGTCAAAAAATGACACGGCCAGTACGGCTAAATTTCAGTTGTTACCTTTTAGCACGTTCCAGATCATCGTTTGACTGCTCAATCTCCCGAACATATTTCTGCATTGCTTCACTGAACGCTTCGGCTTTGGCCAACTTTGTCTCAAGCTCGGAAACAGTCCTGTGAGTTGCCGCATGCTGTTTCTCTAGTTTGTCCTACACATAATAATTACAATGAACAAATGAAAGTAACTCGTTTAATGTTAGAGCACTTCTCAAAAAATAACACTGGCAATATAGAATGTGCTGCCGACTACGTAACTTTGACTATTTTATGTATTTAATTTGTATAACGGCATTTTATTGTGTAACACAACGGTACCGCTAGAGGAGCTGTTGTTATATCTCTACCATAAATGTGTACTTCAAAAAACTAATTAAACAAGCACTACATATAACAGTGATGATGTGTTGGAGCTGCTGACATCACAGAGCGACTTCTGACAGTAACACTGATAAAATGGTTGTTACCATACTATGAATGTTCAGTAACAGACCAAAACTAACAGCTAAATGCTATCTTTCAGCATTGCTAGTTCATTTAGTCTCTACAGTGAAGCAATACTTTTATTTGGTATTCACAAGAACAAGAAAATGACAAGGACCGTGTTAATCAACTCCTCTTACTGCAAGCAATTACTGGAAAACATCCTGCAAATATAAAGAATGAAACTAACCCGCAAGCCATCAACCTCCATAGACAGCCGTGAATTTGTTGCAACAAGTTCCTTGTTTTTATTTTCTGCTGATTCCAACTGTGTTTCCAGTTCGGCCTCCAGTTCACGACTTCCCGCCTGAAACTCTTCAAGGTCACGTTGTGAACTTTCCGCACTGCACATCAACACATTAGTCATATGTATGCAGCAATGCCGTGATATGCAAGATGAGGCCAAGGTCAAGACTGAGGCACTGACCCACAAGGTCGGGAGATACAAGGCCCAAGGCAAGGAATTTCAGTAGCTGTGACTCAAAAAAGTTGCACTATTTTATTGAACATATAAAAGCTTATATTGTGGTTAAAACTTACCAACAGTAACAGCCTTTGAAAAAAACAGTCGGCAGAAGTCCAAAGTCTACAGTTACATTCTGAACAGTCTAACCCACAAGACCGAGGTGATACTGCGGTGTCTAAGCTAGGGTTGTTAATATCGAATTTTGACGACATCCAAATATCAAATGTGAAAATCCTATCAAAATCCTGATATCGATATCATCAGAATATCACGACCAGTGTTAGTGCAATGAGTGTGCGGCGCTAGTCAACTTGCAGTGCTGTAAGTGCTGCGTGTGCATGACAAGTGAGGACTGTGAGATAGAAATACTGTCATGGTCCGCAGCTGGACCGTGTGTAATATATTGTGTGGAAGGACGGATGGTCAGTCGGTCGGCGTGATGAGAGGGAAGCTAAAGGGAAAGGAGACAGGGTTATCACGCTCGCTCTCATGCTCAGATCAGATACACACAGATAGAAATGACAAAGGGAGAGAGAGCTGGACAGATGGCGCACAGCTGCTAACTACTGCGGTGGCCGGCGGAAATGCAAACAGACGATGACAGCCAAACTTACAATTACTATTTAGCAGATTTTATATCCTGATATCGTTGTTAACAAACCAATAAAATTGCAAATTTTAGCCAAGGCAAGACCATGACGAGGTAATTGAAGCACCGCGAACCAGCTTTGAGACCAAGGTGCTGAGACTGAGGTCATATCTTTGCACATATCATCCATCTACAATGAGTCACTAGTCACTGAAGCACCTATTGGCTAATGGAGGCTCTTTCACTGAAAATCTACAGAGACAACCACACTTTCCAATAAAAATGGCAGTAAAGAACTGCATGCAGTGAAAAAGTGGCATGCATTCAACTTCTTGAAAGTAAATTAAGAAATTAACACAACAATACTTTGAAATTTGCAAATAAATTTCTACATAACGATATGTCAGCCTACGGAAAACGTCCTCAAGCAGACCCTGAGTACAACCTTCAATTGGCCCGAAAACAATTCCTACTTTTTGCATTTAGTTTTAATGCAGGTGACGATAACAATGTTTTGGCAATAAATGAAATGTCAATAAAGTACTGCAAGAAGATACTAAACAACATTAAGTATGACAAAAATTAACCTTACCTTTCTTTGTACTTTCTGCATAACGACTTCCAATATTCTATTTCTTCCTGAGCAGAAGAGAATTCTTTAGAAAATTCATCAGCCATCATTCCTTGCAAGTTAAAAGCAATCTGCAAAAGTGATAAAATAATCACAGACATGGTATTCGTTTACTTTAATAGAAAAACACACTTGAGAAAGCACACATTTACACAGCATGATGGCTTTGACTGAGTGAAGATCTCCATTTTCCATTACCCAATTTCAATTGCATTTAATTGACTTTCACCAATATACTTTCACCAGTGCATGTTTTACTTTTCTTATATTTCACTAAATCTTGATCTGTTCTTGGAGATGATGCATTATAGATACAGTTGACTGCATACAACATAATCATACTATTGCGGGTGGGCTGTGTGGTCTTAATAGTATGCTCGGCAGTCATAATTATCATGGTCCACAGTGTTCCAGACTGTGCGGTTGTTGTGCGGTCTGCTTTTCGTGAGAGCCTATTTTGGGCTACAAATGAAGAATAGAAATTGGATGACTTTGGGCCACTTTTTGCAGCCAGTGGTGGCCTGGCTCAAAAAAATCTGGCAATCCCGGTAACATGACACAGAATCATTCTTTTCGATATATAATTCATTCTCAACACCGTAACCACTTTTGTAGTATATGGATCAGTACTACGGATGAAGGCATTGCTGGCAAGTTAAAAACATACCACACTTACACAAGATGATCAGTTGCTTACAGTGTATTAAGTGGTCTAGTGTACTAGAAACTATCTTTCTCTATAATCATGTCATAGAGAAAGATGGTTTCTATTACACTAGACCACATAATACACTGTAAGCCACTGATCATCTTGTGGAGTGGTATGTTTTAAACTTCTCAGCAATGACTACATCCATAAGCTACAAATGTGGTTACGGCGAGGAGAATGAAGTTTCTTTGGAACACTATCATAAAAAAGGCATGACTGTGATAGCATTAAAAACGAATTGGCAAAAGTTTTGCCAATTTTCACACTCATTTAATTTGGTTTCGCCGCAAAACCAAATTAAATAAGTGTGAAAAAACCTAGAATGCCGAGTGACAGAACTCCAAATTCATAAGGAGTGAGACAGTGCGTACATGTCCATTGAATGCAGACAGCTGAGGGAGGCAACATATGGTATGGGCTCATTGTTTTTTCACAGGAAAATATTTTTTAAATCTGATGTATTCCCATTGTATAAAAATTAAAGCCCATGTTGTTGTTCTGATGAAATGTTTCCAGCTCTGTGTTCGGCATCTGGCATCCATTTCTCCAGGATTTTTCGATCTATCTAATTTATACCGTGATGCCACGACGGCCACAGACGCCGTCTTGGCATGCAGATGGTCAGCTTAACGACATCGAGTAATAGGGTCCAGGTAACCGCGTAAATTTTTCATCTGTACCTACTTGCGTTTGACCTTGATTGCTGTAATGCAGCTAGGATATATAAGCGCGACTTCAGTGCACTTGGATCAGTGTTGGTCATGTTTGTATCCAGCAAAACTACATCGTTTGGGCTGTACGGTGTTTTACTACGAAGAAATCTATTACGGCAGTAAATGAGGTCACGGGGTTGTTAATGCATCACAGGACATGGCGAAGCAATTAGCCATCACGTCTGTGGCCGTCATGGCGTTCTCACGCCGCATTGTCACGGGATAAATTAGATAGATCCGGATTTTTGTCAATAGGAGACAGTCAGATGGTCTGTGTTTAACACTTTTTAATGAACTTTAATACACAAGGCTCTGTGTTTGTTCATTGTATGACAGTTTCTTGTGTTGGTTGTAACTTTCTGCTGTTTGTAAACTAGTTTCAAATGATTTCCCACAACGCACACATGACCAGCCGGCATCAATTAAATTCAGCACTGCTCGGCATTCAGGGCTTTCAACCTTCCCACTCGGTAGGTTTTGGCATTTCAATTCAGAACATGAACATTATAGTCGCGTTTTAGAACAGCTAACGGGATGTGTCTAGTAGGTGTTTGGTATAAGTATTGTTAGCGGCTGAATGTTTAGCTATCTATTATTATTTGCATTCCTGCGCTTCAGCACGTCGGTCGAAATTATCGTTCGGCTTTCTGGCCCTGCCCAGTTTGTAGGGTTAGCGTACATCACATCACACATCACATGGAGAATTATAGAAGCAGGCCTCCAAAGGCCTCTGTTTCTGAGAAACAGACTTAAAACTAATAGTATATAATGCATAAAATACTGTAACTACATTACAATAGTGCGGTTCCTGATGCCATGGAGATCTGCTCTGTAATCATAAAGTACATCCTGATTAGACCAAAATCTGTCTAACCGGTTCTTAGAAGTGTTAACTGTTACAACAAAGACAACATGATCAGATAAACTGTTCCATATGGGGATAACCCAGTTAGTAAAGTTAAATTCCCTTAAATCATAATGACTTTGATGTTGAATAAGTTTATATCC
>Ga0209782_1001948_pt1 | contig 11225 bp, 9 predicted proteins | sample WorMetmaBAHAMAS1_FD_187390 | JGI IMG/M metagenome (GOLD analysis project Ga0209782, IMG submission 187390) | Marine gutless worms symbiont microbial communities from Max Planck institute for Marine Microbiology, Germany - Inanidrilus... | ecosystem: Host-associated > Annelida > Digestive system >...
AACCAACTTCATGCTTGCACCACCTCCTCCCAGAACCAAGAGAACCCTCGGTCATTTCTAGGCTTAGAACCTATCATAAATATCCTAGAGTTTACACTCGAACCAAACGTTAGTGCTCCTTTATCCACTATGCGCTAAATTATTATCAGGATAGTATATCAAACCATTAAAAGCTCCAATTACAATTTTCCCATAGTTCCACTCTATTTTCCTCTTTTATTGTTATAACGTTTATTTTATAGGCATAGTCACATTATGCATGTTTTTGTATTCTACTTTCTAAGTTTCTACTAATAGCATTTTCTATTTTAGTATACTTGTTATTTAGCTATCCATTAGGCTGCAAGAGTGTTCAACAAAATCAGTCAGTCAGTCAGACTTAATTGTTACTCGTGTTGTTACTTACTGATACGAAAGTGGGTGTGGCCGTACAAGTAACTGTCGTAATGGCGACTGTTTCGTTGGCATTTAGGTGGTTAGACATGTTGGAAAAAGAGTTCGATAAGGCGTTTGTCGATCTTGATTTACTGCTGGGAGAGATTGACCCGGATCAGTGCGAGCTCACGTACGATGGACGTCAGAAGATGACTGCTCTAAGCGCTGCTTTTGCTCAGCTGTGCCACAAGGCGCAGACGATTTTCCAATCTAATGCTAAATTGGAGGTAAAATTGCAGAAAGCTTCGTGATAAAATTTGATTCAATCGTTAAATATTGTTGCACAGCATACAGCCTATGTATTGTTGTATATTTTCATATAATACATATTATGTAGACAATTACTGTTCTGTACATGGGCGTGGCGCAGTGGCTCTGCTTCTAGACAATTCTGGATTTTCGGCTAATAATTTTAGAGTAGTTTTTTTAATGGCAGAAAAGTGACAAACACAGTGATTCCAAAACAGAACATTGAAATACTGTAACAAGATGTAAGTAAGTAAGTAAGTAAGTAAGAATATTTATATAGCGCAGGATATCATGCGTCACACTGCGCTGTTATACATCACATTCCCGAACACAACTGCTTATTATATCAGTGGCCAGGAAAAATATAATGCATATTTTTTCACAAAGTTACAAAATCGGTGCAAAAAAACTAAATAAGTGAATAAAGTGATAACTTGAATACAAATGTCGCTAAACAAAACGCAACAGTTTATATAAGAATCATGAACTAATAATAGAACTACAGCTAAATAACTCGGCCTCACTTAGGCAATCTCCACAGAGTTTACATTATTATACATAAGGTTTCGCAAGAAAGGTACTAATAGTGATTGCGTGTGGCATATAACGCATGCAGTGGATGCGCCATTGGCTGTCCGCTGCTGAGTGTTTGTATGTGGTTTTGGCTGGCCTTGATATGTGTGTTATGCTCAATTCACACCACTGACATGATCAGGAAATGCAATCCTGGTACATTTTTTAATCCTGGTATTTAGGGATTAAGTTAGTTTAATCAGAGACTCGACTCCATGTGGTAGTGACTATGCTCCAGAGTGAGTATGTGCATTGGGGAGTAGGCCTATTAGCCGCCGGCAGCACTTTGCAGGAATCGGCATTTCACACTGATCACAAAACTTCCTGGGGATTGTCATTGTTTAATGCTTTGATAGCTACATTCAGATTTTGAGATTCTGTTGTTGAAATGTTTACAAAATGTGATAAAGAACACAAGTGACATTGACTAAGTTTGACTGACGATAGTCTGTAGTTTACCATGCTGCTCGCCCACCTTAATCTACAACACAGTGGGCATGATGCAGCGCGGCATATTACAGGAGTTCAGTTGTGTGTGGAATGTGGCAGCTTAATCTGGGTTAAAGTGGATGCGTTTGTCCAAAAATGTATATGCGAACATTTATATGCACCTTATAGATATAGTGCATAGCTAACAACGTAGTGTGCTCTTGCTGAATAAAAAAATTGTAGATAACTAGACACAGCCATGCTGATTATACAACACGAGAGTAAAACAGTAAATGCTGTACCTCCAGAAAATGAAGAAATCGGCCAGAATTAGGCCTGTCGTAACAAAGAGATGATTGCGCTGGTTACACTGTGATTCCGTTAAGTTGTAAATGCAAAGTTTTGGTAACCAGAAAGCACTAATTAACTATATTTTTTTAATACAAATCTTAACTTCAAAATCCCAGGATTTGGTCATCAAAATACCAGGATTTGGGATTGAAAAAAGGGATCCCAGGATTATTCTCTAGATGCGACAAAATGCAGTAATACTGCAGAATATTCCTGTGAATTCAATGTCACCATAATGCTTACCATAAAAACTGACCCTAACTCTGTTCACCATACTAAACCTTAGTAACCCTAACTGATACAGTAGGCCAGATAGAGCATTATGGTGACATTGAATTTATGTGAGTACTCTAAAATAATTGTCTAAATACTATTATATTACATAAGCAAAGGAAATGGAGTTTATTACAGATAATTTTAAGAAAATGAGAAAGGCATCGAGAGTATCTGTATGCCATGTACTGTATATTAGTTTGGAACCATTTTTGTTGTTTTTCCTGCTTTGTGCAGCAGTATGTACCATCACTTAAGACTTATTGTTAGTGATTACAGTGGCATTGTCATAAAAGTGCTCTGGCATTATTTAACGATGTTTTTAGTACAACTTTACAAATGATTTAGAAGTCTGCCTCTGTATGTTTATGGTAAGTCAATCGCGATCGAATATTGCTACTCATTTTTTGGATGGGAAATTGTGTATCATTTAGTAAAAAATGTCTGCAAAACATATAGCCTGCCAGGCATGAATGCTGGCTAGGCTAAACAAGCTCTCACTGATAATTGTAGCACCATATAATTTGTCTGTTCTATCGAACAGTTGAAGTTATTTACCTATGTGAAAATGTTGCCAGGCACAAATGGTTGATTTACGAAGTGATTTGATTGAATCTCGGTCGACAAATGCTGTTCTTGAGAAAGAGCTACAGACAACTTTAGAGCAATTACATGCAGCACAACTACAGATACATGCATCTTCTGGACATGTAGCAAGTGCTGACTCAGTCAGGAAAAAGCTAGTAAGCCATGTTAGAGTTTTTTCTTTGGCATTCTAGATGTTGGTATTTTTTTTCCCTCATTTATTGAGTCCTTTCACTGTTACTTTGTTAACTTCAGGTGATTATTCCTTTCACTGACCGTGATTTTGTTGTTTACCTGTTTATACTGTTAATTGAACTTTATAGCTTAATTTTAATTAATTAATTTAATTAATTAATTTTAACTTAATTTAATTTTAATTAATTTTTAATTTAATTTTAATTAGTTTTTTAATTAAACAACATTGCCATGATATTTGACTGTTTTGTTTAGTTTCTAGGGATTTGCCTCCAGATCTCTAGCTGATCTCTGTCTGTTACTCCTAAACTCCATGCATGTTATACCCTTTATTTTTAAATCCTCCAGTGTTGCTCTGCTTGAGGATTGCCTGTGTGGTTTGTGCAACTTTGCAATACATGTAGCTGAAGGTACAGTGTAGTTTACTAATAGTTTGTTGATTGATTAGTACAGCTTGTACTTAGACATAGTTTAACTCATGTTTTTAATGATTGTTTTCTATTTGATGTATTGTATGTACAGTAGGTGACTGGAAGGGAATCTAGCAGATATAAACTGTGCCACTTATCGCCACAGGTTCTTTTCCAGAACAGTTGGAGAACGAAAATCAGTGGAACTGGCTGATGTAGATCGTGATAGTTGATGATGTTTGAATTAAAAAAATTAAACTGGTGTGTTACTTCTGCATTATGTATGCAGTGAGCATTTTCGGAACAGTTGCGTGTGACTTATTGATGGCTTGCTTATGTCTGTGGTGAAATGCTATAGGAAGAAGAAATAGAGAAGCGCAAGAATGCCGAGATTTCTCCAGCACAGATGGAGGCTGAGATGCAGGAACTGAAGAGAGAGAACAGTGACATGAAGCAGTACGTGCTGGCCCTACAAGGAGAGGTGTATGGTGCACGGCTTGCGGCCAAATATCTCGATAAAGAGTTGGCTGGCCGGTATGATGTCTCCCATATATTTTACTTATAGTATTAGCATAAAAAGACAGAACAAAGGGAGTATTGCCCCTATCTTCAGGAGCCCAGTGCTTATGGTTTTGACACCGCTGGGTAGATGACAGGAAGGCATCTGTCCGATAAAAGACCGTATGCCACTTGTCTTACAAGGTTATGGCCCAGAACAAGCAATGGACAAAATGTGAGAAAAGTACCGGCTAACCCATTTTCATGTAAAAGTGACTGTTAAATGCAGGCGGAGATAGTGGTTACACCTCGATGACTTGCAGCTTAGTTTGATCGATGCGGTGGACAGGTCACTGGCTGTGTGCTGGTAATACACAGTCTTCAGTGCTTTGACGCTGGTGGTTGGGTAACAGGAAGTTAATCTCGGGCTGTTTCAAGGATTCTCCGTTTATAAAATCTTTATGTACATTTTTGTCAAATATTCTTTTACGTTTATTGTGTACCGGTACTACTGATTGCACCGAAGTAATATATGCATGACATACGTAATCACAGCAAGGATACGGAGGGCTGCAATGATTCGGGAAAATTTTGGGAAATTCGTTGGTGCCTGCAGAGTGGTACCCTTTAAATGAAATCAGTATGTAACTGTACTTGCATTGGCAGTGGTTGGCAGTGGTCATACATGTAGTGATGGTGTGAGAACGAGTAGTAGTAATAATAGTAGTACTCTGCAGTGAGTCATTTTGTCATTGTGATAAAACAAGGACACATCAGAGGTTGCCTACATGTAAAATATATATATGAAATAAAAAAGTTGTTTCATTTCTGTTTCAGCTTGCTAACATGTGAAGTAAAAATGCTGAAAAAAATCAACATTAGGCATAGTTTATCTGCCAGTTATAATTCAACTGTTGGCTTGGTGTTACATGTGATTGTCACATTAATGTCATAATCATTGATGCAACAAATTCAAAACATCAACACTGGCTGAAATTGTTTCCAAATGTGCTGTCCTCCTCATGCAAATAAATGTGCTGATGAGCCTGAAACAACTTTTGGAGATGTTTGAGTGTATTATTTCATGTGTAAGTGCCTTCTTGGGCTCTATTGGTGCATGCTGGTGGTGAATGTGCAGGATCCAGCAGATCCAGTTGCTGGGTCGTGGGATGAAAGGTCCGGAGCATGACAAGTTGTGGAACCAGTTGGAAGCTGAGATACATCTTCACCGGCATAAAACGGTCGTTAGGGCATGCCGTGGCCGTGTTAGTCACCACTGTCAGCTGCCAGCGCCGCAGGGTCATGTGAGTCACACATGCGCACTCAGTGATTAAACACTGGTCGTGTGTAACTCATGTTGGTTTGTGTGTTCATATCACTGATCTAATCTTATCTGGTCCGACCTCAGCTCAGATGACCTCATTTCATCTCAACTGTGATTGGTCACAGTTACAGTGAGCTGGGTCGTGCACTGTGAAGCGACCAAGGTTTCGTGTCTTGAGACCCACCACAGTGCATTCAGTTCAGTTAAGATGAAGTCAGACCAGGTGAGATGAAATGAGGTCAGACCAGGTGACATTATATTAGTGACATGAAGAGTCCATGTGAGTGACTGCTGTTGCTACGTGCTGCTGCAGTAGTTGCTCGACGTTATGCACACCGTTGTTTTGACGTTGGTAGGTGACAGGAAAGCCATCTTCTGGTTTGTAATTACCTGTGCCAACTATCAAAAAGGTTTTCTCTTACGGTATCTGGCACATTACATAGTTGCGATACATAGTTTCATTAAAGATAGTTCTCATCACTGCCAACTGCTGTTTTTTTTTACTTGACCATCTTTCATCGAATTTACCGATTATTTGCATTAAAGGCCATTGTTCTGGATTGGTAGGGGTTGGATGGCCAACTGGGTTATGCCGTGGACTACTTTACAAGAGGAAGCATGTTTTAATGTTGACTGTGGACATGAAACAGTTAAATGACAGGCAGTGAAGGAATTTCTAAATATACACCTGATGAAATTTAGTCGTATGTTTATTGTGGAAAATATATAACTTTTATAGCAGCTCAGTGCCCATGCTATTTCTTATTGATACATTATATTTGGTTGCTTCAGCTGGTCTTTCTCGTTGTTTTGTTGTGATGCCAGTAGTTTTTCACTTACATATATGGAGTTGTGATAGCTGCAGTGCATATATCACTGACAGTAAATATTATTTATTGATGCATTAGTGTTAAAGTGCTGAAGGCGTAAGCTGCTTGTTACAAATGAATAATGAATTCAGCCTGGCGTCACAACTGACTTCTGTGAATAAACACCTTTGAAATGAGCGGCAACATCAATACGGCTGCAAGCTGTAACAAATCAACTCTAAACACAGTATGGAGATGGTATAGATAACACCACTGAGTACTGCTACTGGTTTGCCCGGGTAGTCCTGGTCAGAGAGCTGTTAAACGCGCGTTTGTTGAACACACTAGTTGCCGCAGTATACGATGTACACTCAGAAAAACTCGGCTGCAGTAAAATCCATTATTTTTTTGACACAGCTGATACACGTTGACTTGTATGATATATACTGTATTTGCTGACAGGATCAGCGTCGTCGTCAAGGCATTGGTGACGTCCGACGAGTTCGACTACAGAAGGGTGCCAGTGAGGGCTTGGGTGTGTCGATAACTGTGAGCATTTCCATTGTCTGTTATGTCAGTCACATGAATCTCACCTGAGCACTAGTCATTATAATGACGAAAATGATTAGGTGAAAAAAATGCATATTATGATGTGGAGGATGCAGAGAAAACCTGGAGATCAAGTTGTTTAAAAAAGCCTGTTGAACCTGACAGCTAAAAAGTGGCAGTGCTTTGCACCATAGTAAATGGAAAAATTTGTTAATGATGTTGACTAATGTCCTCAAAGATATGGATGTAGTAAGTAAGTAAGTGCTTTTTCTGGTGTCAGCTCATTTGGTTATGATGGAGAAAGGCCATTAAATACTTTGTTATTAGTCAAATATTATTATTATACTCAAATATTTGTATTAGATGAGCACCACACAAAATATTTTATGTTATTCCAGTCATTTCTGATTATAAGTAGTTCGAGGCAGTTGTGCATCATATAATTCACCCGGCACTCCTTGCAAATCACGACAGCTGATTTTTTACCCACTGTTGTAAATAGCAAGTGACTAAGTAAATACAAGAAGCATTTGAAAAAATTTGGGCCCATTAGCTACTGTGAGCTGCCGTTACATTGCCAGTCACCAGATGTCGCTAGTCGCACGCCAGCTATAGCTATAGCGCAGGTGGCGTGCGATGTCCACGACAGCAACAACGACAACGACAATGCGTGACATGGGACCGCTATGGCCCCATAGAATGGGCCCAATAATTTGTAAATGTAAACAATGGTCTGCCAAAGCCGAATCTGTCTAGTTGTCTAGGATAGGACACTACTGATATTATGCTGCTGGGGTGTTATCCTGGACACATGATGACAGCTACTCTGCTGTAGCAGCATCACACCCACAGGAAAACATTATGTCATCCACTAAACGAAGTACCAATACCAGAAGTACGTAATATTGCAATGCTATCAAAGGTTAGACAAGTCAGTCACAGGCAACATGCACAGAAAATAGAGTGAGAACGAACCACAAAAACGGATCAGACCGATTTAGTAATTTTGTGTCACATGGACTGGCTAAGACAGTATCTGGTCCAGTAGTGATGAATGGTGATAAAAAGTTTCCTGCAGCAGGTGATGGTATTTAGTTGGTAATTCAGTCCTGATCTAGTGTGACTGACGGCATCGCCACCGGTGCATCTAGACTAGTTTGTTATGATGTCCGAACCAGAAACTGAAACCTTGGACTTTTACTGAGTCTGTTGCTGAAATCGAGTTTTTCCCTCTTAACTTAATGGCAGGTGAAGAATAAAAAACAGTGTAAACGTTGTTTTAAAAGATTTCATATACTGGGTAATCGCCACTCTAATTGGCATTGTTTTGCAGTCGGTGATTGGTGTTTTGTAGGGTGGGCGAGAGCACGGCGTTCCGATCTTGATCTCAGAAATCCATCCGGATCTTCCCGCTCACCGGTCCGGTGCACTGTTTGTCGGCGATGCAATACTTGGAGTTAATGGATTAGACTTGAGGGATGCTAAACATTCAGAAGCTGTTGAGATCCTTTCTCACCAGGTCAGCCATTCAGCAGTTACAGTCGATTTTTATTCAGTTGTCACATATGAGTAAGTGTATGATTGTGATGAAACACAAAAATAATTTTTCTGTATGGATGGATATGTAATAAGAAATTTTTGCACATGTTATGGTCTTTTTATGCACTGACATTTGCATTTTGTGTAAGAGATTTAAAAGCGAGAATATTTTTTTAAAAATAAAGCAACATACTGTTGACAGTTTGTGTAATGACTAATGATAAGAACAACATGATGATTACATGTAAAAAGGTTGTGAATGGATTATGTTATTATACTTGCTAACTACATTTCTGAAACAAGAGAAGAATATGTGCATCCTGCTTTTCTTAACTTTAAGCTAGTTTATATCACTGAGTAACACTTATTATGCCAGAGATTTACAAGTTGCTGACATTGACATGATGTAGTAGAAAGCTGTCTAGGATGTTCGTAGCTTTGTGGGAGTTTCTTGAGATTCACGGAGAATAACAGTAGCAAAAGTAATAACAGTAGTGATAATTAGTGAACTGCTCAATATCGTTTGATTGTAGCAAAAAATTAGTTTTCGTTCCATCTCTACAGCTGAATGTCGTGACTGTTGCAATTGTGTGTTTGTAGTCTGGCACTATTGATCTTGAGGTTGTGTACGTTACACCAGATGAAGACAGTGATGATCAAAATGTTGATTATGAAGATGAAAATGGATTTCGGTAAATTCTTAGCCCACTTTGTTGTAATTGTGTTGTAAATTGACTTTGTGTTTTTATTACTGATATATTATGCTAAGTGTTATGTCACACCTGCGATTTTGTCGCGCAACTCTTAACATGCAACCTTATCGCCGGACAAAGTTGCAGCGTGCGACAGTGAAGTTGCAGGCTGCGACTTTGTCGCATAAAAACCAAACAAATACGGCTTCCAGTGATTCTGGCGATGATATTATTGCAAACAAACCAAACAAATATGGTTTCTATATTAGCAATTCCGCCAAACAAAAGACAATAATTGACACTATGATCCATAACTGTTAACATATGTCACTTTTTACGTAATTATTACGTAGTATCTAATATCTGTGCAACCACCGAAGATATCGAAAGTGCTGGATCCAAGCGTTCAATTTGCATCGTTGCGTACTGCATTTTAAATTAATTTTCTGTCAGAAACCAGCTTTTTTATAATGTGATAATCACATTGTAAAAAGAAATTACATACGGTGGATTCAATGTGGGTAATTAATGTTGAATTAATTACGGTAGTTTTCGATAGTTTTTTGTAAACATTCGTTGTTTACCACGTTGCCATGGAGATTGTCGCACAGAATAGAGCAGCGCTCTATTCGGCAACCGAGTTGCGCAACTCGGCGACACTCCAAGTTGCTCTGTGCGACATGCGTTGTCACACTTGCGAATTTGACGCCGGAGTCAAAGTTGCACGACAAAGTCGCCAGGTGAGATTACAAGTAGCAAAGAACTTGTAATACTGTAACACAGTGTTTGACTGCTTCGGCATTGTCTGTTAGGCATTTGACCTTCAAAATATTTCTGCTGCAGCAATATTTTCCACATTGTGGTTTGTTGTAACATTAATGCAGTTAGAAGTTTCTTGGGCTCTTTCAATTTGCTGATGACTTGGCATTTTGTAAATCTGTTTTGATTGGTTGGTTGGTTGGTTGGTTGGTTGGTTGAGGATGATGTGAATAAAGAATGTATTCAAAGTGACTCACCGTGGGGCATCACCAGGATAAAGTTTGATGTCTATGATTGCCTTAGAATTGTTGATGGATCATTTGATTAACAATTCTAAGAAGGCAATTGTAGTATATGAGTACATGCACTATTCACGTCATCTGAACCTGGCTATTATATGAAAGCATGACATCATCTGCAGAACTGGAAGTACATAAAATATCGAGGCACATGCAGTATGCACAGAAAATTTGATGAAGTTTCAAATCTAATTAAGTCAAATTTTATTTGTTTGCACATGTTATTTTTGAGGTAAGTGAGCAGACAGAGAGCGAGACATGCTGAGTGCAGTACTTTGCACTCTACCATGGGCGCACTGGTATTAATAAAACTCACATTAATGTCTGATGACTGTGGGCACTTACCTGACTCAAAGTTATAGGAGTTTGGAGATAGCACATAAAACAGTAAATTTTTAAATAGTTTGTAAAAACTAAAATGTACATTCAACACTGCCTCCCCATAATGTCATAATTTAAAGCTGCAGTAGACTACCAGTATGTGAAATCATGTGACCTTACACACAGTCATCATATGATGGTTAATATATTATTTTGATGTAGTTTTTCAAGCAAAAGCTGTTCAGATGAGCCCTTTGACAGTGTTTTTTTTCATTCAGAAACTGACCAGCACATGCGACGGACACAGCTGAAAACACAATACAGTGGGAATTATCTGATGTTGCATTAACAACTCTGTTGTACAGAAGCACAGTTATGGCTTTTTGTTTACTTTTATTTTTGTTATTTTTTTGACGGTACATGCAGATGTATTAAAGCAGATGTGTAAGCAAAGTGCTCGGCTGTTTGTAGGTATCGGATCTACGACGATGAGATTGCCGAGCCAGGAACGCTGGGCAGTACAGCAATCAATCGATGTGTGGCACTTTCCGAGTTTGACGTGTCTGATGCTCACATTGCTAATCACTCCACGTCTCCTGCTGCTGCTGCTGCAGACTGCACGGCATCATCTAGTGAACATCTACCTTCAGATCAGCCGTCAGTAGCCTACTGTGTTACTGTTACTTGTGTGGGCATCTAATTAGTAGTATGTTGTTGTTGTATTCAGCAGGGTTGTCACTTGTCACTGGACTGAAAGAGTCCTGTGAAGTTCACCATGTGATTGTCAGAGCCCACCCTGAGAAGTCTGTTAGATAGGTATTGGTCTTTTACTATAGTGTGTCCCAAAAAAGTGTCACAGGTTTGACAACAATACCTCAGTGCACTTCATGCTGTCAGTGATTGCCAGGGTAGAATTCTGCCTGCGAAGAAGCTGA
>Ga0209782_1001949_pt1 | contig 11221 bp, 11 predicted proteins | sample WorMetmaBAHAMAS1_FD_187390 | JGI IMG/M metagenome (GOLD analysis project Ga0209782, IMG submission 187390) | Marine gutless worms symbiont microbial communities from Max Planck institute for Marine Microbiology, Germany - Inanidrilus... | ecosystem: Host-associated > Annelida > Digestive system...
TATTTAGGCAGACCGCCGAGATCGGAAACGATGTCACTCGGTGAGTGAACAAAACAAATAAAAATTCATAAAAGTGTTGTTTATTGAAATAAAACAAAAGAAAAGACAAATAAATGCAAGTAACATTTACTTACCATTGTGCAATATGTTAAGTAACCAATTTGCAGCGTATAGTTAGCAAAAAATTCGTGAACTAAACGACGTTTTCAGGTGACCGCACGAGTGGGGTTATACTAAAATATGCGGGCGAGGCGGGCGACGCCCGCCTGCTGAATCGAATCGGGCCCCGAGTCGGCCGAAATTGTGGACGTAAAATCGGGTACTGGGTCCGATCCGTTTTTTCGTGGACCGTTCGAACTCTAGTGACCCTGGAGTAACTCCACTGGCCACTGGTGCTGTTGCAAGCCCTACACTTATACCTGGTGTCGTGTGTGTTGTCTGTCCTAGACCTAGGCTAGTGGAAGGTCCGATGCCCAGGACAGAGGGACTGATGGAAGCCCCGACACTAGCGTAGGCCTCCACCTCCGGGTCTGGGATCTCTACAACATCTGAAGCAGCAGTCACTGACATCCGAGGATTCCTGGGACAGGTTGGCCAACAGGGCCCTCATGGTAGCCCCACTTTGGTCGGAACTAGCCTGGGTGTCATGGGTTCCCATCATTGAAGGGACCCAAGCTCCGGGTCACCCAGCCAACAAAAGACTATGGCCTTCCGACACCAACCCCTCCTCGGGCCTTTCTATGGTAGCATGTCTAGTGGCAACCTTTAATGCCCCTCATTTTTTCCCTGGGTCGACACTCAAACTGGAATATCCTCACTTAGCCGGTGTTGGCGCAACTGTTGGGTCATACAGCACCAAAAATCAGACGGCAGAAAAGGAATGAGAGCCAAAAGTAAAGGGCATAGCAAACATTTAAATATTGTCCAGAGAGAACTAAGTTAATAAGCAGTAAATGAATCATAGAAATCACTTCAGCAGCCTAATCAGAATGTTACATGATGTGGTCTACAACAAGAGAGCCTAGCAGTGGCTAGCATAGCGCGAGATGATCCTCCCACTCTTCCCGGCGATGATCCCTTCCCTTATGCCCGCAAGCAGCACGGCAACCGCAGTGCACGGTAAATGTGGATCAGAATTGAAACCTAAATTAGCTATAATGCGCTGGTGGGTCTGAAAACCACAGGTCACCACAGGACGCACCACAGGACACCAGAAATAGCGTAATTAAGCAGCAGAGAGATTCAAGAAAAGGACACTGTGATTCTTATATCAAGTTATATGTAAAGTTAACATATTTGTTCAGTCACTACCATATTGCCAGCATATATGCCTGTGTATCGTAGTTGTATATAATTGCAAGATGTGGATGCTACGGTAGGCGTAGCGCTAAATTTTAATTCAAGTTGTAATTACATGCGCGTAGCCAGGATTTTTAGACGGTGGTTATGCCTAGGGATGGATCCAGGATTTCTGGTTTGGGGGGAAGTGGGTGTCCTGTGGTCAGCCCTGTGGTGTCCTGCAGTGTCCTGTGGTTTTCAGACAGACAGACAGACGGACACTGGCATCGTAGCATAAGCGCTAAAAACGTACATATGGCCTCCATATGCAATCAGTCACTCCATCGTGCTTTCTCCGCTCGTGGACGTTAGCGCTGGTTTAGTTTCTTGCCCGCTGTCTGACTGCACTTAGGTCTATACGTCTGATGTGGTGCTGTTGTAGGCCAATGTGGTGCCATTTTAGCCCGATGGGGTCCAATAGTGTCCGATATGGTAATTAGTTGTACCGAAATAATATGCTGTCTGTAACGGTCTCACTAAAAGCTGACCGCACGACCGCACAGTCCGGGGACCACGTCTGCATGCAGTCAATAGTTGTGCGGTCGTGCTGCGTGACCGCACAACTATCGACCTGCGTGCAGTCGTCAGTTCGCGGAATGAAGCTAACTGCAACTTAATTTTGATGTTCTTTCCGCGAACAAAATTTGAGGCCACAAAAAAAGGATGGGATAGGAAAACTAAAAAACCACGCAAATTTTTTTGTCAATCGGTTCAGGGGTTTGGGAGTTATGACCCCCCGAATTTTTGCTATTTCCATAGGATTGGCTGGTCGATCTTACAACAGTGTAAGCACTGCCGATCTACACTGTGAATGTGATTCCCGTTAGGCCTACCTAATTTGATGTTGTATTCGTGAACGATCAACGACGTTTATACCGTATACTTTCTCTGGTGCATTTTTGGTTTTACTATTCTGAAATTTCATTGGATGTTTGCCTAAATCTGTCTTGTGGCAATGTATATAGGCCCTACAGTCTGACAGTGTGAGGTCGGTCTGTGCAGTCTTAACAGTGCCAACGGTATAGACTGTTATCGACAGATAATTAGCGCTCGGTGGTCGTAATTAGCATGCTCTAACCACACGACCGCACAGTCCGGAGTGTGCAGTCGACAGTCCGGACTGTGCGGTCGGCTTTTAGTGAGACCCGTCTGTAGACCCTAACTGATCCACGACAGCAGGCCCGTAGCCAAGGGGGCTGTGCCCCACCCGCGGGGGAAGGGGGTATGCCCCCTCTCAGGCTCTCCCTCTGCTAAACCTGAGTGCTCCCTGCTCGATCTATTGAGTGGTCTTTTACGAAAAATTGAGCTTTTTATGGGCTGTTCTGTTTCTGTGGGCTTCAAATATGCCAAAAATGCATTGTCGGTCGGGGCTCCGCCAGACGCTCACCCAGACCTGTTAGTCGGTTGGGGAGGTGGACACCAGTCCCAATGCCCCAGGTGGGATCTAATTCTGTCACATTACAGTCGTATGTTTACGAGTTAAACTCTCTTAATATCCACCAATTTTGTACCTGTTCTACTGGCAGGTCGCCATCTCAGATGTTTATAATCTGATCACTTGTTACCTAGATGTATGCTGGCAGACTGCCTTGGCAATAATCCCTGGTGTAAGTCTACCACGGATACTTAAGCATTTGAGAAAGCGTTATACACTACCTTCTGTATGCAACACCCATGATGTCAATTGCTGCATGAGCATTTATGGTGTGTCCCCACAACCAGACAGGGAGCGAAGTACAGAAGTGATTGATAATGCACAAATGTTTGTACATATCAGCACTGCAGTGCCTGGTGCCTTGTGAAAGTTCCTCCCGGAAAGCAATTAAATTAATGGCAGCAGTGTTGTTAATCTTGTCACATTTAATGTCTGCGTCTATCGGCCTATAGCTCATTAAACTATCATTAGTTTCGGTTATCCGGTCTCACTGCAGTAAGCCACCACATCTGTCGTTGATAGCAACGGTAGTGAAGCCACTCACAGTGCAGGTAATATCCATAATGATTGTCTTATAGACAAGCGCAACAGTCGGCTATGGGTGTTGCAGTTTCTTCATCACGCGACTATGTTACTGACATTATTACAACAACTAGTTATCGCATAGTAGAGCAAAAGCAACAGTTACAAGGCCAAGGACTTGGCTTTCAAGGCGAAGGACTAACATCAGTGCTATGAATTTGCTGTAATTGGTTGCGATTGATATAATGTTGAACTGAGTGATGGGTGTTTGAAATGTTGTTTCCATTTTAATATTTATTTAGCACGATGGTTAATGTATTGCAGAAATGGTCGATTTTATGAAGAATGTTGCAAAACTTGGCGTCGAATTGTCAGTTGAAGAGCGAAACTTGCTTTCGGTGGCCTACAAAAATGTTATTGGTGCCCAACGTTCTGCCTGGCGCATTATTAGCAGCATCGAGCAGAAGGAGGAGAGCAAAGGAGAGTCGAGTAAACTTAAGCTGACCAAGGACTATCGTGTTGCAGTAAGTTTCTCAGTTTGTTGTTATTGTTAAAATGTTAAGTTGGTAGTTTGCATCTGAAACTAATATTGCAAATGACGACTGCATAATTTGTTAACATATAATCAGTTAAACAAAGCTCCAGATGTGCCTGGAAGTATTTAAGATATGTACAAAATAATATTAGAATAATGCAGTATGGTTCACCATGAGTGATTTTATTGTACAGATTGAGAAGGAGTTGAATAACATCTGTAGCGATGTGTTGGACGTTCTTGAGAAGCATCTGATACCAGCAGCTGATGCCGGGGAATCCAAAGTGTTCTATTATAAGATGTAAGTCTTCTTTGCTGTAGACTGTGTGTGTGTTTAGCCCTTTATTAGAAATGGCAAGTAATGTCTATTTACTATTGCACTGAGGCATTAAGTTGAAAAATATGTTGTGTATCGATGGAGAAATAGGCAGTGAGGACTGACTGTAGCTGGCCTAAGTTGTTTCAAAATGAAGACTTTTGAGACTTATCCACTTGTGAAATACACACCTTAAAGGAAATATAGTGCAGCAGTATTGCCAAGCAGACACTGCTAAATATGAAGTTCTATGATTATCAAGATATATTATGCTGTGAATGGTTATTTTGTTTGACATTTTTGTATACCATATGTCTTATGGTACATATACCAGTAGCTAAATGTATTACTTATTGTTGCTTTTCACTGATATATCTACTGTTTGACAATGGGGATTCAGTATTAGTTGTACTTGTTTATCAAGAATTGACAGGAAGAGTAAACAAAAGTGCAAAGCTTTTTGGTTTGAAGATAAATGTCAGTAAAACTAAAATAATGACCATTAGCAGATAGCACGAGAAACTTTGAAGTCTGCTGTGATTACCTTGTTATTCAATCGTAAGGGCTCTTTTTTGGAGCACCCAGCTAGTAATGAGCTCGAGCATGTACTCAAGTCATACTCGTACGTATTTTTACTGCGCTCCTGTAGAGGTGTGGAGTAATGCATACCGGTAATGATGAGATTATCTGTCTGTGTGTTGTCTGTCTGCATGCATATTTCAGGAACCACATATCAGAACTTTAGCAAATTAGCCAGCGGCCGTGGCTCAGTCCTCCTATCGTTGCACTGAAATATGTCATGTACTTCCGGTTTTGTGGATGATGTCACATTTCCTATAGTGGACCCCGTGTCAGCATGATGCTAGTCAGCAGCACACAGCAGCCTCACCGCAGTGTGTTTAAGGTTTAACATAATGCCCCTGCTCTGTGGCATTGGTTGTTCCTCATCACGTCAGGTGCCAAGACTCCTTCGTGCATTGTCCTGCATCATGTAAAATTAATGTATGCAGTGTATTGTAGAGGAAATGATGCATCACGATATGCGAATTTGCGCCACGATTGATGTGAATGAACCTTAACAATCGAGTAATACTAGTTTGTGGGCTCAGCCTTTAGTCAAAGAAAACAATGTTGTGTTGTGTGACAACAGGCAGGGTGATTATCACAGATACCTTGCAGAATTTGCAACGGGAGAAGCTCGCAAGGGTGCCGCTGAAAAGAGTTTGGTTGCCTATAAGTCAGCAACTGATGTGGCTAATGCTGAGTTGGCACCAACTCATCCCATACGTCTTGGTTTGGCTCTCAACTTCTCGGTCTTTTACTACGAGATTCTTGGCACTCCAGAAAGAGCATGCCAGTTGGCAAAGCAGGCTTTCGATGAGGCGATTTCTGAATTAGACACACTGAGCGAAGAGTCGTACAAAGATTCTACTCTTATAATGCAGCTGTTGAGGGACAACTTGACGCTGTGGACCTCAGACATGCAGGCTGACGGTTTGTTAATCATTTATCAAAGTCTGTATGAATGTGACATTATTTTGTTATTAGTGTAGTATACATTTAAGATCTCCATTTATTGCATAAGTTATGGCTGCTGAGTTAACTCTTTAACTTATGTGCTGCTAATGATGTTGCATCAGTAATGTTGTCCAGATTCATTTAGGTCATTATTTTGTTGGTTGGAAGGCAGTATCAGGTATTCATTCTTAAAAATTCATAAGGCAGCACAGTAAATGTTAAGTTACTCAGCACCATCGGCCATTTTAATATAATTGAACATGTTTGTAACTAATAAGGACAAAACAGTATCGTTATTTGCAGTATTCATTGGGAGTTTCATGCCATGTAACGCCATCCGGTACTACATTCATAAACCAGTAATCATAACCAATGGATAGTGAGGGTGCTAAGAGGGATGTCGCCTCGGTCTTGGCACATTAGTCTCGAGGCCACCTTGAAGCTACCTTCCTTGACTGAAATTTTCAGTGCCTTGGTCTCGACTCTGGAGCTTTAACACCTTGGGTCTTGTTGGTCAGCAGTCTCTGGTGGCCTCAGTCTTGTTTTCAAACAATATACACTACCTAAATGCTAGAAACTGTTCCAAATGTAATAGCGGAGGAGTTCTGCATCCTGTTTTTGCAAAGGCTGCCGCTGTTGGTAAGTTATAACCGTGATGTGCAGTACTGTAAGCTTCAATTTATTTAAGTCATGGGAGAGTGCAACTTTTTTTTCGAAAGCACAGTTACCGTCAACTGCTGGCTGAAATGTCTCCATCTTGGCATCATCTCACGGCTCATGCCCCGCCTCCAGTAAACTAACATATACCTCAGTCTTGTGGGTCATGTTCAGTGCTTTGGTTTCAGCTTGTAAGGTCTCATGCACATCCCTGGGTGCTCGCACCAAAATCCTGGTTTCGAGCAGTTTGAGCATTTGTCTTAGACTGTGGACAGCATGAAGCCTATTTGCCTTGCACTGCAGGAAGGGCAACTAGACTAACACACTGCTTCACAAAATACTGTAAAACTTTTATTCGTTTTTTGTTCGTTTGCCCTTTATTTCATGAATTTCACTAGTTAGATGAAACTGCAAAATTAAAGGGTGTGAATATCGATACTATAGTAACATTAATTGGCATTGGTATTGAAAAATTGTGATTGCTCATCACTAAACCACTGGATGCAGCATTTTATGTTACTGTTTACATTTTACAAGAATAGATTATTTCAATGTTTGATGGATGTTTTTAAAAACAAAACTTGTAGATAGCCAGGTATATACAGATATAAACGAGTTGTTTCGAAACCTAACAGTGCTTGCATCCAGTGCCGACAAAATGCTACATTGACCGCTAACGCCCAATTAGTGCGTTTTCAAAGTCTGTCACTACTAGCAAATAAGGCCCGTTCAATATTTTCTCACTGGAAGTGTGGTTTGAATTTGCCAAAATAATTTTCAATGTGAAATTGCTAACTTTCACAGCAGCCAAATTACAGAATTTTACAGTACCAAAAGTTTGCTTTTAGACAGGACTGTCGATACAGTTGTTAAGACCTTTGTTTATATGATGATCTCCTTGTACATTGTGGAATTCTTAAAGATCCAGGATAATGATACAAGAATACAGTGAGTCATCCTGTTAAAGACTGCATCCTTGGAGCAGCTGTCATATGTATGCTAGCCATTTGCATTGGTGTAATTTCAGATGCTGGCGGTGATGAAGGCACTAAGCCAGACCAGCTTCAAGACGTCGATGGTGACAAACCATAGCTTGGTCAGTGACAGTGCTACAGTGAGCAGAATTTACCGATCACCATTCCACAAATCATATACATTTACTGGCTGTTAGTGTCTGTGTTCGTGCGTGTTTTTGTGAAACACTTGTGCACATTCCAGCCTTTCACATCAATTTATACAATACATTACTGATAGTTCCTTTTATGGTATAATTGTCACTACAGTATGTTTGACATGTAGACTTGTTGAGGAAATTCCTCTAATAGGCTATGCAGCAGTTTAAAACATTATTCATTGCTTGTGAATCAAAAACAAAACCAGTTTTGCAACTTATGTCTGTGTTGATTTAGTTATGCAAGTTATCTGTTTTTTTTTAAAGCCTTTTCGGTGTAGTTTTTTTATTGAGACAAAAGTGAAATGGTAATTCATCATCAGATTGTAATTCGATGTTCAGTGTCTGCTGACTGCCCATTAATCACTTAGTCCGACACATACTGGAGCACACATATTTGCATGCACATTGAATGTGTTGCATTATTCTTCTTGCTAGTATGGTGGTAGCAAGTGTAGTTTATCACTTTTTATTCAACAGTATGTGTTTAGCTTTTGTATGTTTTTAACAACGAAATGCATTTGTGTAGAAAGTACAGAGTACTACCATCATTTATACACTGTCAGTTCAGTTCACAAGTGTCATATATGTCAAGCGCTGATAACTGCATAGCGTAACTTTTTCATTTGCTGCACATAATTTAATCAATAACCAGTTTCCTGAGAATGTTAACAGTAATAAACCACCTGCAAGTACCATGTTTACTGTCAGCGTGAAATAGTAACCAAACAGTACTTAGTAACAAAATATCTTGCAAGAATTTGGTGAATGCAAGTACTGTGCCAGCTGATGCCATACCATGTTGTAAAAATAACAATAAAATCTCCATTGAAAGATTCTTACTACTGAAATACTTAATCTTCAGTACATATAACAATTGGCAGTTTGATGTAGCGGTAGCCATATGTATGCTAGCCATAGATTGAACAACATTACTCTATGTTTAGCGCAGTTAGTACTGGGATCGGTGACCGTCTTCGGGCGGCTATATTACTTCACTGTGTAAGCAGCCAAGTTCCAACTATGTCAACTCAGCCTTGCAGCCCTCTGTGGTTGCTAAATCAAGTACCGGCCACAATTGTCTGGGTTAAATGCAGGAATATCACCTAATGCACCTCTGTTAGGTGGCAAACACTGATTCATTGTCATAGGAGTCCCCTTAGTAGTGAGGCATGTTTGGTTAAGCCCGCATTCCATGACACCAACACGCCTACATCCTTAAGTCCCACACGAGTGAGTTGCCAACACGTCCGACATGCGCTATATCCTGAAGTTATTCCTGTGGCAAGCTGAACGACATGCCAACATTATCACGACTATCCTCGTGAGGATGTCGGTATCATGGAATGCAGGCTTTACTGTTACACTACGTTCCCTTGCTTATTTATAGTGTCAATATGCAGTTACACATATCAATCTGTCTCAATAGACGGCAGTTTTTTTGCATTCCTGATCAGTTAATAATACCGTTAATTACTAAAAACATGCACACAATTGTGCATATGAACTAATCTTTTACAATGTATATGTAGTTACATTGCCTCGCATGACCCGTGGCATTGGCACTCTATAGCATTCATTTCTTGGAGCATGTATAAATGAATTTCTGAAAGAGCTGATTAAATTAAATTGACTGTACTTTCTACAAATTTGTACTTTTGATTTTTTGGAGATTAACAAGTGCACATCAAAGGACATGTAACAACAGTTTTAATTTATATTGATTTCACTGCACTGCTTAGTTGCAAATGTAACAGTCCTCGTTCTATGAGCACAGTATATCACATCATAAGTGATCAAGTTGTCCTTATACCCAAACCAGTGGAATAACTAGGGGCAAGTGCAGCAGGTGAGAGGGCGTAAAAACAGCCTCACCAAAATATTTTATGAGTGATTAAAGACCACAAAAACGAGTTTGACAAAGTTTTCTGAATGAGCCAACAGTAGTCTATTGCAACAAATTACCTCAAATTTTTATTACTGTATGCCGATTGCATTGTATGGTTGGCATCTAGGCACAACCATGGTGGTATATCGTACTGAAAATTGTAGTGTTGGATGTCAGACCCACATAAGGGCTTTCAGGGGTGTGTGCTTGATTGCTTCTGCTCCTGGATGCTGCAAACTCTAGTTACACCATTGACACGAGCCAAGTCAGATTGACACACAACCACCCGTAATGCAGCACATTCAATAACACATGGTAAACTACAACCGTGAAAGCAATACAATGCACATTGTATCATTCTGTCTCACAAACAGCAGTTTTTTGCTCCTGATCAGTTCATGATTGATTAATAGCACAAATAATAGTGTGTTGTGATATACATTAACCACCAGTCATCAGTAATACAGTACAAATGTCAGAGCTAATATTATGATTTGTGATGAAAAATTTGAATTTCTGCAAAAATACTATTACTTTTAGTACACTGAGCTATGTTTCAGATCTTCATATACATGTACATTTTCTCTACATAACGAGCAACTTGATAAAGAATTCAAGCTAATGCAGTTAGGGCCTTTGTTACATCAGCTGTACTTACATTTAAGTAGTGCTTTAATCTTTGCTGGTCTACAGAATGCCAAACAGTCCCAGCCTACTTCAAAGCACTACATCATTTGTAATTGTTGGATTAAGAAGGAAATAAACATGTCACAATAGTGGGTATTCACATAGGAAAAGAGTCAACTTTTGTTATGTGTTTAAATACTGAAAAAGTCACGATATCAAATTGCGTTGCTCAACATGAGCATTGTGCCTTTGACAACAGAAAACACATTGATGTTTCTTGCTGGAAGTGCTTGGAATATTTGGCAAATGAGGCAAAAATTTCTGTAAAGAAAATGGAAGGAAAGTATGTTGAATGATCTTATCATAAAACTTAACCAAGCTCACTCACATACCGATCTTCAGATATCGATGGTCTTTGCTGTGATTGAAAACACAAAAAGTATCAGCAAGGCGATCTGTCAGTGGCTCTACAGAATTCCCATGGTCATTAGGGCTAAAGAAGGCATAATGAACATTATTTGCAGTAAGACAGTATTCTCTCATTTGTATCAAACATTTGTTCAACCAGTCACGACAACTTAAATTTTGATGTTAGGATTTAAATTTTAGAGATGTCCATCTGTCTCACAGTTCAATAAAAATTTAGAAAAAAATGTACAGTGCTTTTAAGTAGGCTGGAATATTTCAATGTGTCCTGTACTAAAATGCGCATTAACAAAAAGCATGTTGCATCGTTGACATTTAACTGTTAATCTCCGTTTAAAGCTATACTTAAGTACAGTCTAACCCCTTTATCTCGCCCCTCGTTATCTCGCTTCTCGCCAATACTGGCCGAGGAACGGATTTTCTTTCATGCTATTTACCTCATTAAGTCGCCACCCTCGCGTCTCGCCCTCGCCAGGTGATGAAAAGGTAACGTCCCACTTAAACTACACCCGATATCTCGCCATTTCGCCTCGCTCAGGCTCGCTGAGTAATCACTAGTCAGTTTCAGTGAAAATGCACGACATCATGATTGTCACTCATAGCAGCCGGCTGCAGCGACCCACGGCACTTGTTTCCAATTATACAGTGTACGGCAGCAGTGATGAGGACGGTGCGTGGGAGGAGGAGGAGGAGGAGGAGGGTCCAGATAAGCGACTCACAGCTGGCGCTATCACATACTGATGCAGCGGCTGCAGTGGACGAAGCGCTACTTTGAACAGTGTCAACAG
>Ga0209782_1001950_pt1 | contig 11218 bp, 10 predicted proteins | sample WorMetmaBAHAMAS1_FD_187390 | JGI IMG/M metagenome (GOLD analysis project Ga0209782, IMG submission 187390) | Marine gutless worms symbiont microbial communities from Max Planck institute for Marine Microbiology, Germany - Inanidrilus... | ecosystem: Host-associated > Annelida > Digestive system...
GCTCTCGGTCCGTGAGCACGCTGAGTCTGGCGAGTGATGTGGACGACGTGGTCAACAGTCAACAGCAGCTGTCCCGTGACAAGCTGGAACGAGAACTGATGATAGCGTACAGCAGACGACGGCCACTCATCAGACCACTCGACCTCTCTGACTCACCACACACCTGTGAGTATCTCATCAAACCACTCGACCTCTCTGACTCACCACACACCTGTGAGTATCAGTAGTAGTCCACGACCTCAAACAAATGCCCGCCTGGCAGTACATGTGTGTGCGTGTGAATGAAGGACAGTAGTCGATGCATAGTCATCATTGACACCTGTGACTGTGTGTCCATGCTGTAAAAGGAAAACGGCTTGAGCTATCAAAACCAAACTTGGTACACATACCAGGTGAATCGAAAAAGTAAACACCTTAAGACTGTTGCATATATTTCTGCTTGTGGACATACTCCGCAAACGAAAATATACCTAGTTGTTTGCCATTTATATCCTTAACTATGTACCAGTTTGGTCCATTTATCTTAGTGAAAACAGTTGTTAAAATGGAGGTGATGGTTATGATATGATATGATACTGTATTGAATATTTACCAGAATAGAGCACTCACAAGCCAACAGAAAATCAGCTTAATCTATCGCACCGAACCAGTAACTGATAATAATAATTAAAAAAACAACTAGAAATACATGGCAAAGCCAAGCATATAGTCTGCCTGGCATAGCAGTGTCGCCCCCTAGCGAGTTGTAGCGATACACAACCATGTTGCCCCTTAGCAAAGATAGATGAACTAACCCGAGTGCTGATCTATGTCTGCTGTACACAGTTCTGCCACATTAACTCCAGAAGTACTGGAGAGAAGCCCACCAAATTTATACACAGATGTATGTGGATCATCACCGCTTTCAACGCACCCATCGGCATTCTGATTGTCTAACACATTTGGAAATGCCAGCGTGAATAATGAAGATCAGTAGGCCAATTTCGCCCAATAACCATAAGAAGGTACACAAATGAGACGTTATCTCGGGGTTACTGCACCGAAGTTCACCAAATCTTTTTTTACACAGTGTAGCTGCATCATTGCCACTGTTAATGCACTTGTGTATGCTGATATGCCAATTGTTTTTGGAATGCCAGTGAAAAGACTGAAGGCAGTATCAGACAGTGTTCATAAATTGGTTGCCATAGCAAATGTCCCTTGAACGACCTCAAAACGAATGTCAGATTAATCATCCCCACCCACATGTCTATCAAAGCTGAAAATTTGGTCAAGATCGGTCAAGCACGTTCTGAAATAATAGACCAGATATGCAGATTTTTTCACACAAGTACAAAATGGAACTCTGGAGTTACTAAACCGAACCTTACCAAATTTGTACATGATGTAGCCACATTCAATGCGTTTCCCTCATGCCCATCACCATTCCAATATTACAGTCCATTTCAGAATGGCAGCACGACAGTGAAAGTTGGACGTTGGTCTGCCAAAAACACCGATTTTTTATTGCCATGGCAACATCCCTTGAGTGATTGCCAAATTGATGCAGGATTTTTAAATTCCTTACATAGCTCTACTAACTCTGAACATTTGGTGAAGATCTGTCCAGTATTTCTTGAGATCTTATGGCTCTGAGGTTGACTATTAAAATATAAATATAAGAAATATAGAAAAAAAACATAGGCAAAACATATAGCCCTTTGGACAAGTTTACCGGGTGCGCTAAAAAATCGATATCTCCGAGAAATGGTGCCGTGTGGTAGTGTCATGAAGCAAGCTGTCTGGAAATCTCCTGGAATTTGATTCTCTCTCTCGGAAATATAGGAAATCTTCTGTAATTTTGTTATTACTAGGTGATATTCTTTCTTTACATCTTACATCCAGTAGGTTTAATAACCAGGTAAAGGGGCGGCTTGATGATTGTCAGCTTACACTTCACAAATTAGACATGTCCCTCGGCCAAACAGCTCATTATGCACCTGCTGTATTAATTCATAAATTGCTCAAATACAGCTGAAACGTTAGATGTGAAATTTCTTTAAAAATCTCGTGGAATCTTGTAGAAGTTGTCTAGCTGTATTTGCAGACACGGTGATGACGTGAGTCATGGAGATAGGTTGTTCTAGTGACCAGTGCTGCTGTATAAGCCGTTATACGTGTTATACGTATTCGTGTAAAGTAGTTTGATTGATTGACAATGAACTGCAGATGACGAGGAAAGAGTTTCACCGCATCAGAACCCGTACAACACTCGCTCATCACAAGCCAGGAAACATGACGACTTGCAGGTGTGTGCACGCTGGCGATGTGGTGGCAAGTTCATCAGTGGCGTCTGTCTGTCTGTCTGAATGTTGGCACTCGGCTTGTGCTGGCCACACCAAAGTTGGTACAGATGTAGTCCATAGCTCTGCCAACAAAATGAGGTTAAAGGTCAACGTCACATGGTGATGAAATGTCATGGTTGCATGTTATCCAATAAGTCTCTCACTGCTGCAGTTGCCGGGTTACCAGTCTGATGCTGGGGACTGCATCTCGGTATGACTGTATGTGTTTATAATTGTGAACCGAGAGAGAGAGATGAGACGATTGCTGTCAGGTGCAGTTTGTCAACTAATGTCAGCCATTGTTCTCCTCAGATTTTATCATTGCATCTAAGAAGTTCCCACCAACTTCTGTGAAGTCTGCATTTCGAGTTTATTTTTTGCACAAATTGAAAGTAGCTGATTTAGCACATGTTCATTAGAAGCAGTCGACAAGTGTTGAGTAACTGCGAGCATCTTGCACTGTAATATAATGTGTTGTTGTTGTTGTTGTTGTTGTTGTTGTTGTTGTCTGTGTGTCTGTGTGTGTAGAGTCCGCGCAGTGTGAGGTCAGCGCCGTCACGTCGTAAGATGCCGCAGTCACCGACCAGCAGCAGTACAGCATCGAGTAGCATCGGTGATGAGGAGTTTGAGACACTCGATGTGACTGAGAGCAGCAGTGGACTGTCAATCAGCTCAGTGTCTGCACGGTCCAGCGGCGGCGCGGTCACATCACCACGATGCACAGCATCAACACACACGACTAGTGCAGCGACATGGAGATCACGAGCGGCATACAACAAATGATACCAACATGTCCACACTCATCACGGCTGCTTTACACCCGAGTAATTCCTCCCGAAATTGTTTGTGGTTTTGTCCTCTAGTGTGATACCAAGATCAGAATGTGTGATTGTTTTTTCTATATTGGTCGGTAAAATTGCTGCATTTTAACTGAAACTACATTGCATACATTGAAATTTAATAATAAATGAAATAACAAAGCGAGCATACAGGTAACAAATGCAGCTGCACACTACATCACCGTAATTGACAAGAATAAGAAGTTTTCCGCTCTGTGGATAAATTATCCACCTTTAAATCTCACCTATTCCAGTCTGCTTTTACCATCTAGTCACTGTATGCTCACGTCAGATTCATTTTAATGATTTTGGCGCTGTATAAATTTGTAAATTTGTATTACTCCATGAAGTATCTAGATAGCTGCTTCTGCAATGTGATACTGGTAAAAATTACAAATAAAATCTTGTGTGTCAACAGCAGTAGAACATTGGGCCAGTGCAGCGTGTTTGCTTAAAAGCATTTGTTACGATCAGGTTTATGAGCTGAGAAGCAATTGATCATCTTGATTAGAACTGAGATGGAACATCACAACGGCTGTCATCACAGCAGCGTTGTGACGTTTGCATTCTGACGTGTCATTTGTAGAGTCTAGAGCACTGACGGTTTATCAGCCGCCAGATCTCACTGTCATTGGCTTGTTCTGTATGAGATGAACATGCATAACTGATCAATGTTTAACAAACTGTAAAAAAATAAGGCAGGTATGCTAGTCAGCACTGCTGCTTTGTGGGATGTGCTCGTGTACACGGTAACAGATTATGTACACGTTTACAACATTACACGTTGGTGAGTGTACACGAATATGGCAGCACAACAAAATAGGTGCTAAAACTAAGAAATTACTAAAGCAGTCAACAGAAGAACGTGGTATTTTTGTGACTTGCTGCAAAATTAAGTGATATTTGGATGAATTAACTTTACTAAAGGCTGCCGAGCTGATGTTACGGCGACTGCTGGACGCCGCTGGTCACTATATTGCTGCTACTGTAACTGGTAACCATTTGTTTTTGTTATATGCCGCCATATTTGTGTAAACATTTTGTAGACATTTACAGTTTTTATGTACAATTTACCAAATTACACTATAGGCACATCCCTACTGCTTTGTAGTAAAATATTACTGCCCATGTAGCATACCGTATAATAAACTACACTCATGGTTAACATTTTGTTACGGCAAATTTCTCTCATCATCCACCGTTATCTGAATTGCCATATCGTCTTGTCTGCTATGTGTTATCAATGTTCTAGTCCATTGGTTTATTGCAAGTCAGTATGTATTGTCTACTGTCTGCATTTAATAATAATGTAAATGATTGCAGAACACGTTTTATTACTGTTTAATGTTAATTTGTTTGTTTTTTACCTGCATATTGTTGATTTGTGAATCATTAGAGCTGATTTGGTATACAAAGATTGCATATTTAACTTATTATTTTACAAGAGTGAGTTTCCTTTCAGCAGCGGTGTTTAAAAGTTCTTTATTCTGTTGCTTTGCTGGTCTGATGTATCAATTACAGCTTTAACAGAGTTCCGTAGTAGTTGCCCCGTGTCTGTTTATGCAGGCATTTCACATTGTAATATTTTTCATTTAATTGGTAGTTTTCTTTATTTCTAGACAGTGTATAGTTAGTACTACTTTATTTATGCTTGAGAGTTATGCCAGAAGATGATGAAAAACTTCACTGCATAGTAATAAAATAACATTTTACGTGTGCATCACTGGAATTTACTGTTTAGACTGTACTTGTTTTTAAGCAAAAATCCATAAAAATCCTAAAACATCTTTTATCAGAATTTTCTCTGTTATATAGAGTTGTAACTTTTTGCTATGAATTTTTCCGTTTTGCCTGTGGTTGTTTCTTTTCACACAGAATTAAGTAAATATATAGAACAAGAAGCATTTGAAAAATGTTGGGCCCATTCGCTACTGCGAGCCACCTCACGCCCATTCACCAGATGTCGCTAGCGGTACTGTCGCGCACCGCCTGTGCATCAATGTCCACAACGACAACGACAACGCGTGACAGAGGGGACCGCCATGGCCCCATGGAATGGGGCCAATAAAATAGATTATCGCTACTGAGCGTCTACCTGAGCAGGTAGTTTACTGTTGCTCTAGTCTGCCAGATGTAGCTTTGTTGTGTGAATTCTATTAAGGTTCTAACGGCTCATTTCCATTCTTCAAGTAGAAATAGCCAATGATGTTGTAAACCACGGATAGTTTATGCTAAGCTGTTTGGTTTGCTAGTAACACAGCCCAGCAACTGGCTGGACACAAATCCCTTGTACTAATGTATGACTAATAATTGTCATCTCACTGTATTGTATACTTTCTGAAGACGTCAGCAGCCAGACATAGCGGTATCGTCTGTTTTAGGCTTTACCTAACTAAACACGATGGAAAACTGGCTTTTTTATAAAAAATAGAGCAAATTACGAAATTTATGCAAGTAGAAGTCTATTAGTGCATTCAATTCACTAGCCATAGAGTTCACCACGCTGCCATAGAGTACACTGACTGCAAAGTGTGACAGTTAACTCAGTGAGAACACAGCTTGAGTCGGAACACTAAGATGACTAGCTGACGTGACAGCCACTGATGAGCGCAGAGTTGAAGTAGTTTAATCAAACATCGCTTCAGATCGGCGATACGTGAACCGTGCGAATGCATCTTTGTTGCCTTCAACCTCCGCATCCAACTGCACAGCATACAGTTGACACGGCTTATACACAGTATCTAACAGTATCGTTAAACAGCGTAAAATAGGCTACTGACGTTTGTTATGCTTTTCAACGGGCAATAATGCTGTGGCAATCAGTACCAGAATACCAGACTAGTTCACTGTGGTTTGCTGCTCACACAATTATATCTCAGTCATTGTAGAGCCGACCAGTGTTCAGTGTTGGTTTATCATGATGTGAAAGAAGATACAGACAGACAGACAGACTGAGTGGTCAGTCAGGGCAGTGGTACCTGACAGCCGGCAGACTCTGCTGACGTCACAATCTTGTTGAGATATTCACTGCACTGATCCGCCGTCAACTCCAACAGGAACCTCAATGAACACACAGTCTACCGATCCCATCATTACCATACTGTTATCATTATTATTACAACACCACATTGCAAGCACTACTCCTAGCGTTAGGGTTACTGTAAATTTTGTTGGTTATATGTTCCAATGTGCAGGTTTAAAAAAAGAATCAATGTATACTATTTCATCCCAGATGCTAAATTACACTTAACAAAAAATTATTTGGGATAGGGGCGGTGGGGGCCAGACTTTTGATTGGAAGCATGCCCCCTGCCCCACCCACTTGTGTCTCAAAAAAGTACATGGTACCACCCAACCACCAACGATAATTTCAACAGTAGTTACCCGATTACAGTAATTTTTGGTACAAATATTACTGAGAATAAGCCATTGCAAGGTGGTTATTTTGCAACCTCACTTGTTTAGTGTACATACCTTACCTTGGGAAACTAGGAACCTGAAAATCTCAACATTAGCAGTAAAGGAGAATAAACAAGTTAATTACACTTTTATTTGCCTATGATTCTTTCTTGCTGTCATGAGAAGCTCGTAAAAAGTGTTCAAAATGTTGTCCATCTGCATGCAATGCACGCTGTCACTCGCTTGATGGTCGCGTCAATAACGTTCAGCTGCAGACTGACAGTCGTTAACAATGCACTGCTTCAGATCACTGACGCAATGAAACTTAATCATGTTTTTCCTAGGCCGGAAATTGCATGAAAAATAAGTAAAATAGGCATAATAAAATTTTGCTTTTAATTACAGTTTCATTTTAAACTTCCTTGCACTGTGATATGTGCAATTTGAGGCTAAATTCATGATTTTTAGGTATTAAACTTTCACAAGGTAAGGCAAGTACATTAAACAGGTGAGGTGGGAAATTAAACCACTATTTGACGGCATATTCACTCACTAATATTTGTACCAAACATTATTGAAATCGGACAAATACTGTTACATTATTGTTGGTAGTTGGTTGAGACACAGTGTAGTACTGTCCTGGAAACTGGAGCGAAGTTGTGACTTGGCGCAGAGAGCAGTTAATGACAGCAGTAAGTTAGTAAGTAACTGCGTATGTACTTAGCAGTGTCCATGATGACTGCAGCTCCGTCAGCAAACGACGCGTCAGCGAGTTGTTTAGTCAACACGTGAGCATGACTACACACACACACACACAGTGTCACAGTGTCACACACAGTGTCACTGTCACACAGTCCACCGAGTCCACTGGTACAGTTTGCTCCGGTAAAATCCATGCATGACTTTACTTTACAGTAGTTATTTTAACACCAACATTTGCTGCTTAAAGTGAGTGGACCAAGAAAGAAGCTGATCTCTCCGACAATTTGAAGGGGCAAGGTGCCATAAGGGGTTAATGTAAAGTGGGAGATGGAGTATGCCCTCCCGCTGTACACCCCTGCCACACTTGGGAAGCTCTGGGGCGGGAGCGATGTCCCTCTCCAGAAATTTTTTTTGCTTGCTTTTTAATAGTACTATGGTGAGTTTTGGTGCACTAAGCACGAATCAGAGGCGTGGGCAGTCGATCGCCAGGTGGACGGACGGAAGTGTTTTATTGTTAATGAGAACTCAGTCATAGACTCATTATTAACTGATCATTAGCAGATTAACTGCCACATAGTATCACTCACACTAACAGTATTCAACATAGTCAGACGTTTCCAGCATACACACTTACTGCCAATTACCGAAGAAACAATTATGCACTGATATTGAAGATTTCAATACATCAAATCGCTAATGTACAGTTCAGATTACTAGTGTCCTGTTAATCAGAGCTTGTATAAAGAGAGAGAGAGATATGAGCGGCACCTGTTTGAAATGTATACAATGTTGAAGAGATGATGAAACTTGGACTTGGTGATGAGTTCAGACGCCGCAGCATTCAACGGCAGCAGAAACACTTTGACACGAGGCACTACAGACAACACGAGCGGATCACTCGACGTGTCGGTCCATCAGTCGGTCCGTCGGTCGGTCCTTCCTGGACTTCACTGTCATCAACACTGACTTGACTTCCCATGTCCACCTGCACTCAGTTTAATGAGCTTGTTGCACAGTACAGTCTGTAGATCTCTCTCTCAATCACTGGATTCCATTCTACTGCTTCCCACCACACTGCTGGTCTGTCTGTGTAACTTACAACATAATGCATCACACGGATTCTAATGTACATTTCTACACACAGATTCAAAAATTCTTGTGCAGTTCTGGGGACATTTAATATGTGGTTTTAAAATTAAAATACATCAGTGTGGGATGTTAGTGGTTAGTGATGACAATGTGCTGCTGATATAAATCTAGATAATTAGTTTAACGGCCGCCGCACCTGTATGTACACAGTGAGTGAGTGAGTGATGTACCGGTGTCTGACGGCGGCGCTTGTTCTCTGCTCTCTTCATCTGTGACGTTTTCGTCGACTTTCTCAACATGTGAAATCTCTTCAACAACTTCTGCATTCAACAGCACAATCACCAACAACCAGCCGTTTCCACTTGCAATCAATCACTCTACTCTGCACCAATACAAACCATTGATACAATTCACCATCAGCACACTACAACCGGATGTGTGTAGTAGCTTTGGAAGTCTGCCGAGCTAAGTAGACCTGTGCCAAAAGTGACTCGTTATCACAGCAGCACGCCGACGGTTGCATCTGACTGGCAATGTATGACTTCCTATTAGTGTTCCATAGTGCTACTAGGTCTAGGTGGAACCGCTGGTATAGTCAGCAGAACCATAGCAGCAACAGCAAGAACAAGAATGTGTCGGAGTATTTAAGCGCCACGTACGAGCTGGCTACTGAGAGTTGAGCATTACTAGATATGTGAAGCAAACAACTGTGAGTGAGTGAGTGTTGACCTGTGTAGTTGCTGCTGCTGCTGCTGCTGCTGGACTGACGGTGAACTGTGTGATGAGTGAGTATTTGATGCAGCATCGACTGCACGTTGAACTCAGACACGTCTTCACTCGTCTACTCACCACACACACACTCACAGACTCACACAGACACAGACAGACAGACAGACAGACAGACAGACGTGTCACGTGACACACACAGCTCTGACGTCCATGCACGGTTCCCCAGCTAGACATGATCACACTACCCAACAGATTCACCATCTCACGGTAGAACCACGATGTCGGAGCGGTGACCACGCAGGACAAGGCATGTTGGGTGATTTATGGGCATCCTCCGGACTGAGATCCAGATTGGTCCGTCTGCCGTTTCCAAATTGGAATTCTAGGTCCCGCCTCCACGGACTGGCGACGTCGATCGCTGCCGACGATGCACGGCTGAATTTCTACCAACGCTCCAGTGTGTGGCAAAAATTGGGTCCGACGTGGGGCACAGACTCGTTCCAGACATTACAGACATTTCACATGGAATCGTAAGTTTGTCAGTACACAAGCAGCCGCTAACGACACGCAAGAATCACCATTGAAGACACTAACAGCACGGCGCGTCACAGCACCACACAAGGACTCACAGACAGACTCAGTCAGTGACTGACTCAGTGACTGACTGACCGCTGTGAGTGTGTTGTTTGTCTTGTTGAAGAAACGCTGCTGTGTGCACTCAACACCGAACGTGATGTACGGACTGACTACGATGTCTCCCCAGTAGCCGCGACGAGCCAACCTCTCTCCTTCCTAGCACCAGCATCCGCAGCCAGCCAACCAACACACACAGCTCAACTACAGGTTAACATCAAACTCGATTTGAGACTCTACACACACACACACACACACACGATAAGTTCAGACCAACACTTGAAGTGTTGACATCAGTGACTGAGTACCAGCTGTAGAGTCACAACACAGCACTGCAGCAGCACAGCTAGTGCATGGAACGTTATAGAAACACATCAAATGCTCTCCAAATATCAACATCACCGACAGAAGATCAAAGTATTATGATCTGTCTATTTGCTCACGTATCTCAGAAACAACACACTGAACACAGCCAAACTTAACCAGATTTCTTGGGTATGTTGACTGTGGTAACAGCTTGTTTGGGTTTCCACTGGTGCATGGCATATAGTGCAATATGTTATTATGTACTTCTGGATGACGTCATGCTTTCACATAATGGGCCCTATGGCACGTCAACACGATAGCTGAAACTACTGCGCTGATTCCTACCAAATTTTGCTCACCAATGAGGGTCAATTACTCGTATCATTGGTCGTAAACTGGAGCAATGTCTGCTATCTACAATTGCCGTGTTGAAAATGCCAATCTGTACTGTTGAAGGCGAATGAGCAACATACATGTACGTACGAGTTTGAAGACGATGCCTGAGGCGAGCGTCCGGTTGGCTGTAGTGTAGCTGCCATCCCGCAGTTCATACGCCAGTCCGCTGTGACGCCATCGGCTGTAGTTCCTGCTGTTGATTATAGCAGCCTGATCACTCACACAACCATCCAGCTCCATCTCATTCACAATCACAGGCGTTATTTCTTCAACATTAAACACAAAACAAGCCTCAAAACACACAAAATATCCTGTACAAATTTCACAGCAACTAATAGAGCTGTGAAATTATTCTGTGCAAATTTACTGAAATACGAGTATATTCATGGCCAAAATAATTAATCCATTAGCACATTTCTAATATTAAAGCCGCTGCTTTCAGGAGACTACACGCATTTTTACCCCTTTATCGACGAGCTTCATGTGAAAGTCCCAGTCAAATACATTTGGAATAGCATCGTAGCGAGCTCCGAGGTACTGACGTAGCCGCAGGTCCCTGCAGAGCACACACACACACACACACACACACACACACACACACACACACACACACACACACCAATCAACCAATCATTTGTCGAGGCAAGGTGACCTTACATGTACAACAGTCAGCTTCCACTTCCAACACGTGTGTAATCTGCCACATATTCATAACATTTCATTACCAGTGCTGCGTCTCAATGTCTCAACTTCACAGTACCACAATGTCTCATTAAACTGTACTGCACGCCGTGCACGGTC
>Ga0209782_1001951_pt1 | contig 11217 bp, 16 predicted proteins | sample WorMetmaBAHAMAS1_FD_187390 | JGI IMG/M metagenome (GOLD analysis project Ga0209782, IMG submission 187390) | Marine gutless worms symbiont microbial communities from Max Planck institute for Marine Microbiology, Germany - Inanidrilus... | ecosystem: Host-associated > Annelida > Digestive system...
GTGCAAGATCTGTGCCGTCTACTGGGAGTACATTCCCGTCGAAGTCGTGCGGACGTTACTCACATCTCTGGTAACGAAGCATGCGTGGGATTCGTCAAACAGCGAAGTTCGCTTGGCCGTCGTTAGAGTACGCTAACGTTTGTTTTCCTTGGCTGTATGTTTGGTTTGTCTTGTTTGACTTTGTTACTACAATAGTTCTAATCTTATTGGTAGATATATAGTACAAATGAAATGCGCATATTTGTGGAAGACTTTTCTTTGCATAAATTGATGTAAAATTTTCGTCAGGTGACATAATGAAAGTGGCTGTGTGGAACATTCTTGTTGTTCTTGTGCTTTATCTTGTAGTTGTGGTTTATGCTTCTGTTGACTGCAGTGGTCTGTAACTCACGCGTGCTTCTCACAGTCAAATACGGCCATTACTGTGCTGCTGTGCTGACTGAAACTGCCTGTAATTGTCTTTGACATTTGCTCATTTCAACACTCGATGTACCGGTAACAGCGACATGGCTATTACAGCCGCTGGGTCTTGTTTCTGGAGATAGATGCTTACTGAATTCATGAACTGGCTGGGTCCTGTGTTAGTGCTGTCTGGCTTGCTCAGACTCTGCAGCTGCTATTGATAGCTGCGTGACAGCAGAGTGTGTGTTGTATTAGGGTTTTGCGTTCATGGTGGACTATCAGTTGTCTCATCCATTTCTTCAGACTGTTCTGCCGAAGCTGTGTAACTTGATTCATGACAAGGTGGAGAGAGTCCGGCTTGCGGTCCTCGATCTGCTGTTGAAAGTGAAAAGGCTTCGTGCGATCAAGGTAGATCTATATGTCACGGACTGTTACTGTACAAGGTGGTTAGAAGTTCATGGAATGTTCATTTGTAACCATTATTATTATTATTATTACAAAGTTTTAAATGGTTAGCTGGCTCTCCAGAAGTTACTCTAAGATCACTCTATATTGTTAATTTTGATTTAAATTAATATATTCCATACATATTTAAAGATATTCACATTTTACTGGTGAGATTTTGATGTATATTGATGCAGATTGCATTTTGAATGTCAGTCTGCTCTGCTGCGGTAATCCCCGACAGGAAGCAATTATGCCTGAACCCATTTTTGGCTTGTTCCATCTTAATGAAAGACATTATTAAAAAAAAGTAGATTTTGTTCTCCATAAAGCTGCCACTCGATACGCTGGTAAGTCCCAGCCCTTTGCGCACATATCTCGGATTATTGTTGATATGTAGTTCTGGAGTCTGGTGCCTGTGGACGACTTGCTTGCGAGGCTGGAGATTGGCAGTTCGGTTGCAGCTCGGCGGATTGTTGAGCTACTGTTTAACAGCTACATGCCAGTCGACAAGCCACTGGAAGTTCAGTTGACAAGAGCTATTAGGCTCGTGCGCACAAATCACGCCGCCGCTCGCAAATTCTATTTGTATGCTTACCTGCATATGGGACTCGCTCAGACCAGTCAGTTTAATGCTTTTTTGCTACCTGTTCTTTGTTTGAATGTAATGTATTTTCATTTAAGAAAAGTGGATTTGTTGGTTGGTTCGTTGGTTCGTTGGTTGGTTGGTTGAAGAGTTAAGCTTCAGCAAAGTAGGTCATTTCAGAGCTGGTTTACCCAGCCAGTCTTATGGCTAGTAGTGAGAGTCAGAGAAGTGGAACATTACTGTTTATTGTTCGGCTAGATGTGTGACATTTTATGCATCTCCACTTTTCAATGTTTAATATTATACTGCTTTCTGGGGACAGAGGAATGTCCATCATGTAAAATGCTTATCCAGAAATGCCATAAGTTAGGTTTGGTAAGACCTGATTTAACCAGAAATGAGTTGTGAAAATGAAATCTGTTCTTAACAACCCACTGCTTCAGTTGTCACCAAGCAGTGTGTTTTTGTGGAGTGATGGCAGAGTAGAAGTTTGGTTAAACAAACAAAAGCCAAGTAGAGTGTGCGCTGAAGTGTTTTAATGAGCTGGTGAGTTCAATGTCTCGTGTGACACTTACATTCGGTCGTATTGGAAACAAGTTTTTCTGTTCGTTAGAAACGATCGTCAGAGCTGTTTGTGAATAATTTTCGCGTGTTGTAGCATCACGGCGAGTTAGCACTGTACTGAGTGAGTGAGTGTGTGACGTCATTACAGGTAAGTTCATTGTGTGACGTCGTTACAGGTAAGTTCATCCTGAGCGTGTTGGTCTACATTGCCGAAGTGGTGCTGCAGAGTGGTGGCCGGGAGAATAGAGCTTCAGCAGCGGACGTCAGTGATAATTCGGTGCAAGATGGAGAATCCATGGACGTGCAGGAGCTGGCAAATGACATCGATAATGTTCGTATGTTGTTGTGTTTCTTGGTTTTGTTCTGTTTAATTTTCTTTCTTCAGTATGTGCCAAAACATTGGCTGCAAAGTGCTTCTCTAAAATAAACCTATTATGTGTTGAGTTTGATATAAAAGTCCGTAAATCCAGCATGCGTGTGTGCATGTGTGAAGATGTCACATAGAATTGCCGGACAGACGTCGAATGATGCTGACGTTTCTGCCAACGATGTTGACACCTTGTCAGGACTGCTGGAAGCCGCTGCAATACTGATGATGGGCATTCAGCCAGCCCTGGAGAAGGTATACAAGTGTCATGAGCATGTATCAGTGTGTGACTGTCTAATGTGACAGCTTATAAGCTAACAGCTCTGTGTTCATTGGTGTGTCGCTGCTGGTTGTGTTGATGTTAGTAGTGATTAGATGGGTTTGATTGAATTGGTTTGTGTGACTGCATGTAGCCTGCGGCGGCCAACGTCAAACAGTTTCTGAAGCTGACAGTTGCCAAGAATCTGCCGGTGTTGATCAGGAACTTTGAGGTGATGATCTTGCTCATTCAGTTCATTCGGCGATGTTTCCTCCTCGTTATGACGTTTTCTCTGTATTGCTTTGTGGCCACTGTAACACAAACGGGGGACAGTTCACTGGTGCTAGTGGTCACAGGTCCGACGGGTCACTCATCCCAAAGGTCTTCTGTGGTGACATCTGGTGATTGAAGCGATCCTGTGTCGGTTAGGGTTAGTAAGGTTAGGGTTTGGGTTAGGGTTAGTTATAGTGTTTAATTATGAAAATGTTTAACACAACACCAAGACTGCAGGTGCATCTGTTGCTATATTCCGGTAGAGTAGATAGTTTCACGTTGGCAAAAAAAGCCGGATGAGATTGAATCTCCCTGGCACTACTGGCAATAAAACATCAGGCGGCCGAAGTGCCAGTGACGGCCAAGACCGCACAAGACGCCGTGCGGTCTCGGCCGTCACTGGCATTTCAGACCTTTGACCATTAGCACCGGTGTCATGTAACCACACAAACGATGTTATGTCATGAGGAGTTAAGCCTACATCGTTATTGTTTTTAGACAATAGCGTCAATGTTTGGGTTACATTTAAAATATTACTAGAAAATGGGGACTGTAAATAATGTGACGAATTATTATGATAGTGACGCATGGAGTAATGTATGTGAAGATTGTTGTGGCTATGAATTCTATGCATTGTGTAGAGGTGGAATGTTTGCTTGCAAATTTCCTGCTGTAAATAATAAGGAAGTATGAGGAGAATCAAATGATAAGAACTTACGATGAGACTAGATGCTACAAATGGAGATCTAAGATATCTGTGAATGGTTGATATTATATTTTTGTTGGTATGTGTGTTAGCATGAGAAGATTGTTAGCCCACTGTACACAATTGCTGGGTTCTTTCCATCAGCTGTCATACCAACTGTAAGGTAAAATGCGTTTACTTACTTACCGTGGAAGGCTTTTTGCACCTAGCGTGGCACTTGCGGTCCAGTGTAGTTTTGAGTGACAGCGCTGCTGACTCTTATGTCAATTAGTGAGAAGTTGTGCATTGACAACACTGCTATTAACTTGTGGTCCTATTGTAGCACATTCCTGCAGTAGACTCTGATGATCAGAGCTGTCATGTTTGGAGGTTAGGACTGTCAGCAATGTTTACTGCTGCAGTGTGTACAGACAGTTGTGCAAAATGATGCCAGCAGTTCTTACAGTTGTGTTTGTCAGTTTAGCCTCGTTTCGGTGTTTATTATATTTTCTTTATTTTATCTTTCTTTTTTTTCTGTCGTGATACGTTACCTAGCGATCTGTGAATCTGCTGATGCAGTTGCAGTGTGCTTTCCAAACTCCGATCTATCGCGTCTTGCGGCTCGTCGTCATCGGCCGACCACACGTCCTTGCTCACGACGATGTGCAGCTGGAAGAAGGGAAATGAAATAATGGAGCTCGTCTCTGATTGGCTGGAGCCGTGCCTGGCGACACCAACTGCACCACAACCGCGGGTCAGCCGATTATCTCATTGGCATTTTTCATTCAGTATAGGGGTTACTCAAGCATGGATGTTTGTTAAATTTTTGGAAGGAGGTAGGTATACATTATGGGAATGATTGGTTAAGTTATAGTGATGATATGTGATTCTGATTACAGCAGTTTTTGTGACAATTATCAGTTAGAAATATTTATGCCATCATCCGACACTGAGATTTACCAGGCGATGTTTCAGTGTTCACTTGCAGAGCTCTAAAGTCGCCACTTGCGACTTGCCAGCCACCTTGTGAGAGTGTTTTACCAACGGCGGCACACAGACAGACAGACAGACAGATAACAGTCTGTTAATGTCCCTCTGCTCCATGCCAGTCTTACTTTACAGAGATTAGTAATGCCAGGTTCACGTGTAGAATGACTGTTAAAACAGTGTGTCTGCACGTGAATGTGTTCTTTACAGTGTTTATAGAACTTTTTACCGCCGGTATTGCAATTACTCAGGGCCCCAAATCAGGTTTCTCGCTGCTAGCGGCTAATCTATGAGTCGGAGGGGGACATGTCTTGGTCCGCCCAAAATGGGGCAGACCTCCTCTATCACCATGCCAACTTTGGTGGGGCTGGGACTTCACACGCCACTAGGGGAGCAAAAAATTTGATGTTTTTTTTTGTCCATCACGCTTTTGAAAGACAGTTAGCGGTAGTGCATTGGTGTCAGTCAACAAAGTTGCTGTCTGTTGGGCCTAGTTGGAACTGAGAAGGTGACCGTATTCAGCGGGCATACCACCTCGGCATTTTAACCAGCCACGCAGGCCAGCTGAGACTCCTACCCTCAGTGGGACGGGAAATAAAGAGCTCTACGTCTGCTTTGCCGTTGTGATGTTGATACAGCGTAGTTCACGACAGACGCGGACAGTGATGTTTGCCGAGACGCCGCGGCCGTACCCAGCACAAGCGCTGCGCTACCTCGATCACCTAATGGCATACGCACCATGTCGCACCGTGCTGCTTGAACATAATCGAGTAGCGCTACGTGGTGTCACCGACTGCCTCAAGAACATCACGGTCTGTTCAACATTCCGATATTTTACTCATTTGGGTTGTGACCATCTTCTTGCCTTCCATGCATCGATGCAGTTTATTTTTTGTTTGTTTGTTTTGTTTTGTTTGCTGTAGAAAAATCTGATGTGTTAAAGGAAAATAGTTAAATCAGTGTCAACAGTATTCTGATATTAGCAAATAAAAGATGCTGTAAAACGGAAATAATTTATGTAGCAGACGGTAATATGCTCTTAGATGACTTGGATACGTACTATCATCTTACGGTCTGATGAAAATTATGTGATATGACGTCCTAACTCACTTCTCGATTGAACAGGTTAGGTTTTTAGCCAGCTTGGCCTGCCTGCTACATTGGTCATAATATGTTCTGTTTTTTTCTTCTTTATTGGTTCCCTTGGATATCAGTTATCTCAGAATGTACTGGAACATCTTCACGATATATTTAGGATTGGTAGACCTGTGGGTGGAGATAATCAACTTGACATTTGTTTTGCAATCACGCAAGGGATGTTGCTATGGAAACTGATTTTGGGGGAGAATTGGCAAAAACAGGCTTACTCCACTTTCAGTCATAACACTGGCATTCCAAAATGGATTGGAGAAGGATTGCAGCGCTGATTTGAAAAGATTACATAGCAATCATCCGAGGTAGACATTTGATGAGCTTCGGTCAGTAATCTTGGAGTTAACTAGGCCAGACCGTGTTCAGAAGACAGCAATGGTTTGTTTCACTACTGTTTGATAGGGGGCGTCACTGCTAAGCCAGGTGGTCTTTGTTGTGCATTGTCTTGTATATGCTGTGTTCATTCTGTCGTTGTGAAACGTCAGGTCCACATCGAGCGTCGTCTGCGGACTGGTCGTGGTCTCGGTGAACCAATGAATGACGACGTCCTAACAGCAGCGTTTGACAGATACTTGCGTCTTGAGGTGTTGCTCAATGACAACAAGGTCTGATGTCTAGCAGTTGTCATTCTGTGTCTACTTGTTCTACATGCGTGAAAATTTCATTTCATTCTTTATAATATCTAATAAGACAGATAGGAGTTAGTTGAAATGTTTTTGGATGAATCCAAAAAGTAATACAGCAATGTAAATGTTTTTTTGTATTGTTAAGGTCTGAAATATGTAGTGTAAGATAAAACTTTGCAAAACAAAGAAATGTTTGTTGTAAACGGCCAAAACCATAACTGATGTCGGATAATGTCGCATATAACAAGTTCCACATTTTGGACGGAAGACCATGAAGACTTGACTACTAATTCTTGCTGGTTTATGTGTCCTGTGACTTTGAATGGCCAAGTTTTATGCACCACGTTGTGCACTTACCAGTATGTTAGTAAGTTTGTTAGAGAGAATATCTCTAAGGAGCAAATAGTGATGATGGGCTTATTTGTGATACGGCGTCAGAGCGGTGTACAGAGCTCGGCGGTCGCGGCGCTTGAGTTCCAGTTGTCGTGGATTGAGTCTCAGTTGTTGCCGTGTCTCTCTGCATCCGAAGCTAATGATCGCCGCCGCCGGCAGCGGCCGCCGCGGCGCCTGCTCGTCTCCAGTAACTGTACGCTGTTGTCTGATCCTGACGCTGATGCAGCTAATATGAGTCAGTCCGTCCTCATGTCCGACTCTTCACTCGTCAGTCCGCCGAACGTGTCCACCGACACCAGAGACCTTGTCAGTGTCCTCATCAAGGTAGACTCTCGTAGTGTTCTCCACATCTAACGAGTTGTGTGATTAGTCGTAGTTTGTAAGTCTTTAGTGCTTTGATAGTACGCTACTGGCATCAGGATCGATGTATAATAAATCTACATTCCTCCTCCTCCAGTGTTCTGCTATACGTGATGTTCTATGACTACATCTCCATCTGTCTTCAGCTTCTCGCTTTAGTGCCACATAACCATCTTTAGCCAACATCTGCATACATGTACTTCTTTTTCCTCTTTATTCGTTTTTTTGCATTGAACTTTCTTATCATTCATACTGTATTATCTCCGTAGTGGATCACTAAAGATCTCTGATCGGACTCAATGATCTAACTGCTCTCAAGTGCTTTGGTGTCAGTCTGGACAACTGCCGTGTGAAAACCTCCGCTTGAGCACTGTCGAAGGTTTCACTGGGGCTGTTGGGTTTTACTATACCCTTGGAACATCACAGGTGTGGTTGTTTTGTTATATTGTACATGTGCAGATGGCTTTAATCAGCCGTGAGATTGTGTGCATGTTGTGCTGGTGCTGCAGAGGACGTTGGTGATTGCTAGTGACATGTTACTCATTGGCATCACTGACAGTGAGTTTGTGTCACGTCTCGGAGAATTCTGTCTCTCGCTGCTGCAGCAAGGTACTTCAGTCACATCCGGTCTATTGTCATACTGGTAGTTAGTAGACACTACAGCCTTCACTGCTTGTATATGGTTGGTTTGGCTGCTTGCTGCTGATATTCGTATCGTAGAGTGTACCCGCTCCCCTCCAGTGGGGGAGTTAACAGCTACATAGGTGTTATTTAAAATGGAAATGTAAAGAATATAAAATAGAGCTACAAATGGAAGAAACCACAGTTGCTGGTACTGTTGGAATAGCTTATGACCCTGCAGTTGAAAGTACATCCACCAGTTTGGCTTGGTGTATAAATATGATGGCACTGGACTTCACTTTAGGTCATTGACTTCCAAGTTTCAGCCACTGGCAAGTTGTTCACACACATGTGCCTCTGTCAACAAACATAATAGTTTGGCAGCACTCACACGGCAGTGATACTACTTTATGTCTGGGAAGGTAACCGCAGGAAAGGCATTGCACTGGCCATGTGTCGCAGACTTTTGTGGTTTATCCATTTATAGACCAAAGGTGTAAGGAAGGGAAATGAGCACTCCTTTGTGAGATGGCAGTCTTGCCTTAATCTGACAGAGTACCTTCTCGAGGCTTGGTGTAATTAACATTGAGCGTCGATGAGCAGGTCTAGACTAGCGTGATAGGTACTAGCGTGATAGTTGTGGTGCAGATGAGTCGATGATGCCGTCACTGATGCCTCTGACATATCGCATGACGGAGGAGCTGCTGCGTTGTCGAGACAACGACGGACGACGCAACGTTGTTGACGACGAGGGAGTCGGTTGCCGTGCCAACCAGTTGCCACGCCTCCTGGCCGTCATCGTGAACATTCTAATGACGACAGCAGCGGACGATCAGGTGTTAACAGTGTCTACTGTGTCATGATCACAGAGTTGATAGCTGGAAAAGTTACAGTAATGACTGGGTATTTAGTGAATGTTTACGTAACTGGTCACAAAAATGTGGTTTAGATAATGTAATTGACTTGTAAAGGTTTTAGTTTGGATAAAAGACTTAGAAACAGTGATGAGCGTGGCTGTGAATTGTGAATTGTCAATGGTGAATAGCTGACAATGTGATACATTGTTGTCGTGTTGTTGTGAAGCAGGTCGTGAGTGAAATTCGTCAGCCGCTGAGTGACATAATTGAGCTGTACTGTCGCGGGGTCGCTGAGTCGCTGATTGCCGACGATGTCAACTTAATGTCGACACTGACTGCCGCCATCGTCACTGACGTCATGCACGCTCAGCAGCAGGCATGTCTGTCCCGTCGTTCAACCCAACGTTGACCAGTCGCTGCTATACTATCAATAAGCAGTGGTGTTATACAAGAGTTATAGCCAATTTACACCACGTAACACAGTCTGCACAAGTCTGAACATGTTAAAAATCATTATCCTGTTTACACGCCCAACACGATCCAACTCGAATGTCGAGTTGGGTCGTGTTGGGTGTGTGAATTGGTTATTAGTCACCGAGGCACTGGCATACACTTTTCACATTTCATAAATAGTCTGTACAGCATACAAAATTACTTTAATCGCTAGGCATCATTATGTAAATAGTTTTTTACTGTATGCTAGCTTCATTTGTTAATTGTTATTTATAAATTACTTATGTGTAAATAGTTTGTGAGCAGTGATGAATGTCTACTATATGCTGGCTTTATTTTTACGCACGCAAGTTTTCACACACATGGTTGCGTGGCCAATCAGTGCTCAGGATTGTTCTCTGTTGAACTGCAGTTCCCGCCTTACAGTTAATTCTATGATGGCTTCATTGTGGCTGCACCTCATCTCACCCAGCACCACCGCACACGTCTCCTCCGCAGCATTGCACTTACTTACTGCAGTCTGTTATGGATCGTCTGACCACTTTGACTTGCCGGTAGACCCAGAAAAACCTGGATTGTAAAAATGTTTCTTCAGTACTAGCCAAGAGACTATCTGGGAAGAGCAGCGTCGAAATAACCTGTTCTGTTGTGTGTAAATATGTTTCTGATTAGTGGAGTTGGGACAATAATATTGACTGTCGAACTGTCAGATGATCGCACTATCATCCTAACCCTAGTGATTACTAGTTGTGTGTAAATGTGCAGGACTGTAATCTCGAGGCATGCACTAGCGTTCAACAGCTGCCTAAAATGTCGGCTCTGCTGTTCAGCATCATTCTCAAGAAACCAGTCACTGCTTCGTATGTGTCCAGCTTTGTTCTTTTCACCATATTGTACTTTATCATGTTCTACAGTATCACTGTAGTTGTGTGCTATTTATGCTGTTAAACAGCTGCTTATTGGCTGTGACGTGTGCCCGTCGAATACAGAACATTGATCATTGATCTGTGCAGTGACAACACATGCTCAAGTTGCACTCACTAATGTACTGGGTCACATTTTAGCGGACATTTTAAGTATCTGGACGCCATTTGTCATACCATAATGGGGCAGAATGTCTTGACCTCATTATTTCTCCATTGACTTAGTGACTGACTCACTCGGGATGGAAGAAATGTCTCACTTTCACTAGGTTGTAATTAACACCACACAGAGGAACTCTCAACATCTTCTCAGTAATGTACTGACTGAAAGTGCAATCATACGTACTTACTACTTACTTAAAGAAATATTACTGCATCTGCCAATGTCACTTGTAAATTGCTTTGTGTGACTAGTTTGTGAGCTGTGGTGAATGGCTGACAGGTTGTATCTGTCGGAGTTGGAGACCGTGTGTCAGTCGAGTGTTGTTGATGCTGTCGCTGGATTCGCTGCCTGCATTCACATCGTATCCGCTCTCCACTCCGGTCCGTCTTGTATCTATTATCTCGCTTCATATTCACAGATAATCATGTGGTTAAACAGTTTTGAGGTATTTGATTTTATTGCTTAAAGTCTGTTCTGTTTCAGGCCACCTCAGCCTCCTTTCTTCAGCGGGACGACAAACAACAGACAGACAGGCCAACTCAGCCTCCTATCCTCAGTGGGATGGGAAACGAGCCCGGCCTAAGGGTGGTGATGATGCTGCGTGGCTTGGGAGAGAAGGTAGGGGTGGCTCATTCCATGTGTGGATACACATGGGGGTGACAGGTGTGATTCCTTGTTAACACATGCCACGCCTTAGCAGTTCGGGACGTGTATGAAGCAGTGTACAAATGTGTGTATGCAGCTTGATGTGAGTTATGAGTCTAAACTAATGATAGCACAATGAAGCAGTGGTGTAACTACTTCAGTACAGTAATGTAGCTGTAGCTGATAAGACGCTGTGTGTGTAGAGAGATACTGTAGCGCAGCTGCTCTGAGAAGATGTGTCAGTGAGCTTCAGAAACGAGAAACCGCGTTGTCATTGCCGACTGATGAGACAGATGAATCACCGAATGGGTATACAGTTTTGCTCACAGCTGCTGCTGCTGCTGTTGCTGTTGCTGTTGCTGTTGCTGATGATGATTTGTGTTCAGAGGTGAGGTGAGGTGAGTGGGTGATATTCCCAGGTTATAGTCAGTGCTTTGATTTTCCTTCGGTGCATTGA
>Ga0209782_1001952_pt1 | contig 11215 bp, 9 predicted proteins | sample WorMetmaBAHAMAS1_FD_187390 | JGI IMG/M metagenome (GOLD analysis project Ga0209782, IMG submission 187390) | Marine gutless worms symbiont microbial communities from Max Planck institute for Marine Microbiology, Germany - Inanidrilus... | ecosystem: Host-associated > Annelida > Digestive system >...
TTTGGGGGGGGGGTGCTAACATTTAGTTTGGGACCCCCCAAGCCAATGCCTGGCTACGTCCCTGATGTAGTTTAAATAAAAGCTGTGCATCAAGCAAAACACCAAGGTCATGAGCTTCAGCAAAAAGACTCAACTCGTTTTCACTTAAGGTACAAGTAGCATTTGGAACAGACTTAATCAAACCAACACGTAGACGAAAACATATGTCTACCATTGTCTACCGACAATTTCAGCTGCCATTTTCAGCCAAAGTACACAAATCATTATACCTTTTTGTAAATAATCAACATTGGCATTATTAACAATTACATAATATATCTTAATATCGTCAACACTCAGGATATAATTTCACATTTACTGTACTATCAAACAGATCAGTGACACCATTAACAAACAGTAACTTGAATAGCTAGCGGTATTGAGTCGCACCTCTGTGGAGGGGAGAGGGGAGAGGGGAGTGGGTCGATTGGGCCTCTGACATATTTTTTTGTCACGGACGGACAGAAACGTGACTACTTAAGTCGCGTCTCGCAGCGTGCGAGAGGCGCGACTAAAAATAGCAACAGGCTTGAAACACTGCCTTCAGGCATGCCACTGGTCACTGATGCATACAGTGAGCATACATGATGAATGACAAAATGCTAAGTGTGTTAGATATAATGCAACCATAATTTCCAGCAATTTGCCAGTTAAACCATACAAAATAGCTGACAATTTGTAAATTAATTTTGGATGATTTTAACAGAATCAAAGCTTTAGAGAAATCAAAGTAAATAAAATCAGTGAGTCGCCACTGGTATGAAAATGAGCAAAACTACATGAAAAACCGAGTAGTTTCAACTTTGTGATGGAATGCATGACGTTGACGATGGCATGACGTCAGTTGCAGGAACTGTAATGTCAGGCAGTAAGGCAATCTGATGTCGCTTATAACGTCGACATGGACAGATTCTGCTGCCGTTGATGGACTCAGCACAGCTGAACAACTCGTGTCTCAACTGCAGCCAACACTCGCTGGCAGCGGCACCAACATGTGTTGACGATGTCATCAATACAGGTGCAACTGGTTCTGCCACGTGCTTAACAATGCTACACCTTGCTCCAACCATTCTACAAAAATCAGGTACAGTAACCATGCTTATAATATGGTTCATGTATGCAACATTTGTGTTTGTGCTGAAGTTTTTGTTGGCATCAAGATTACAACAGAGGACAGCTACTTTGCACTAGATGGCAGCAAGATCCACCACAAGACAGAAACCTTCCATAAAATGGATGTTTGACTCCTGGTGTTACATATTTCATTGAAATGTCGAAGTCGGCATTACAGCTATACACTGTTTAGTGTTTCAGTTCTGATGCATGATCACCTGGATCCAGTAAACTTTGCTACACAACAGTTTGTCAGTTGTATCAGATGCTGAGTTCTTGTTTAAAAAAATTAAGTTCCATGAAGTCGCCGAACACCGAGACATGTCTTATGACTCACACTTGATGTATTCATTAAACATTAGCCCAGTACTTTACCTTGTAACTATTTGGCTTGATTTTTAAAGGCTTTTTAGTCTTCGTTCACTGATACGCTTTGACACCTTCTGTTAATGTTGGCAGCACAGTGAACATGTAAACACTTTGAGATTTCAAATTGTTGCAAAATACGTCATCATAAGACCATGAGAGGGTATTCCCTCACTGTGTGCCAAGTTAGAAGTTGTAGCTATGGTTATGCATTGTAAATGTTCTTTAAAAATTACTGTAGAAATATTGAACCTGATGACTCCAAAATCAAACAAACTGTTTCATGCTCATTTTATGCCAAAAATACTCATGCATTTATTACTGATATTTTTGACCAATTTTAATGCAATTTAATCAGAAATAATACATCTTAATAAATTATTAATACTACTGAACAAAAATATGCAAAATATTACACTTTCAAAACAAAACAAAATAAAAAAACAGTAACTTTTCCACTAACACACGATTAATAATTACATCCTAATTTTACTACTATACATTTCAAATTATGCTACGTTTCGTGTAAGTCCTTTCAGTCCCATCTATAATTATAAAACTAAGGCCTACAGTTTGCTGTGTCCAGCAGAATTGTATGCCATGCTGTAGAACTGTGGATGAGAAATAATTAACTGCAGACACTGAAGCACACATGACCAGTCAAATCACAACAAACTGCTGGTGTGTCGCCATGTTTCTCCGCTTACTAATTCATGATCATTAGTCCATTTGAATAATTTTGCTGTATGATAAAAAGAAAGAAAGAAAGACTAAGTGACAAACAGAGACAAATTATAACTTCGGGAACAGATAACTTTGAGCCGTACTTGATGCATACATGCACATACATGCACAGCCACCAATATTTCTCAGTAATAGCCAAGAGATTGGTTGGTATGAGCATCTTCAAAATGACCACCAGTAACTTTAACAAGTAATAATGCATAAACTAAATTACAAATGATTCTTACTTTTCAATGAAAGACATGTTGTTGAGTAATCTGAAATACTCTGGTTCACAGACTAGACCTGCATATTACACGACACAGTTAACGGAATAATTAGTATTAATAAAATACTTTGTGATGTAATTCAATGTACATGTACCTTGGATAAAAGGCCAAACACAACATTAAGACTGTAATCTCGCTATTGTCATTATCAGCAAGCTGTTGTAAGTATGAGTTTATCCCAACTACTGAGGTATATCAAAATTTGGACTTTATCACACGCTGAGATGGCTTTCCTGTTGTCAGAACAGCACTGCGTTGAAATGGTGCACTGACTTGTTCTTAGGTCGTCAATTTGTTCCTACTAATAAACCCATCAATCATCTAAGAATTTATGACCATATAGTATTATACTAATACATGCATAATTCATTATTATCATTATGCTGTCTTGTGTTTGTCCTGTGACAGCAGTGTTAAGCAAAAGCAAATCAAATCAAATTTCTACACCAAGTCACAAGTCTCGAGCATTTACCCGTAGGTTGAGTCATTAGCCAAATCTCACACAAAATTCAAATCTCCAATTTCTCCAACTGCATAAAATGTCTATTTCAAAAGTGTGTAGTTTAGCTAACGTGCAAATACACCAGTACAAATCATAATAACCTGGCTGCACTACTTCAATTTATGAGTGACAAGTGGGTAATCATCATCATGCCAGTGCAAAAATGTTCACAAAGATTTAATAAGGTGCAACATCCTTAAAACTGGTCATACTAAGTGGCCTGCAAACAACCTACTAAACACTGTTGTAGCTGCAAACTTGAAAACACTATTTTGAGATACAGCCAGACACTGAATATAAGTCACATTATAACTACCGGCAGCACGGCAGGCGTGTGTACAGGACTCGGTGGACGCCGACACATGCACAACAAGCTCAGATGTTGGCGGCCAACTGTTGTCCTCTCCATGTGGACAGAACCGTTGATGACTGAGGTACGAGTGAAGTCGCTCGACAAAGCCAACGGCTGTGAACTCGTGTGGAATGAACGGCTGAACAACGTGCTACGACAGTCCATACCAGCTGCTGAATCAATGTCACGCCGGTGAAGCATCTCTCAACTTATCATGTCAAACACGTGAATAATGATGTCTCCAGGCATCTTGAAAAGCCTTTGTGTCGTTCAAAATTTCTTTATACAATATTGTCATATTTGCATTAATGTAATCCACATGGCAATCTATGCATTACAAGGTCCTGTACATAACTGTCACTGCCCATATCTACAGTACAGCATACAACTGTTTTATTTTTGCTGCCCGGCCAATTGCATGATCAGAAAAATCACAGTAGTAATAACAGTATTAGTAGCACAGTAGTAATTATCACAGAAAAAACAACCATTCTGTTGCCATCGTACAGGCAAACCTGTGTAAGCTGTTATCAACTGGAGGATCTTATTGATGCAAGCATTAATGACAATCTAACCTTGATTAAAGCAGCCAGAGTAATCAGATTAGTCGAAACGAAAGACAACAGAATTTTCCACGGTGGTGGTGCTACTTACCTACCTGTCTCTTTTACCATCAGTTGTCATATTATCAGTCAACTCAAGTGAAGCATACAGATTTGAATGGCATCATTTATCTAAATATCCTCAAGAAAACAGTCACAGAAATTGATCTGCTTCATATCAAGTGGCCGATTTGTGTAAAACATGCAAATATATATATGCAACAGTCACATATCATGACAAGCATGATTTTAACGCAACATGTGGCAGTTACACAGTAATCCCATAATTACATCATAACAGTAACGACAGTGATAAGTGTGACAAGAGGGCTAATTAATGACACAGAATATTAGACCTACGGTGGAACTGGTGATGTTGCTGAGGACGGCATGCAAGGCATTCACATCATCATAGTCCACAGTGTATGTGTGTGGTGGACCAATGAACTCTTCAAAGTAAGGCACTTGACTTGTAATCTGTCCACAAGAACAGTCAACATACCATTGTATGTCAGTGGCTCATCATCCATCCATTGATGGGCTCATCACACCGAGAAACCTTAGCCCACAGAAATAAAGATATCCCGTTAAATCCATAATGGAATATGGGCCGGTGCATACACAATGACGACAATCAGACTCTGTTAACTAGTCTCAGCTGATGCAGTCATAACCATGCAACACACTGCAGCTTGCTGTATTGCAAAGCTAGACGCTGAGTGTGATCAACCGGTTGGTTGGTCGGACAACTCTCGGCGACCGCGCCTTTCCCGTGGCTGCAGCGAAGGCATGGAACAGTCTGCCACCACAGATCAGGACCGCCTCTTCGTTAATAACATTCCGGCATCAAACCAAGACTTATTTTTCCGTCAGTCTTACGGCTGATTTAAATGTATCATTTCTTCCATTTTTTTCGGCTTGAACTGAACTTGGACATGTTTTTTAAGTCTTAATTTGTGTAAGGTGTCCCCGCAACTTTTTTTGTGATGGTGTCACCATAATCTTGACATTTGTAGTAGTAGTAGTAGTAGTTGGTTGGGGTTTAACGGTGCTTTCATATCGTGCCTTAAACGTCACATCTTATACATAGTGAAATACTTAAAATATATTATCAAACATTCACAATGATCAGCAGGTGATGGTCATCGGTCAACTGTAGACAGGACACGGTCACATCCACAGTTGCCAAATGTTGTTAACGACAGACTGACGAGTATCACTTGTTTGTCATATTCGACAACGGTTGACGTGTCGGGCTGCTTCATGCCTATTGTGCTGCACACCAAACTGGACGGCTGTGAGATAAACTGGAGTCAGTTCACTGCTGACAAAACTTGACTAGCCACACTGAAGTTCTTCTAAGTCCAGAGTCTATAACCAGTGACGTTAAAAATGTGTAATTTATGCCTTCGTTATCTCGCAGATAATCAAGGACGTAATAGCAAACGGACATGACAAATTAAATAAGCTTGTGATAGTGCAAACTACTTAGGCATTTTCTGCCAAAAATTATTAAAATTGGTTGATGAATGTTGAAGACATATCAAGCCAAATAAGTGTCATTTTCGGTATATAGCATGACTGACGAGACCCAACTTCTGGGGTTCATGTTTCCCACGGTAGTGTAGCCACACTAGAGACATTAGCAAGGAGAGGTGGGATAACAAATCACAATTTAATAGTGTATTCACCCAGCAATATCTCTGCCAAAAATTATGGAAATCGGTTGACGTGCGGTGAAGTTATAATGTGCTACATCAGTGTCATTTTTTTGAGACACAGTGCATTTTTGCAATGTTTTTTGCCAAATCAAATAAGTTCAAAACGTGAACTAAAGTCATGTATCTGAGTTTTCATGTCTGTTATCAATTACTTGCTAGAAACTGCCAGCAAAACTTATCATCCATCTGCACTCAATTTTCAGCTCATGTTAAATTGTGCCACTAAGTGAGCAGGTCAAGGTCAGCCCATGCATCAGCTGTGCTAACCCGGCGTGATGTCGGCTTGCCGTAAAACCCGACATCTTCGCCTTTGCGTTGAGGGTTGAGAAAGATGCAGCCACATGCGAGAGCTTCGATAGCGCTCGGGGACTCGACCGGATCACCAAGTCCAATGCATACCTGCACAAGTGCACATACTGGTAGGTGTATGCACCGTGAGTGTCACTAATTAATAACACAAATCTGTGATGATGCAGGTTTGTCAAACGGCTCTTTCACCAGACCACACAAAACTACAGAGCAGTGCTTCTCAACCATGTTATCCAAGTCATGATCCCAAAATCCATTCAATAGGCAGCAAAACACAGCCAGATGCATTTGTATTCATTCAGCAGTTGCTCATTTAGCAGCAGTTATTTATGTAACTGTTATCATTTTAATCTACCTTAAAGACTACAATGTATATTTGTTAAATTTAGTTAAGAACTACACAAAATTATCAAAATTGGTTGATGAGTGTCAAAGATATAGCAAGCCAAAGCAGACACAGTAGACAGCATGACTGAAAAGACCTAATTTCCGGGGTTCATGTTTCCCCAGGTAGCGGAGAGACAATAGTTGGGAGAGGTGGGATAGCAAATCACCAGTTGATAGCGTACTCACTAAGCAATATCTGTGCCAAAAATTAGCGAAATCGGTTGATGTGCATTGAAGTTATAGTATCCAACGTCAGTGTCGTTTTTTTGAGACACAGTGTGTATAATGCTAATTGCATCCCAGGACATCTCAATATCCAAGTCATAAAACACTGCTGTAGACAGTCTCTTGCCATAAATACTAGCATTAACCACATTATAATCCACACTATAATCGCTAGAGGGCAGTGATAACTAGAGCTAAACAACTGCTGGGCAGGCTGATCATAACATAGTGACAGCCACTACACCCCACCTCTGAGAAGGTCTCTATTTCAATCTCAACTCTTATCTAACAGAAAAACAGTTATCCTCTGCTGCAAAACAAAAACCGACTTGACACATTACCATGTCTAGCCACCACAATACACCCATCACACACAGAGATTAGACAGCCACACGACCCACACGATGAGCTGAACCATTATCTACAGCAGTGCATTGAGCACGGTAATTAGACACAGGTATGTCACCTGTGCAATTTACAATAAAACTAAATTACAGAAGTCCATAACCATGTTACTACTTTCAACAACAAATGTTTTATCACACTACACAGTAACACCCAAATTTTCTTCAGCTCTGTGCAGTGAGTAAGTGAAATAATGCCACTTTAAAAATGGAAATTATTAATAGCAGAAAGTATATATGGTGACAAATTTGCTCAATATTTGCCATTATTGACATATATTTGTCTATTTTTCCCATATGTTAGTGCCCAAGTGAGATTATTCAACAAGCACCTTAGCATGAATGATGACGGACTGGTATTGTTCACTGGAGACGACGCCAAGGAATGTTATATCACCTGGTGACAATCCAGGTATGTCAACATCTTTCATTGTTGCCTTCACTTCCATGTACTTGAGCACTGCCTTCAACACCATTACTTTGCCCTACGCATGCATTCGTGACACAGACGGCTTGCACATTTCTACCGATACAGACTCACAAGTAGGAGATATTGTTAACTAATGAGCAGCATAATAACAAGAGATCAAAGTTAAACAGTGACAGGCTGTACCACAAAGCAAAAAAACAGTCAAGCGGCTAGATAAATTATCAGTGATCACGAATTTGTGTTATCAGAGCAACTACCAGTGTTTGTATGAATACCTATGTGTATATATGTATCTCTGAAATCTGCTAACGTGACTAAAAGGATATTCGATTAGATGTATTTAGATTCGGATTCGGTGAATGTATTAAGGATGCACGCGTGTACATGTGTACACGATGAGCTATCGTGTACACATTTACATAATTACACAATAGTGTACATGAATATAGTGGCTGTAACAAAATTCATTGGTAAAAATTAATAAAACAACTACATCAGCCAGTAAAACAATGTGACATTTTGGCGACTTAATGCAAATTAAGCAATAATCTGTGGCAAATTAACTTCCCCAAGGATTCTCTGGCTGACCTTACAGGCGACTACGGCCATTACTAGCTATGATGGTATAGTAACTGAGGCCCAAGTGAGAATCATCAGATTTTATTACTGTCCGTCATATTCATGTTAACTTTTGGTAAACATTTACAAGTTCTGTGTACATGTTTACAAAAATTACACAATAGGCACATCCCTACTATGTATCTGAATCTGGATTCATAAATCGAATATCCCCTAAACAAAACCACTAATCGCATTACCTCCAGATACAGTACAAAATTAATCCTCAACAGCATCTCAGTCCCTACTATTTCTGCGACTGAAAAGTGATAAAATGAAATAAATATTCCTGGTCACGTCAGTCAAAAATGCCACGATTTGGCAGTCACCAATATCACCAGAACTTATGCATTCACAGCGCCTCGGTGCCATACCAAATAAACCATTATTATTATTATTATTACATATCTCAACAGATTGACCATTCTTTTACAAAGTTACTGCTACATTTCTATCACATGTAGCATATGTATTCTTCTAAAATTATCAGATTTCACCAGATCACTAAAGGTAAAAGGTATCCATACGAGTGTTAATGAGTGCAAAATATAGCTTTCAACAAAAAATACCAACATGACATACCAATAGGTATCGTGGTTCTTTTCCAATGATCAGTGCATAGTGTTCCTTTTCTGTGACACTGACTAACTTTGACTGTGGAACGACGAAGCCAAGGAAAGAATTGTCCGGTGTGTGCGCTGTACAGTGACACCAATAGCTCATCAGCTACCACCATAAACGCTTGTATGAATATCAGCTTTATTTTGTTTGTTTAGGATTCACTTGCACTGCTTTAACGCTGACCACTTGCCCTTAAAGAGTACCACATGCAATCAAACAAAAGCATAATTTTCTCTGTTATTATTCACTTGGAGACAAACAGAAACAACATCTGATGGAGCCTTTGCACCTCCATTTTAGATATAACACAACAAATTTGTTTTGACTGACTGTTGTGACTGAATTAGTTCAACAGAGATGCCAAATCTTCTCTACACTCCTCACTCCCACTCGCTTAATGAACCAACTCCTTTTAAAAGCAGCTGACTGGTTCCCAGGGGGTTCTAGGGCAAAGACAGCCAAAATCTATTTTTTGCATTGATAGCCATAAAAACACTTCTGCCAGTAGAAGATTAGTGGGATCTACCATTAAATGGGTGACTCTATAGTCTAGTGGCTAAGGCATCGGACTGGTGACTCAGTGGTCGCGAGTTCGAGCATCGGCCGCTGTGCTGTTGTGTAACAACCTTGGGCAAGTTGTTTACACCCATGAGCCTCTGTCACGAAGCAGCATAATTTGGTACTGGCCAATGGATGGTGGCACTCTTTGGCTGGGAAGGTAACAGCAGGCCTGTCGAAAAGTAATGGCAGCCTATCACCAAGTGGATGGCTTAAAGTCACCTGCGGGCTGACTGCCTGTACAACATGATCAGCTCCGGGCCCAACGCTCGGCAATGAGTATGGGAGAACTTTACCTGTACCTTTTTATGATTAAACTGCCAGATCTCTCTGACTGGATGCCAGAACCACACATGAGGTGTCAGATTCCAGGTGTGAGGTGGTGGGTGGGTGGTGAGACCCAGCTAAATTTATCGCTAATTGACTTACTGACAAAGCAAGACAGCATTCAGTCACGTTAATCAATGAACTCCTACTACCACTGATTTCTAAACTTAAAACAAACATTCTCACTAGGTTGGTTGGTTGGGGTTTACGGCACTTTTAACATAATTTAGGTCATATCGCGCCTTTAAGGTAAAGACTATATTGTAAATATAAAGACTCAATAGAGATTAATTTTTGCAGTAAAAACATTCTCTCTAAACAGGCACACAGCTAATACAGTAAAGACATTGTACCATTTAAACATACATATCTAAAGTTGGGCACATCATCAGTTCAGTTCAGTTTTGGTACTCTCTTAAACCAAAGTTCTCAGAGGTTATAGGCTTGCTGGAAGAGGTGGGTTTTTAGGCCACACCGGAACTGTCCTTTGGAGATGAAGGGTGAGCAACAGTGATCAGGAAGTATTCCAGATGGCCAGTGTTCAATTTGTTTCCGTGTACCGGTACTGCTTACTCGCAAGCATGTGCAATTAAAAATATACAAAAGAGGAAATTCAGTACAAACGGTAAAGAGTGTAGAACTGCTTGAGGCGAAGACCAAGACGACCCCATCCAGCTTTGTACTCGAGCTCTGGGTGTGATTCAACATACTGGTCATCGTTGTAGATCGCTTCTGTACCAAACGCGTCCAAAACTCTCAATTTGTACCTAATACATCACAAACAGGCATGGCATATGCACGCAATTGTTTTAAAACAGGCCATTAGCAGCAAATGTCAGTTCTCGTCTTGGGTCACTTACCTTGCTTCAGAGCAAACACAGGAAGAAACTCAATGAAATGATTATTTAACGTATCCAGGTTCCATACGAAAATGACCATCAAAACGGTATGTTTGTGTCACTTGCGTGGTACTGTAAAGGAGTTAATTTAAGCGAGCTATAGGTGTAACTTCACATCAAGATTCCAAAAAACACAACTAACTGTAATTCACACTTCTTGGTAACAAAAAAACAAAATAAAAACACATTAATGCACTGTACAAAAATGAAAACAATAAGCAGTACTATAGGAGTATGTCAGCAATATGAAAACAACTAAAAATATATTGACTTTTTCTACTGATTTGTAAAGGTAATGAAAACAATCTTAATACGATTGGTGACATACCTGTAGGCCTGAAGTACTGACGGCGGAAGTGCTTTAGCAGCAACCAAGTCAGTGAAGATGATTTCAACAAAGTTGTCATCGTCACAGCCTGTCCATGAATTATCTGGTTTTTCACTGACCTCAGACAGCAGCCTCAAACAGCAAATCAGTAACCAGCATGCCATCACTTATTTGTCCACGAGGTACTAGTATAGCTAGTATCTAGCAGACATATGTTTTACTGTAATAAATCACGATATTGATTTAGACAGCCTTCCTTATCCTCCAGTTTTTACCGCGCGACGCCTTGCTAAGCGCGGTATATGCCGTCGTCGTGTGTCTGTCTGTCTGTGTGTGTGTGTCCGTCACACTCCGGTATTGTATCAAAATGGCTAAACGTAGGATCACGCAAATAACGCCGC